>Ga0222647_1000076_pt1 | contig 54116 bp, 41 predicted proteins | sample AntAcemetagen333_FD_179864 | JGI IMG/M metagenome (GOLD analysis project Ga0222647, IMG submission 179864) | Saline water microbial communities from Ace Lake, Antarctica - #333 | ecosystem: Environmental > Aquatic > Non-marine Saline and Alkaline > Saline | place: Antarctica: Ace Lake...
AAAAATATTTCGTTTTGACAAGCGATACAAAAATTCATATTCCTAAATTAAACAGTTTTATTTATCCTGATGCGGTTGTTATTTGCGAGGAAATTCAATTATTGGAAGGCAGAAGCGATGTCGTTATAAATCCATTATTGATTGTTGAAGTATTATCAAAATCAACGGTTGCGAATGATAGAACAGGGAAGTTTTTTGATTATAGAAATATTCCGACTTTTCAAGAATATATTTTGGTGAAACAAGATTTTCCCGAAGTGACTTCCTTTTATCGTAAAGATAAAAAACTTTGGGAAGAAGCGGTAGCAATCGGTTTAGAGGATAAAATGTATCTAAAATCATTAGATATAAGCGTAGATTTGAGTCAAGTTTATCGTCAAGTTGAGTTTTAATACTTAAAATAACTTTTTATAAATGCACCCCTCAAATCCTTAACATTTTCTAAATATTACTACCTTTGCCCCTTTATGAATTCTCCAAACTTATACATATTAGAAGACACCTTTTGGTAAAATAAATCTACCCAAAGGTGTTTTCTTTTTTACTCAACAGAAAAATGGTAGATGTAAAGATTTTTTCGGGACGAGAAACTTCTTATTTAGCAGAGAAAATTGCGGAATTTTATGGGCAACCGCTAACCGATGTAGAAGTGAAAACTTTTAGCGATGGTGAAATCCAGCCGGTTGTCAATGAGTCCGTTCGTGGTTCTTACGTGTTTTTAATTCAATCTACGATGCCACCTGCGGAAAATCTTTTTGAGTTATTATTGATGATTGATGCAGTAAAAAGAGCCTCTGCTGGTTACATCACAGCGGTAATTCCTTATTTCGGTTATGCTCGTCAGGATAGAAAAGATAAGCCTCGTGTTCCGATTTCGGCTCGTTTGGTGGCGAATTTATTAGAAGCAGCAGGGGCGAATCGTATTATGGCGATGGATTTGCACGCAGACCAAATTCAAGGATTTTTTGATATTCCTGTGGATCATTTACAAAGTGATGCGATTTTTATTCCGTACTTAAAAAGTCGTTCGGATATTAATATGGAAAATGTCATTTTTGCCTCTCCAGATGTGGGCGGCGTGAAACGTGCGAGAGCTTATGCACAGCATTTTGATACGGATTTGGTGATTTGTGATAAATATCGTGAAAAAGCAAATGAGGTAAAAGGCATTACGGTTATCGGTGAAGTGACTGGCGCGGACGTGATTTTGGTCGATGATATGGTCGATACGGCGGGAACGCTTTGTGCAGCAGCGGAAGCTTTGATTCAAAAAGGTGCGAAAAGTGTTCGTGCAATTATCACGCATCCGGTACTTTCGGGACCAGCTTATGAGCGAATTGAAGCCTCTCAATTGACAGAACTATTGGTTTGCGATACGTTGCCATTGAAAAAAGAATTACCCAATATTACGGTACTTTCTGTGAATGAATTATTCTCCAGAGCGCTTCGTAATGTTCACGAAAATCGTTCTATTGCAGCATTATTCAAGCATACCGCTGGCGGTCGTTCGTTATAAAATTCATGGTTTAATTGCTATATGGTTTCCTTATTTATCGTTATTATGTGAAAATAATGGAACTTCAATTTATAATAAAGGGGTCGGACACTTTGAAAGCGTCCGACCCCTTTTACGTCCATCATTTTACATCAAAAAAATAATCTCCGCTTGTTCCATTTTCTTTCAAATCCAATGATAAGGCATATTTGCCTTTCGGCAAATCGCTAATCGAAAAATGATTTGTGTAAACCGTTCTACCTTCAAATTGACAAGAAAAAGTACGAATAACTTGTCCTTTTTCATCTTTTAATTGCAAACAAAAATCACCTGCATTATTCGGTTTTGAGGAATAAATTTGAACAAAAATTTTATCCTTTTTTTGATAAATTCCGCTAATAATTTGTGGTTTCCCGTAGTTTTCTGTCCTCGTTTTTGCGGGTTCAATTGTTGCTTTTGCCGTATTTTCTGGTTTAATTTCCAAATGATATGCCCCAGATTGCGTAGCTAAAGCCGTTTCAAAATATTCTTCGTTTGACGGTTTCAAAATAGTTTTTGTGTAATAAAAATTCGCTTGAACCTGCTCTGCTGTCACATCCAAAATAATATAGCCGTTTCTATCCAAATCGACATATTTAATGTGTGGATTCGGGTTTTTATTCCAAAAAAATGGAAAACCGCCACAAGGTTTATTCATACATTCCTCTAATTTTCGACTGCGATATTTCGAGGTCGCTTCGTCAAAATTAGAAGACGAAATACTGGGCGTGACAAATTCTACCGCAACCGCTCCCTGACTTGTTTCGGGATTATAAATCGTTGAATCCATGGGGTTTGCGGTCACTTCAAAACCAAAAGACGAATGAAAATCGCCAGTTAAAAATACGACATTTTCTAATTTTTCTTTCTCAAAATGATTGATAATTTTCAACCGTTCCACAGGATAACCGTCCCAAATATCCAACAAATAATTTTCTGTTTTCAATCGATCCAACGGATTTGCCCAACCAATATTTAACTCCGAAAAAATCACTTGCTGACCAATAATTTTCCATTTGGCTTCCGAATTTTTCAACGCATCATAGAGCCATTCCCGTTGCTTTTCGCCCAACATTACCCGAGTAGAATCCATATAACTCGCTGCGTACATATCGTCCGGCTTTTTATCCCGAGCTTCCAGACGAGTATCAAGCAGGATTAAATCCACCAAATTTCCGTAATTCAGCACTCGATTAATTTTTTGTTGCGGATGATTCCGAATCGGCAACCATTCAAAATACGCCTGTTTTGCGGCAGCTTTGCGACTTTCCCAATCGCCTTCAGAGTTTGGTTGATGATTCGCTGCACCATCTTTATAAGAATCATTTGCCGTTTCGTGATCGTCCCAAATGCAAATAAATGGATGCTGCTGATGAATTTTAATAAAATCCTCATCTAAACGATATTGGCTGTAACGCATTCTATAACCCTGTAAATCAATGACTTCTGTAGTTGGTGAGATATTTCGTTCGAGTTTTTTAGTTTCATAACTACCTTCCCCATATTCATAAATATAATCGCCCAAATGAATGACCGCATCTAAATCGTGTCGGTCTGCAATCCTATTAAAAGCATTAAAATAACCACCTTGAAAATTATTACAAGAAATCACCGCAAACCGTAAACGTTGACTATCACTTACTTTCGGAGCTGTTTTCGTTCGTCCGATAATAGATTTTTCGCCCAATGCTTCAAATTGATAATAATAAGAAGTATTTGATTCTAAATTTTGAACATCAATTTTTACGGTATAATCTTTCGTTTCATCAGTCAAAAAATCATCTGATTGAACGATATTTTTCATTTCTGAATCTGTTGCAACAAACCACTTTCCTGTAACAGCAGCAGTTTTGGCATTAATTGGAGCCGCCCGTGTCCAAATAATTACGGCTTCCGCCAATGGATCGCCCGAAGCTACACCATGATAAAATGGAGCTTTGAGATTATTTACATTCGATTGAGCAAATACAAAATTTGGCATTGCGATAAGCAAAAAGAATAAATATTTCATATCAAAAGCGTGAGTAGCACTACTCTCCAGAGTAGTCGTGAAAAAAAAAGGCTCTTTGACAATTTCTGCACGTAGCGGCTACTTTAGCTTCCGAAAAGTCTCAAAATCCTCGCAGCAGCTAAAGACAGCCGTTACGAAAATCTCAATTTATTCGAATTTTGCAGAAATTGTCAAAGAGCCAAAAAAATATACCATTCTGACGAATGGTGATTTGTAAAAAAAACGGTATTCGCTACATCAAGAGAATGTAAGGAATACCGTTTTTAACTGTCAATTACTCATTATCAATTATCAATTAAACTGTCATAATTTCTTTCTCTTTTGATGCTACATATTTTTCCACAGTCGCATAAAAAGACTTAATTAAGTCTTCAATCTGTGTTTCTGCACGTTTTCCAGCATCTTCTGGAAACCCATTTTTAACCTCTTTTTTAATTTCGTCCATCGCATCTCGTCTTACGCTTCTCAGGCTGACTTTGGCTTTCTCGCCCATTGCACCAGCGTTTTTAGCCAAGACTCTACGACGATCTTCTGTTAATGGCGGTAAATTAATACGAATAATAATACCGTCATTTTGAGGTGTAATCCCCATATTTTCTGCAAAAATAGCTTTTTCAATCACACCTAAAACAGATTTGTCCCAAGGTTCGATTGTTAAAGTACGACCATCCGCAACTTTAACATTTGCAACTTGACTAATTGGTACTTGCATTCCATAAGACTCTACTTTGATGTCTTGCACTAATGTTGGAGAAGCCTTTCCCGATCTGATTTTTGACAATTCGTGATTAAGGTGGTCAATAGAAGCACTCATTGATTCTTGTGCTGTTTCGATTATAAAATCAATATCTTCTTGCATAATTATAAATTTTAATTTTACTAAATATTTTTTACTGCAATTTACGCTACTGGATTTTCAACCAACGTCCCGACCTCTTCGCCGTTGATTATTTTAGTTAAATTATCATGGTCGTTAATATCAAAAACGATAATCGGAATATTATTTTCTTGACAAAGTGCAAAAGCAGTCATATCCATTACTTTCAAACCTTCTTTGATGACTTTATCAAATGAAATAATGTTGTAACGTACTGCAGTTGGATCTTTTTCAGGGTCAGCATTATAGATACCGTCCACACGAGTTCCTTTCAAAATCACCTCCGCATTGATTTCAGTCGCCCTCAAAGCTGCCGCTGAATCGGTTGTAAAATAAGGATTTCCTGTACCACCGCTAAAAATAACCACTCGATTTTTTTCCAAATGACGAATCGCTCGACGACGAATGTACGGTTCAGCGATTTGTGGCATCGGAATCGCAGAAATCAATCTTGTGTAAACATCGTGTTGTTCCAACGCACTTTGCAATGCCATACCGTTCATAACCGTTGCTAACATACCCATATAGTCGCCCTGAACACGAGGAATACCGGAGTTTTCCGCCTGCAACCCACGGAAAATATTTCCGCCTCCAATGACTACGGCTACTTGAATCTCTGCTTCTACTAATTTACGGATTTCCTTTGCATAGTGATTAAGCATATCGGGAGAAATTCCAAAATCTTGATCTCCCATAAGTGATTCTCCACTTAATTTAAGCATAATTCTTTTGTAACGAGGTGCTGACATTTTATTATTTTACGAATATTTAAAATCTTTTATCGCCTTTCAAATATTCCTTGTTAATATTTCTCCTATCTCCACAAAGGTAAACCCATTTTTTTTAGAATAAAAGTAAGCTGTTAAATTTTCATTCACGATTTGGGATTGGCGATTCGTGTAAAAAATTACTATGAAATTTTTTACACCACGATTTCACATTATTGTATGTTTGCCGAATCGCGAATCGGTTATCCACCTAAAGTCAGACACATTGCGAATGCTAAATTATAGGAAAGCGTTTAAAATCAAAAAAAATCGGGATAAACTGGGAGGAATTTTATAATATTAGCCGAGAAGCCCACCAAATCACCAGAAATCAAATTCTAACTGCCTCGGCAAACTATCTTCTTCGTTTCTCAGGTTAGAAATTGAAACACCTAAAAGCCGCACTCCAACCCCATTTTCCATATTTTGATATAATAATTCTTTAATAATCGTCACCATATCTTGAAGGCGGATAATATCCCGATTAGCGGTTTTGCTTCGAGTAATAATTTGAAAATCTGAGAATTTAATTTTTATGGTTAAGGTTCGACCGTAATTTTCTGATTTTTCGATGCTTCTAAATAAATTTTCTGCAATAATTTTTAATTTTTCAAACATCAAATCAACGCTAAAAATATCCTCATTGAAAGTCCGTTCTGCACCGATTGATTTCCGAATTCGATTTGGATTCACGTCCCGACTATCTTCACCTCGCACGATTTTATAAAAATACCGCCCCGTTTTACCGAACATTCGTACCAAATCCAATTCCGACCATTCTTTTAGATTTTTTCCGTTATGAATACCCAAACGGTTCATTTTATTCGCTGTTACTTTACCAATTCCATGGAATTTTTCAATTGCCAAAGTTTCCAAAAACGGCACGACTTCCTCAGGCAAAATAACCTTAATTCCATTCGGTTTATTAATATCCGAAGCTACTTTTGCCACGAATTTATTCACCGAAACCCCAGCCGAAGCCGTCAATCTCGTCTTTGCTTCAATCTTTTGCCGAATTTGTTGAGCAATCAAAATAGCCGAAAAAATCCCTTTTTTATTTTCCGTCACGTCTAAATACGCCTCATCCAACGAAAGCGGCTCCACCAAATCTGTATATTCAAAAAATATTTCCCGAATCTGCTGCGAGACTTCCCGATACACGTCAAACCTCGCCCCAACAAACTGCAATTGCGGACATTTTCGCAACGCAATCGAACTTGGCATCGCCGACCGAACTCCAAAAACCCTCGCTTCATAACTCGCCGAAGTCACCACACCACGCTTTACACCACCGACTGCCACAGGTTTTCCACGCAAAGCAGGATTATCCCGTTGCTCCACCGAAGTATAAAAAGCATCCATATCGATATGTATAATTTTACGTTGCATTGTGTTTTTTGGGTTGCGAGTTACGGGTTATGAGTTTGACAGTTTTAACGACTAAAACACGCAACTCACAACTCGAAAAACTCGTCAACAAACAAAAATACCGAATCTCAAGATTTGAAATTCGGTATTTTGTTAATTCTATTTTATCCATAATTTATTATCCTGAATACTCGGGACAAACTGTAAACTGTCGACTTTTCTACCGATTCTGATTCGGATAAACATGACGTTCTGCATGATAAGACGAACGCACCAAGGGTCCACTTTCTACGAAATCAAATCCTTTTGCCAAACCAACTTCTTCATATTCCCTGAATACATCCGGATGAATATAGTCTGCCACATCCAAGTGCATTTTTGTAGGTTGAAGATATTGACCGATCGTTAAAACATCACAACCATTTTCTAATAAATCGTCCATGATTTCAAAAATCTCTTCCTTCGTTTCGCCCAAACCGACCATAATACCACTCTTAGTACGTTTTCCAAAATCCTTGATTCTACGAATTTCTTCCAAACTACGAATGTATTTTCCTTGCGGACGGACTTTTCTGTACAATCGTTTGACAGTTTCCATATTGTGAGAAACAACCTCTTGACCTGCTGAAATCATCAAATCCAAAGCAATCCAATTTGCACGAACGTCTGGAATCAAAGTTTCAATCGTCACATCTGGCGTGCGTAGTTTGATTTCTCGAACCGTTGCATGCCAAACCGAAGCCCCTCGATCTTTCAATTCGTCCCGATTTACGGAAGTAAGAACGGCGTGTTTTACGCCCATCAAATCAATAGCTTCCGCCACACGGAAAGGCTCATCTTCGTCATATTCCGTTGGTCGTCCCGTTTTTACGGCACAGAATGAGCATGAGCGAGTACAAGTATTTCCTAATATCATAAATGTTGCTGTACCTTCGCCCCAACATTCACCCATATTTGGGCAATGTCCACTTTGACAAATAGTATGCAATTTTTTTTCATTAACAATAGCAGAAACCTTACGGAAATTTTCGCCATTCGGTAATTTTACTCGTAACCAATCTGGCTTTTTCGCCCGTTTTGGTTTTTCCTGTATATCTTGTATATCCTGAACAATTGGTAATTCAATCATTTTATATTTATCTGATTGTTTTGATTGCTTGATTGTTTGATTATTTATCAAACAATTAAACCATCGAAACCATTATCAAAAACACTTTTAAAAGTGATACAAAGTTGGTAAAAAAACGTTACAAAATAGATTTTCTGAACGTTAAGAACAAAAACAAAAAAGCCTTTGAATAGTTGTCCAAAAAACTGCTCAAAGGCTTTTTGGTACGAAACTGCCGACCGTAAAATTATCGGGACAAGCTGCCATCTGCCAACTTATTTGCGTTTTCCCAGTTCCGCAGAGAAATACAAATTAATAAAATATGGTCTATTATCTTCTGTTAACATAATCGGAATTTCTTTCGCATAAACATCAATCATAATTCCAACTTCCAACGCACGAATTACCTCATCAAATGCCCCCCAATCTAAATGCAATGCAACTTTTGCATGTCCACCAGGCGTAACACTCAAACCATCAAAACCATAACCAAAACCTGCCCCACCCGCTATTGAATTGGGATTCAAAAACAAAGACGCATTTTCTTCTGTGTAGCCTTGTGCCAGCGTTCCATTCGGTAAACCATTGGTATCAAAACGATATAGTTCTAAATAATACGGTTTAATAATACCCAACGAAGGCCCAACGGCATACGACATTCCGACTGCCACACCTTGTTTTTTTGCCTTTCCAGAAAAGTAGTATTTTTGACCATAACCAGCATGAATTGCAAAGAAACTATTTTGTTTACCATAAGTGAAAGAGTTTGCAGAGCCACCAGGACGCATCGGTGCGAACTCTACCCTATCCAAATATTCACGAGGATGTTTTAAATGTACGAGTTCGAACTGCCAAATATTCGTTTTATAATAGGTCTTTAATTTCCCGTAATTCATACCAAATGCAAAACCATTCGTATGAAAACGTACCAAACCTGACATTTCTGTATCATAAATAATATTTGGCTGTTCTCTGACTGCATCTTTCAGCGTTTGAGCGGAAAGTGCGACCATAAAAAATAAGGAAAGGAGTATTATTAAAGGAATTTTTTTTAGCATCTGTTGATTATTTTGATGTGATAATTACTTATAAAGCTACGAAACTTAACGAATAAAAACTAATAAAGCATAGGTGTGGACTTTATATTTTATATATAATTTAATGGGAAAGTAAAATTTTATTTGGTGATTTTGGAATGTATTTACAAATACATCCAACATCAAGACAAATAGAAACTACTTTTGTTTAATGCCCAACTGATGTCTAATTAGCGTAAAATGAATGTTTTTTAATGCGACTCCGTGTCTTTGATATTAATACAAAATCCTATTCTTTTATGAATACAAACCCTTTTAAAAGCATTTTTGAATCGAAGTAATATTACTGTTATTTTATTAATAACCAACAATTTATTAATCGTAAGGGTTGCGAAAGGTGTAATTTTTTAAGATTTCAAAAGTTGAATTTCAATGGGAGTTTTTTAATTAAAAATGTAGAACTTAGTAACCGTAGGCTTTTTTTATATAAAATACTAAATCTCAGTTCATTATTAATAAATTACAATTTAAACCTATTAACATTATTAGAAAGCTTTGATATTTAGATAATTCAGATAAAAAAGCTGATACTTCTTATTGATACATGCCACTACTTTCAATATATTCCATCACCGAATCAGCAACCATATATTGAATAGATTTACCTTCGTTTAGTGATTTGCGGATAAAACTGGCAGAAATTGACATGACTGGTGCTTCAAAAACACATACTTTTTCATGACGAGCCAATTCGCCTAAATCATATTCGGGACGTTGATAAACGTAAATTTCATGATTTTTTAATAAGATTTCGTAGTTTTTCCATTTGTGTAACGTACCGAGATTATCGCCGCCCATCAAAAGGACAAATTCTTTATTCGGATGTTTTTCGGAAAGATACGCCAGCGTATCAACGGTGTAAGATGGTCTGGGTAAGGTAAATTCGATATTCGATGCTCGTAGTTTTAAATTGTCACCGATTGCTAAATTAACCAAATGTAAACGCTCGTAATCATTGGCTAAGGTCGATTTCTTTTTCAGAGGATTGTGTGGTGAAACGACTAACCAAACTTCGTCTAAGTCTCCAAATGCTACAAAATGATTGGCAATAATCAAGTGTCCGACATGAATTGGATTGAATGAACCGAAGAATAAGCCTATTTTCATAAATATAATTTTGGTAGTTTAGGTAATTTGAGTAGTTATCGTAATTAATGTATTTTTAGTTTTAGTAGTTCTAACATCGTCCGAGCTACTGAAACTAAAAAACTACTAAAACTGCATTTCAATCACTACTGTACAATAATTCTCTTGGCGTAAATTTCGAGCGACCTATGTAAGCACTCGGATATTGAGTTTTGATCCGTGCCAACAATTCGGCAGCTTCCATTTTAGTATTATAAGCACCTGCCTGCAATTTGAAAAACGGGCGTTCGTAAATCCAATCAATAGGAATATTGGAAAAGTGACGGAGAAATTGCGTTTTAACTTCAGTTACTTTCGCTCTATCGGTCGAAGAAGTAATCATAACGCACCAACCGTCCATTTTTTCAATATTCGCATTTAGTTGTTTGTGTCGATTGAGTGCCGCTTCGATTTCTGCATCTTGCACAATATTAATGATGCCTTGTTGTGCGAAAGCAAATTGAGCAAAAAAACCTAAAACGACTATTAAAACTAACTTTTTCATTTGATGAATTTTAATTCTAATTCATACCCTCACTCAAAATGAGGATATAAATTTGTTCCGAACAATGTATTTTATTCAATAATTTGTAAACCCCGAGACGTTCCGATTCGACTTGCACCTGCTTCAATGAGTGCCAATGCCTGTTCTTTTGAACGAATGCCGCCCGATGCTTTTATTTTAATATCGCTATTCATCTGGTTTTTCAAAAATCGAATAACTTCTGGTGAAGTATTCACTTCGTTGAATCCAGTTGCGGTTTTGACATAATTCACTTGGCTTTCATTACAGATTTCGCATAATTGTTTCATTTCATTATCCGTTAATAAGGCGGTTTCAAAAATAATTTTGACAATTTTGCCCTGTAAATGTGCAATAGTCGTCAAACTATGAATATCATTTCGGACATAAGCCCAATTCGCATCTTTTATTGCAGCGATATTCACCACCACATCTATTTCGTCCGCTCCTTCCTGAATTGCTCTTTTTGCTTCCTCTACTTTCGCAGGTGTTGCAGCGTAACCCATTGGAAAACCAATAACGGTAACGACGTTGACTTCTTGTTCTGCTAATAACTCTGTCGCTAATGAAACGAAATACGGTGGTACACATACGCCACAAAAATTACTTGTGATGGCTTCTTCACATAACTGCTTTACAGCATTACTGTCTGTATCCGCTTTCAATAAAGTATGTTCAATATATTGAGCTAAAGCGATGTCTTCTATCTTCAATTTAATAAAAATTTAATATCTAATAATATTGTTTAATAATACGATATAATTAAAAAATAGAAGTAATGTACAAGAAAATTGCATTTTTAGAGTTGCACCTTGATAGTTATCTTCTATCTCTTTTGATAAGGAAGACAAAGATACGACCATAAAAGGAAATAAAAGAGGTTATTTGGGATTTTTTGGTTGTCGATTATGTCGAAAAAAGGTTAAATAATAGGATATATTACGCTCGTGAAGATCTTACAAGTAAGGTGTCAATAATTACAATAAAAAGCTACTTAATTAGCAATGAAAAAAACATATATTTGCAGCCATGAAAACATACATCTTTACTTTTTTAAAAGGCATGGCAATGGGAATTGCCGAAATTATACCAGGCGTTTCTGGTGGTACAATCGCTTTTATTACAGGCATTTACGAAAAATTGTTGGATTCCATTAAGGCGATAAATCCGTCATTGATAACGACATTAAAAAATGACGGTATTAAAGGCGTTTGGGAAGCCGTGAACGGTACTTTTTTGATTGCTCTTTTTGGAGGAATGGGCGTGAGTATTGTTTTGTTTGCAAAATTGATTACGGGCTTGATGGAAACGAATAAGGAATTGCTCTGGGCGTTCTTTTTTGGTTTAATCGTAGCGTCAGCAATTTTTATTGGTAAACAAATCAAACATTGGAATATTTCAACGGGAGGTTTCCTACTACTTGGTTTGGCGATAGCGTTTTACATCACGATTGCCGTTCCTGCACAGGGAAGCGATTCGTTAATCATGGTTTTCTTCGCTGGTACGATTGCGATTTCTGCGATGATTCTACCAGGTATTTCGGGTAGTTTTATCCTTTTATTAATGGGAATGTATCAGATTATTTTACCAACGGTGAGCGATTTTATCGAAACTCGTTCAATGGATTCGTTCGTGATTGTGGCGGTATTTGCAGCAGGCTGCTTGGTTGGGATTTTGACTTTTGCGAATATTTTTTCATGGACGTTTAAGAAATATAAAGAACAAACTTTGGCGGTTTTGACTGGTTTTATGATTGGTTCGTTGAGTAAAATTTGGCCTTGGCGGAATATTTTGGAAACAAGAATTAACAGTAAAGGCGAAGAAGTACCGTTCAGAGATTTGAGCGTTTTACCAGCGAATTATGAGGGCGACCCGATGATTTTGGGCGTGATCGCATTAGCGATTATTGGTGCAGTTATCGTTTTTGCGTTGGATCGTTTTAGTATTCAAGAGTAAAATTGTCATCAGTCAGTGGTTATTGGCTACTATACAAATTTTGGTTTGTAGTCATTTTTAAAATATGTAACTAATTGATAGTCAGATATTTAAGGTTTTTTAGACCGTCAGTTAAAAAATGGTATCTTGAATTAGCCGTAGTCATCAGGTGACTTTAAGTCACCTGACGACTTGCCCAACGCCAAAAAATAATTATTACTTTTTTAACTGACCGTCTATTAAAACCTGTCAGATTTTTCCACCAATAAAAGATGTATAGTAGTTTGCCCTTTATTATTTAATTACTACATTTTTTTATCGTAATGAGGATTTATACGTTGAACGAGTAACAATGAAACCATAAAACAGTCCATAAGATGAAAAATTTCGGTTTAATAGGTTATCCGCTTTCCCATTCTTTTTCAAAAAAATATTTTGCTGCGAAGTTTGAAAAAGAAAATATTACCGCTTGTTTTTATGATTTATTTCCAATTCCTAAGGTTCAAGATTTTTTACAACTATTTGAAGAAAAATCTAACCTCGTTGGTTTGAACGTGACGATTCCTTACAAAGAGCAAGTTATTCCGTTTTTAGATGAATTGGACGCAGAAGCGGCGGCAGTTGGTGCGGTAAATACGATTAAAAATCAAAATGGAAAATTGATTGGTTTCAATACCGATATTTATGGTTTTGAACAGTCGATTTTGCCGATTATTAATAAAAAATATAAAAAAACAGATAAACTGAAAGCCTTAGTTTTGGGTACTGGCGGTGCGTCAAAAGCGGTGATTTATATTTTGAAAAAACATGGAATTGAGCCAGTTTTGGTTTCTCGGACACCTACCGAAAATCAATTGGCTTACGCTGAATTATCATCAGAAATTATAGATTCTCACCAAATTATCGTCAATACGACACCGCTCGGAACAGCTCCGAATATCAAAACTTATCCCGATATTCCCTATCAATTTTTGACGGCTAAACATTTCCTTTTTGATTTGGTTTACAATCCCGCAGTGACGACTTTTTTACAAAAAGGTCTGGCACAAAAGGCAACGATTAAAAATGGTTCGGATATGTTGGAATTGCAAGCGGAAAAGGCTTGGAAAATTTGGAATGCGGGTTAATATGGTGGAAATGTGGATTTGACCGATTTTTTTTATTAATAGTAAAATTATCGTAACTGGTTGATAACAAACCTATAAGATTTTAAAAACCTTATACGTTTTCCGTAGTATTAGTAAAAATCCGTTCAAGTTCGTAAAACCTGAGTTCCCTTAATGTCAAAACGAAAAATTACCATTTTACCAATTTTGCAATGTAACTTTGTACTCCATATTTTTACATATAAAAAAACGCAATAATGATTGAATTACCTAAAACGTCAATTGACTTTGGCAATACAGAAATTGCTTTTGAAGCAAAATCTAATGGTGCTTTAAGAAAAGCCAGCTGGCTTTTTACCATGATGAATAACCCGATTTTGGTAAAAGTGAGTTCAACGATGGGATTGTTATCTTTGAAGATGGGTTTGCCAGTCGAATGGCTAATTAAACAGACGATTTTCGAGCAGTTTTGTGGCGGCACGACGTTGTTGAATTCTCAACCAACAATTGACGGTTTATCAAAATTTGGGGTTGAATCTATTTTGGATTACGGTGCGGAAGGAAAGGAAAGTGAGGAGGATTTCAACCGCACGATGCGAGAAATTATGGAGGCGATTAAGTTCGCTGGGCAAAATACGCACGTTCCGTTTGTGAGTGCGAAAGTCACTGGTTTGGGGCGTTTTGCCTTATTAGAAAAATTCCAGAGTAAAAATAATTTGACGGCTGCCGAGCAGGAAGAATTTGACCGCATCCTTAAACGATTAGATGCCGTTTGTCATTTGGCAAAAGAGCACGGCACTGGCGTATTTGTCGATGCGGAAGAATCTTGGATTCAAGATACGATTGATTACATGGTGAGTATGATGATGAGTCGCTACAATAAAGTAATGCCAACGGTTTATAATACTTTTCAATTTTATCGTCACGATAGATTACAATATTTAAAAGACTCTTTTTCGATTGCTCAAAAAGATGGTTACATCTTGGGTGCGAAACTCGTTCGAGGGGCGTACATGGATAAGGAACGGAAACGAGCGACCGAGAAAAAATACCCTTCACCGATTCAACCCAACAAAGCGGCTTCTGATGAAGATTACGATTTGGCGGTGCGTTTTTGTGTGAAAAATTACGAACAAATTGCCTCTTGTACGGCTTCGCACAATGCGGATAGTTGCAAAAAGCAAGTGGAATTAATCGAAAGATTGAAATTACCAAAAACTCATAAACACTTCTTATTCAGTCAATTATACGGCATGAGCGATCATTTGACGTTCAACCTTCAAAGTGCAGGTTTTAATACTGCAAAATATATTCCTTACGGTCCCGTGAAAGATGTTGTGCCGTATTTGATTCGTAGAGCGGAGGAAAATACGTCTGTAACTGGCGATATGGGACGTGAGTTATTGTTGATAAAAAAAGAGATTAAACGTCGGGGATCGTAGATTGACTCGTGACTTTCGGTCGCTGGTTTTTCTATATTCAAGGAAATCAGCGACCCAAGATCACTTCAACTGCCAACACTCAATTTCTTTGTCCAAAAACGATTCAGAATTAATAAAAGATTGATAATTTTTTTGGTTAAAATGCTCATTTTCCTTGGTTGTCGTTCGTTCATTATAAAACAAAGCGTAGCCTTTCCAATCTTTTGATTCGTAGGCAATATCCAAAACGCAGTTACAATATTCAGCACTTATTTCACTATTGTTTTGTTGGTATTTTTCTTTTGCTAATATTCGAAAATGCTCAACAGTTTTCGGTGTTGGATAATCTAAATGTAGCTTATTGACCGCTTTAACTTCGGAAGAATAAGTCAATAAAAAAGCATGATTATCGTAAATCGGAAAACCATTTTCTAATATAGGATTGGGTGTATCGTACATCCAAAGTTCATCTCGATAATAGATTTTGCCCTCTCGGTAGCCATAAAAAACGTGGTATTGATTACTCTTTAGCTGAAGAATTCGAACCGTTCCGACCGTCAAAATACCGTATTTTTGAATGCTTTCCCACTTATTTGCATCTTCATAATGAAAATAAGAAATCATCGTCGTTGCGACCATAAAAAATAGAAAACTGAAAGTCATGAGGGAATAAAAGAGATTTTTTTGGTCGTTTTTTTTCCGAAATTGATTGAGTGGAGTATCTGCTTTTTCATTGACATGAAAAATGTACATATATTTATTTTGCACGATTCTAATGTCAACCACACACAATTCGTCATCAATAAAAAAGGAATATGAATCTTGTCCAAACACTTTTTTATCTGCCAATACGATTTTTCGATTGAAAAAAATGAGGAAGTGACCTAATCTCGGACTGTGTAAAATCGTGATTAAGTTTCGTTCGCCAGTTCGGCTAATATATGTCCATTTACTTGTATTCAATTTTTTATCGGTTATTTCGGTTTGTTTGAGTGACTAACGATTAGAAGTCTAAAAGTAACATTTTTTTTTAAAAGGCGGTTTTGAGGAATAAGATTTAAGGGACAAGGATGCTACAACGAACCTCGTCCCTTAAACCTCAAAACTTAAATACTATCAAAACCTGCAATGTACATCGGCATTTTTTTAAACGTTTCGATTTTTGAATCCGGTAAACCGTGGATTTTTGCAATTGCTGTAACGGGTAATTTTCCTTCGACTTTGTCCAAAATTCCCCATTGATTTAATTCGTCCAATTTTTTGAATAATTCGTCTGCTTTATCCATCCAAAGCAGCCCCGAATAGACCTTTAATTCTACCAAAACAGATGCTAATAATTTTACTAATTCCGCCTCTTTTCCTCCATCGCAAAAAATAGAATCGAATACCAAAAATTGATGTGATTTTGGATTAAATAAACGGTTTATGAACGGAATATACGGGACAATATTCATAATCAATTTTCCCGCAAAACCGGGCATTGCCAATATTTCCCATTCGACAGGAAATGCCTGAACCCCAGCGATAATTTTACCATCTTTTTCCATTACAAAATAATTATCGTGATGAAAAATATTGGTAAAATGGACGAAACCATAATCTTTATAAAAGTGCTCTAATTTATTTAAAATCGTTGTTTTTTCGTCACTTTTATAGCGTCTTGCATCAGCGTGTTTCTTTGGAAATATCCGACTGAAAAGTATCGTCTGAAAATTACGAACTGGGGCATAACCAACGAATTTTGCCCCTTTTTGCGACCGAATATTACTCCCTTCAATATAAGCATAACCAATAAACGGCTTCGGAATCACTTCTTCAAAATACTTGCGAACTTGACCAATCAGAAGCTGACTATATTTTTTGCCCTGATATTCCTTCTTGATTGAAAAGTGCTGCAAATAACAACTCCTAATCTCCTCCTCCCCAAATCGCATCGGGCGTTCACTGACCGTACACATTCCAATTAATTTTTCCGCTTGTCGCAATAAAAGGAAATAAGGTTGGTGAATATTATCGTCCTTTTCCGCGTTTTTTATTTTTTGATAAATCGGGCCATTCGTTCCCCATTTCATACCCCATAACAACTCCTTAATATCTGCATTAATTTGGCGGACGACCTCTATGTAAATATCCTGTTCTTTATCTTCGTAAATAATCATTTTGTATAAATTGTTTTTTGGAAAGAGTAAAAATCGTCGGTGAACGGTACAATTTAGAACTTAATTTGTCAAATCGATGCAGAAACTTAATAAAACAAAATAAAAAACTTTTATTTCCGCTTATAATTTTTACAGTTAGTAATTCTAAAAAAATAAATATACGACTTTCGTACTACCCTTTTTGATTCATTTTGTATTCTGTGTGCTAACATATTATAAAAAATTTAAACCGAAAATAGTTGACAAATTATAGTTACTCATAAATTACATACTTCCAAAATTCTTCAACATAATTTAAAGATAATCCTAAAATCCTACCCATTACAGAAAAAGATGAGTATTAATAACCGTCCCAATATTCGGTGCAGAATACGATAACTTCGCTTAATTTTTTTGCTTTTATGAAAATAAAAAAAACCTGATTTAAATGATATCCTGATTTTTATATCTTGCGAAAGATATCCTATTTACGGCACTCAAATTGTAATATTAATTGATGTATTAAACAATATATCACCAAATTGAAAAACACGTAAACACTATGAGAAAAGTAATTATCCTTCCAATTATGCTATTAATTGGTAATGCCGTATTTGGACAAACTTCAACTGAGCAGATTTTGGAATATGTCAATTGCGGCTATGCCAAGACTTTCACGTATCGTCTGGAGGCGGAATGCCAAGAAAATGAAACGATTTTACATCGTTGGTTACTCAAAGATTTTGGGACACCTGCCGAAAATGCAACCTTACATACTTTTTATTTCGCTACGACGAATGATAAACTCGAATTGACAAAAGGGAAAAGTCTTTGGGAAGAATTTGAAAAAAAAATGATTATGGAATTGGATAGTATCGAGCATTTAGATGCGGCACATCAAGCTACTTTGATAGGCTTATCTAAAACTGATTCTTTGCATAATGCCGTAAATCGTTTGCCAGGATTGCAGAAAAAAAGAGATGCTTTTTGGAAAGCACGCAAAGCTAAAAAAGATATTTTTGTGGCATACGAAACGACTTACAGCACGACAAAAACGGCTTATGATGAAGGCGATATGTTGCCAAGTGAATGGGATACGATAGAAGAAATGTATTTAGCAATGAAAGAGGAATTAGATTTTTTGAAAGCTGAATTACAAAAAATGAATGCTCAAATCACAACTTATCGGGAAGATGTTGCTCGATTGAAAAAGGAAACTGGTTTGTTGCAATATAAATCGTATCGTGAGTTTTAGCGTGAACCATTTTTCAGTCGATAATGTATCACTAACAAAAAACCGAAGTGGGCGACAACGATAATATAGAACAACGCCCTATAAAAAAAGAGTACCGTACAACAAATAACCAAAAAACGGTTGTAGGTTTTTGTATTAATACAAAAATTCACGACCGTTTTTTATTTTGAAATAATTTAAAAAAAATCACTTTTTAAACTATTTAAACCTCAATAGTTTAGAAATCCACCTAAATCAAAACTATTATTTTTTTAATAGTTTTTTACAGTATTTTTATTGGAATTGTCCTAAAAATGGCAAACATTTGTTAAAAGAACAGCGTTTAGATAACATTATTACCTCAAATGAAAATAATAATCAAAATTTAAAACTTAAAGTACATTTGGGTTTTTAAATCAGAAAAATAGGTAAATTGGAAGCAGTAAAACGCTTATACCTCAAAATAAAAACCACCGAGAAATCGGGATAAATACCTTAATATTTTACTAACAAAAGCAAAGTTTCGATAAATTATGGAAGATACAATGGTAAAAGTGGCAACCTTAAAAGGTGGCGAATTTTTAATAAAAGAAACAGACCCGCAAAGTGTTTTCATTCCTGAAGACATGACGGAAGAGCAACAAATGGTTTTGGAAATGTGCCGTGATTTCATTAAAAATGAGGTTCTCCCTGTTCCACAAAAGATTGAAAATCAAGTGTCTTTATTAGATAAGGCAGCAGAATTAGGCTTGTTAGGGTCACATATTCCAGAAGCTTATGGCGGAATGGAAATGGACAATAACACGAACACGATTATCCTTGGCGGTTTGGGTGCAGCTGGCGGTTCGTTTACGACTTCGTATGCGGCTCACACGGGAATCGGAATGTTGCCGATTTTGTACTACGGTACGGAAGAGCAAAAATTGAGATATTTGCCAAGATTAGCTGCTGGCGAGCTGAAAGCGTCTTATTGCTTGACGGAACCTGGTTCTGGTTCTGATGCTTTGGCGGCAAAAACTCGTGCAGATTTGACGGAAGACGGCAAACATTATATTCTTAATGGTCAAAAAATGTGGATTACCAATGCTGGTTTTTCTCACGTTTTAATCGTTTTCGCTCAAGTTGGTGGTGATAAATTCACTGGGTTTGTAATTGACAAAGATACCGAAGGCATTACGTTAGGTGCAGAAGAGGACAAAATGGGCATCAAAGGCTCCTCGACTCGTCAGGTATTTTTTGAAAACGTGAAAGTACCTGCTAATGCAGTTTTGGGCGAAATCGGCAGAGGTCATTTGATTGCGTTCAACGTCTTGAACGTTGGTCGTTTCAAATTAGGTGCATTGTGTGCTGGCGGTATGAAAGAAGCAGTTACAGAATCTGTAAAATATGCGAGTGCTCGTGTTCAGTTCAAACAACCGATTGCTAATTTTGGAGCAATTCAGTACAAATTAGCGGAGCAAGTTATCAAAACTTATGCGTTAGAAAGTGCGGTTTTGCGCGTGTCTAACTTGATGCAAGAAATGAGAAATGACTTGAAAGAGGAAGGATTTTCTTATTCTGAATCGTTGTTGGAATCTGCGGAAGAATATGCAATTGAGTGCGGTTTATTGAAGGTTTTGGGTTCTGAAAGCTTGGATTATGTCGTTGATGAAATGGTACAAATCTATGGTGGAAATGGTTTCTCGGAAGAGTATAATGCAGCAACTTCTTACCGTGATGCTCGTATCAACCGAATCTATGAAGGGACGAACGAAATCAACCGAATGTTGATGGTCAATATGTTGTTAAAACGTGCGATGAAAGGTAAAATTAACATCACAGATGCAGCTTGGGCGGTTCAAAAAGAATTGTCTTCAATGCCAAGTTTTGATACGGTTGAAGGTGACTTTGCGGTAGAACAAAAAACGATTAAAAACTTCAAAAAAGTAACTTTAATCGTAGCTGGTGCAGCCGTCAAATATCAAATGGAGGGTAAATTAGACCTTCGTACCGAGCAAGAAATCTTGATGAATGTGGCAGATATTATGATTCAATTATATGCTGCAGAATCAGTTTTATTAAGAATTCAAAAATTAGCAACGCTTAAATCTACGGACGAAATTGCGACACAAATTGCGATTATGAGTGTGGTATTTAATGATGCGAATGATGCTATCGGTAAGTTTGCCAAAGATGCTTTATCTTCATTTGCGGAAGGTGACGAATTGAGCATTATGTTGATGGGTGTCAAACGATTTACGAAATTAGCACCTGTAAATGTAAAAAATGCACGTCGTCAAATCGCAAAAGAGTTAATTGCAGCGAACGAATATTGTTTCTAAAATAGTACGGCTCTCCAGAGCGGTGAATAAGATTAACAAAAAAAATCCTTGTCAAATTTGACAAGGATTTTTTTGTTTTTAATCCGTCTGATAATAAACCCGAAATTCATAAACGCTTTCACCCATCGTTTGTATAATCCGTTTTAATAGTCCGTTTTTATCAAAAAAGCAGAATTTAAGATTTTGTTAAAACTGCAATGTTTATTAAAAAAAAGCTAAATAAAGTCATATAAAAGTCAATAAAAAATAAAAAACCGAAGTAGATTAAAAATAGTGTGTAAATAATTTGGTTAAATTGGCGATTTGTCTTATATTCAATTAAATTTTTTTCATAAAAAACACGCAAAATGGCATTAAAAAAGTTTAAACCGAAGAATTTAGATGAGTATGTAGAGTTGAAACCAGGGATTTGGGCAAGAATTGACCGTGTGAATGTTCCCATTTCTAAAGTAACAACAGAGGATACTTCGGACGACAATTAAACGATTAATAAGAATTAAAATTCAAAAGCGTTTCCAATATATTTGGAAACGCTTTTTATTTTTGGGGTAAATTATTTATTCCTCGTCACTAATTGGATTTTAGTTATTTTGTGGATTATTCAAAATATTGAAAATTAAACCAATATGAAAAATATAATTGTGCTTGTCGCAATTGCCATAATCGCCTTAGGAGTTGGTTATTTTGCCTCATCTTATTATAACTTTTTTAGCACGAAAGAAAATGTCGAGCAGCAAAGTACGGTCTTGTTAGAAAAGGTGAAAATGGTATCAAAATTAGTAACCGTTGAAGGTTATTTTTCGGAAGTTTGGCAGGTAAAAAAGTCGTATGATTATTATCCTGACTTCCTTTACGGCAAAAAAGCAATTTTGAAAGTGAAAGGTAAGGTTTCGGTTGGCTATAATTTAGAACAGATGAAAATGGAAACTTTTCCCGAAGAAAAAATCCTAAGAATTAGCAATATGCCGAATCCTGAAATTATTTCGGTTGATCACGATTTGGAATATTTTACGTTGGATGCTGGGTCATTCACTTCTTTTTCGAGTAAGGAATTATCTAAATTTAACGAAGTTGCAAAAGATACTTTAATCGCTGCCGCTCGTCGTAGCCGATTGATTCAAACGGCAAACGAAAAAGGAAACGATGTTATTAAACTTATCGAATTAATCGTCAAAGATGCGGGCTGGAAAGTTGAATTTGAAAATGGACCTTCTAAATCAAATATCTTGGGACAGATAGATAGTTTGCAAAACCGATTATCACCACATGATTCTATTATCAAATATCCTAAAAATCATAAAAAACACGCTACAGATGCAACAAATTTCCATGAACGATATCGCCCGATGGCAGGCTGAACATAAAGATTTCCAATTGATTGATGTACGAGATCCGTCCGAACACGAAGCCAAAAATATTGGTGGAATTTTGATTCCTTTGGCGGAAATTATGAAAAATAAAGACAAAATTCAACTCGGAAAACCCGTTGTTTTTTATTGTAAAAGAGGCATTAGAAGCCAAATTGCGATTCAAAAATTACAACGAAAATTACCAAAGGTGGAATTTTATAATTTAGAAGGTGGAATCGGAAAATAGCATCAAGCTGCGGCTTGATTTCTAAGTTCTGAAATTTTGCACGGATTTAATATGCGCTAAAAACGAAATTTAGACCAGATAAATCATCTAAATTTGCCTAAGATTTGATTTTGGTAAAGCCAAAATACATGGAAATTTTGTAGGGCAAACGGCACTGCCTTTGCCACATGAGTATTGCAATTAAAGCTTGATCCGAGGGCAATATTATTGCCTTTCAAAAATACCTTTGCCACACAAGTATTGCAATTAAAGTAATTGTTCTAATTGAGTAATACCAATAATGTCCAACCTTACGTGGGTAGCCAAAATTCACTTTGTGAATTGTAAGGTTTAGATGGTCTTAGGTGATTCATTTAGTTCATATTTAGGGTCGGCTTCTCAAAATAAGAACCCGACTTATTTTAATATTAGTAATGAGTTAATTCTTCTTGTAAAATATTTTTTGGAACAGTAAAACTTAAAGCGACACCTTTGAAAGGGGCGGATTCTATGTTGATTTCGCCGCCATAATATTCTATTATTTTTTTACAAATAGACAAACCTATTCCTACACTATCATAATAATATTTGCTGTCTAATTTTTGAAAAATTATAAATACTTTATCTTTCAATCGAATATCAAAACCCTTTCCGTTATCTGAAACGATAATTCTCCAAGCCGTTTTCTCTTCCTGTACGGAAATTCTGATTTTCAACTTTTTATCAGGTCGCTTAAATTTTATTGCATTGGCAATTAATTCTCGAAAAACAATCTTTAAATCGTATTTGTAATAAGTCAATTCAGGGACATCCTCAAGAGTTATTTCAAAATCAGGTATCGACTCACTTTCAATGCTCATCTTATCAATCACTTCATAAATCACATCATTCAAATCAACCAAATTAGTTTTTTGCTCTTTGTTTCCGACTTCTAAAAACCGAGCCAAACCAATAAATTGTAAGTGTTGACGGTGTGCTTCCCTCAAAATATGATCAACTATTTGATTCCCTTCCTTTCCTAAATCGCTACCGTAGCGTTTTTTGAGCAATTGAGCAAACCGATTAATTGCTTTTAAAGGTTCTTTCAAACCATGAGAAACAGCAAATAATAGCTCTTGCAATTCATTATTTTTGCGTTTTAAAGAGTTTACCAAATTCGTCATTTGCGTTACGTCAATAAAGACGCCTAAAATACCAAAAACCTCATCATTTTTATTAATCAAAGGTAATTTTTGAATATCAACGATGCGGTCTTGCTCTATTCCTATTTTAACTGTTCTTGTCTCGAAATAACTCTTTTTACTTGAAAGAATCCCTTCATCTTGTGCTTTGATTTTATTTAATAAACTCAAATCGTCAATAATATCTTCGTCTCTTTTTCCCAGTAATTCATCTAAGGGTTTTTTAAGAAACTTTATACTATTTTTATTAAACCCAGAATAAACGCTGTTTTTATCTTTCCAAAATATACCTACTGGAAGTGAATCTAAGATTTTCTGCAAAAGAACTTGATGCTGTTCTAATTCGAGTTCTGCTGTTTTTTGACGATGAATATCCAAAAAATTTCCTTGCAGCTTGTATGGTTTACCGTTTTTCGACACCCTTTTACCAATCGCTCGAACCCATCGTATATTTCCTTTTGCTGTTACAATTCTTAACTCTTCATCACAAGCAATACCCTTCTCTAAAAGGCTTGAAAAAAATTCTAAAACGATAGGAATATCGTCTTTGTAGTAATAATCAATCGCAGTAGCAACTTCGATAGGTTTATTTAATACCTCTTCATGGATATTATAAACTTCCTCTGACCACCATAATTCTGCTGTTTCAATATTATACTCCCAGCCACCTACTTTACCTTTTATCTTCTTTTCTGACGAGGTCACCTCGTCATTTTTTTCTATTGCATTTCCTGATATATATATTTGATTATTAATTTTATCGACAGAAAACTGCCAATCTACCAAAAAATCTACTTTGAATCCTGATGCTAAGGAACTGGAAAATTCATAATTATCCGAGTCATTTTTTGAAACAGAAAAATCATTAGTAAGGTAAGTTTCATCTACCAAAAGTGATTTAAAATTAGTCGCTAAATCATTTAACGTACCAACTTCAAATAATTTCAAAAATACCTTATTTGCGTCAATTATCTGTAAATTTAGGTCTGTAATACAGTAAGCGTGGGGAATATTCTCAAAAAAAAGTTTGTAGTCAAAATTGTTTATATTAGGCATAATCATACTTTTTAATATGTTTGCTCAAAAAAAATAAGATTAAGGGAATAGGTTATTTGTTTCCTGTTCCCTAAGTATATCAGAGGTTAATATTATTTATAGAATAGTAAATAGCATGAAGTAAATTTATATAAAAAAAAGAGTAATCCTATGAAAATATTAGGATTACCCTTTTATTTAATCTTTATAAGCTGTTATTTTTTACAACGAAATATTCCGCAACGCTTCCAAACCATTCAATTTATTCAAATCTAAATTGAAACTGATGCGAGAACCAAAATTTGGTTGTTGATTCATCAAATCTTTTGAACCGACTAAAGGTAAATAAATACCTAACGTCCCATCGAAGAAATCTAAGGCAACGCCAGCATTATAGAAAAATTCGCTTGAATTTGCTGCACTTGGTGCAGTTGCCGTATAATATCCCAAATCAATATAAGGTTTTATTGGCAAATTCAATGGTAATTTAATTGGTAAATCTGCTTTAATATTCATCGTTACCATCAAATCATTCGTTTTTCCAAACGAACTTGAATTCGGTAATGCCGTTCTAAAACCACCTTGATCTAAACTAATTTGACGAGATAATAACCCTGTTTGTTCTCTTCTCCCAAAATAGAAATTATCAAAATAGTTATCCGAAAAACCGTTTGAGGTCAATGCCAATGGGTAAGTCCCAAAATCTGTATTGGAATGTGACAAAAACTTTCCTGCAAACAAACGCACATCAAGACTTTTCTTTTTATTCTTACGGTATTTAATGCTGTAATTCGCATCTAAAGTCGCACGAATATAAGATGCCGCATTAATACCATAACTCTCGCCCAAAATCGAAAACTTCACATTTGTTTTATTGAAAGCTGTATTTCTTTTTAATTCATAATTTGCTTCCAAAACGTCCCGAGCATTCATTTCTTTATTTTCAAACTGACCATTCGTACCATTATATATGGCGTATTCTGATTGAATATTCCGATATTTTAAGGTAATAAATTGTCTTGTCGGGCTAATATCTTGGCGACGCAATTCAAATTTTATACTTGGCATGATGGTCGTATAACGCAAAAAATAATCGTCTTCCGTATTTTCAAATTGGTCAAATGAACGAATATTTATACCCAAAGTCGTTTCCCGAAAAATACCGTTTTCGCTATAAAGGTGATATTTAAATTCGCCCAAACCGACAACCGTTTTTGAATTAAAACCATACATCGGCGTAAACGCAAATTCAAAATCTTTTGCAGGAAAAACTCGGTTATAAAAACCTAAACCCAACATAAAACCGTCGTAAGCATTATAACCCAAAGTTGGTGTAAAATACAAGGTTTTCTTTTTTGGATTCTCCAAACCAGCTAAAAATTTGAATTTTGCAGGTGTTTTTTCAAAGTTATTTCCTCTGTTAATTTCCAACATATTCCCCTCCGCATCAATCGAATAAGTCGCCCCTTCAAGCGCTGGAACATCAAAGCTTTCCGTCCCACCAAAACCATCAAACCAATGATTCGTGACCACAGAATCTTTCGTTACCGAAATGACAAAGGGCGCATTAATTTCGCCTTTATTTTTAATGGTAATATTTGCCGTATTGCCCTCAACTTTTACCGCATCCAAAGCGTAATCAATGGACTTTCGAGTATTAAAAAACTCATCGAAAAACCAGCTCAAATCCTTGCCAGTTTCTTTTTCAAAATGAGCTTTTACATCACTCGGATACGGATGACGGAATTTCCAATTATTATAATATAATTGTGCAACTCGGTCGTATTCAGCCGTTCCCAAATAACTTTCCAAATATTTGAACATCATCGAAGGAATCGAATAAGCCGACATTTGGTAATTAATCATCGTCAATTCGTTCGAAGTCGTATTCATCGGTTGATTATTCATTTGACGCGCTTGAAACAAATAAGCGACCTTTTCCAAGTCCAAATCTTCAGCGTCCAAAAGTTTCAAAGCTATAGGCGGAATCCCAATATCCCAACCACCTGCGCCGTAATATCGACGCATATAATCCGACTCGTAATAAGAATTCATACCTTCATCCATCCACGGAAAATCCCGCTCATTTGACCCCAAAATCCCATAAAACCAGTTATGACCAACCTCATGCGTAATCACATTATCCAAACTTTTGCCATCGCCACTCGGGCCAATCACCGTAATCATCGGATATTCCATTCCGCCGCCAGCGCTCAAAGCCGACTGTACCGCAGTTGCGTGCGGATAAGGATATTCGCCGACTCTTTCGGAATAATACAAAACCGAACGATTCACATATTCCACGCCTTTCATCCAAATATCAGCTTCGTAATCCGTAAACATCGCCCAGGTATCGACTTTCGTACCCGAAGCCAACGTTACCTCACTTTTTTGAACATAAAACCGCTTATCCGCAAACCAAGCAAAATCGTGTACTTTTTCCGCTTTGTATTGAATCGTTTTTAATTCCAATGAAGACGGTGGAAAGGAATCATTTTTAGTGCTTTTTCTAAATTCGTCATTTTCAATAACATCATTCGTCATTTCGACTTTTTCCATTAAAAAATCAACTTCCTCCTTATTTTGCAAAACACCAGTCGCACCAACGACGTAGTTTTTCGGCAACGTAATTTTTACATCAAAAGAACCAAATTCAGAGAAAAATTCGCCCATGTTCAAATAAGGCATCGGATGCCAACCGAAACGGTCATAAACTGCGGGTTTTGGATACCATTGCGTCATTTGGTACGATTCGCCAACGTGTCCCAACCGAGAAAATGAAGCTGGAATATCAACCACAAAAGGTGTAGAAATCGTCAAACTTTCGCCAGATTGTAATGGTTTTACCAATTGTAAAATCGCAATATCTTTATGATTTGGGTCGTAAGTCCAAGTTACTTTTGAACCATTGATTTTAAAATCAATATTATTAATGCCGCCCAATTTATCCGCTTCCGCATAATACATATCGGTTTCCTTATTGCGAATAAATTGCTTCGCCAAAGCTGACCCAGCCTGATAGGCATTCGGCCAAAGGTGCATATAAATTATATCCAACGCATCTGGCGAATTATTTTTGTAATTAATTTCAATATCGCCATAAACCTCGTGGGTTTGGTCGTTCAGCGTCACCGCCATTTTGTACGCTACTTCTTGCTGGAAATAAGGTTTTTCCTGTGCAAAAGTGACCATACTCATCACTAACATTGCCAAAAGTGTAAGTGTTTTTTTCATTGATTCTGGTATTTGGTGTTTTAATATTGATAATAAAATCTTAACAAAGTTCGTCATTCCAACGTAGATCGGAATGACGGTTTTGTTACCCAAAGATAACATACCCGAACAAAACCCTTTCGCCCCAAAACAAATTAATATACCAACCCAACCATTTTTTCGTCATTCAACCAACAAAATGAAAGGTGAGGTGTTAATTTTTAATTAAAAACATAAAAAAATATTTTTTGCATAAATCTTTATGTATTTTTGATGTTTAAACATTGAAATATAGAGAATGATAAATTTTCTATAGAAACTATAATTTAAAACAATTAAATTTTATGAAAACAACATTCAAACTTTTAGCATTTTTATTAGTAACCGCAACAATCGCTGTCTCTTGCGGTTCAGGTTCAGAAGATGCTCAAGCAGAAGTAGGTCAAGCACAAGAAGTAGCAGAAGAAACTGGTACGGCTTACGCTGTGAACACAGATGAAAGTATCATTAACTGGAAAGGTGAAAAATTCAGCGGTGATTTTCACACAGGAACAATCAACGTTAAAGACGGTGAATTGTCAGTAGAAAATGGCAATATCACAGGAGGTTCATTCACGATTGATATGACTTCTATCGCAGTAACAGACGAAACACCAGAAGATGAAAAGCCTTATTTATTGGCTCACTTAATGGGTACAACTGGTCAAGAAAAAGATGCTGACTTCTTCAATACGAACAAATATCCAACGGCTACATTTGAAATTACGAAAGTAGAAGCTTTGGAAGGTGTCGAAGGAAAAACACATAAAATGTCTGGTAATTTGATGATGTTGGAAACAACTAAAGAGGTTACTTTTGACGCAAACGTAGCTATGGCTGACGGTAAAATTACTGCTTCAACAGATAATTTTACATTTGACCGTACACTTTGGGGCATCAAATTCATGTCAACAATCACAGGTTTCATAAAAGAAAAAGCATTAAAAGACGATATTGCTATTAGCATTAATTTGGTAGCGGCAGAGTAAATTATTGGCAGTATTTAGTTGATAGTTTGCAGTATCGCAATAATTTAAAACTACTTACTAAAATTTAAATAATAATAATAGAAAGTTTAGAAACCGTTTTTGATTCATTTCGGAAGCGGTTTTTTTGTACCTAACCTTCACATTCCGCCAACCATTTTTTCATACATTTCGCGCCAACCTTTCCACTCCTTTTCGTCAAAAGAACTATTGTGCCAAAGGGTACAAAAAGTACCGTTTACGGATTTTGTATTTTGTATTAATATTCGGATAATTTCCAATGCTTTTTCGGGCGATAATTTCAAATAATCTTTCAGCGTCACGTCCATAATTTGAAAAGGCGTAATTAATAAATCGGTCGCTTTTTCATTTACCAAATCATACCAAAAGTAAGGTGTTGCGATGCTTGCACGAAAACCAATTTCGGTAGCGTAGCCCATCGTGTAATCTTCTTTGATGCCTAATTTCAATAGGTTTTGATAGGTTTTGGGGGTTGCTAATTTTAGAAAATGTTGTCGGCTGCGGATAGTTTCTTTTTGTATAATTTCGTCCAAACGATTTTTTTCTTTTTGTAATAAATTAAAATCGGAATTGGATAAATAGGAAGGATGTAAACCGATTTTGTAACGCTCTGAAAGTCGGGTAATCAATTGGCGAAAAGCCAAATTTTGGTGATGAATATTTTTATCAAATTGTGAATAATCACCTAAAAGAAAGAAATAAATTGGCGAAAGCCGATGCGTTTCATGCAAATTATCTAAATAATCAAATACGTAAAAAGGGTCATTTTTAAAACCCAATTGTACTTGTAATTTTTCTAATAATTCTGGAAAGTTTCCACTCAAAATCGTTCTTGCGTAACCGCCAATTGTGCGTTTGACGTTACGATTTTTGTACGCCCAAGCGTAATCAATATCGTAAGTTGGTAAGAAAGTAAAGGTTTGTTTTGGAAATATATAATTCGGATATTTAGCTTCGATTAAGTTTTGAATTGTTGCGCAAAGCTCATTCACCAACGGCGTTTTTAAAAAATCCTGTCGGTACGCCAAGCTATTTTCTGCTCGAAATCGTCCGTGTTTGTCCAATTGCATTTCCGTATATTCTTCATATCGACTGACGAGGAAAAAAATCATTGCAAAAGCATCGTAGGGTAAAATGGCATTTTTATTATTATTAAAAAAGATCGGAAAATCATCGCTTTGTTTAAGGTCAATTTGTTGTTTCTGAATGGTATTTTCAAACAATAAATCGGACGCATAAAAATGAATTTCATCCATTATTGACTTATCGCAATAACTGATTTTCGGTAAGTCGGATTGGATAAATAACTGTTTGTCATTGATTAATGTATAATCAACTTTCAAAACGATTTTAAATATCAAATTCACGGTATATTGCAAACGAGGAACGAATTTTTTTATATAAATTGCAATCATTAGAAAACGTAATACCAAGCTCCAGCTTGATTATGAAAAAAATAAAAGTACCAAGCTGGAGCTTGACGTTACATATTTACGTAAAGTTAATAATTAAATAATCATGGACAATCAAAATAATGGCGGCATAAATCTTGGCGAATTAAGTACCATTCGGAATATATTAATGGGGCAACAAATGGCGGAATATGAGAAGTCATTTAAAGAGGTAAACGACACTATTAATCAAAAAGAAGCCGAAAAAAACCAACAAATTAAAGCTTTAGAAAATCGTATCGAGGAGCGATTTGATAATTTGGATAAGGATATGAAAGACCGTTTTGACCGTTTGGAGGCGTTTTTATTAGAAAATGTTCGTCAAATTAATGAGCGTATTTCTGAAGTCAGTACTTCGGATAAGACAAATTTAGGGCAATTACTCGCAGAAGTAAGTGTGAATTTATTAGGCAAGAAATAGCGTTTTAAGTACGAATTATTAATTATTGTGATGGATATTTAATACTTCACATTTAATACGTAACATAGTTGGCTACGAGTTTCAGTTTTTTGAAGACAGATTTTCATTAAAAAAGGGATTAATGCTTTCGCATTAATCCCTTTTACTTTTTAGCATTTTCGGTAAATTTCTCGTTAGTGCGAAAAAATCGCACCTCGAAATTCGCAACCCGTTTACGCCAAGTTTTCTCTAATAATATCATGTGCAGGAACAGGACGAGGACCTAAAAGTCTTTCGACATCTGCTTTTAATAAAACTTCTTTTTCCAAAAGCTCATTTGCCAAAGCAGATAATTCCGCATATTTATCACGAAGTAAATTTTTCGCTCTATCATATTGACCTTGAATCAAAGCACGAGTTTCGTGGTCAATCATACTTGCAGTTTCTTCAGAATAAGGTTTTCTAAAACTATTTTGATTTTCCATATCGTAGAAAGAAACATTACCAACTTTTTCATTCATACCATAAATCGCTACAATTCCGTAAGCCGTTTTCGTAACTCTATCTAAATCATTTTGAGCACCCGTAGAAATTTTGTTAAACACCACAGATTCTGCTGCACGACCACCAAGTGTCATACACATTTTATCCAAAATCTGTTCTTCACGCTCGATGTATTGTTCTTTTGGTAAATACTGAGCGTAACCCAACGTACCGACTCCACGAGGAACTATCGTTACTTTCACCAACGGATAAGCATGTTCCAAGAACCAACCACAAACTGCGTGACCGGCTTCGTGAAACGCAATAATGCGTTTTTCTTCTGGTGAAATAATTTTATTTTTCTTCTCTAAACCACCGATAACTCTATCCAAAGCGTGTTGGAAATCATCCATATCGACTGCCGTTTTGTTACGACGAGCTGCTACTAAAGCCGCTTCGTTACAAACATTCGCAATATCTGCACCTGCAAATCCTGGCGTTTGTTCCGCCAATATTGCTGCACTAATATCCTCTGCGGTAACAATCGGTTTCAAATGAACTTTGAAAATTGCTTCCCGACCAACAAGATCCGGTCTGTCGATTCCAATCTGACGATCAAAACGTCCTGGACGCAATAATGCACCATCCAAAATATCAGGTCGGTTTGTCGCTGCCATCAGAATAACTCCTTTGTCTGTACTGAAACCATCCATTTCTACCAAAAGTTGGTTCAATGTGTTTTCACGTTCGTCATTTCCACCGTTCATCGCTCCTTTCCCTCTCGCACGACCGATTGCATCAATCTCATCAATAAAGACAATACAAGGTGCTTTTTCACGAGCTTGCTTGAATAAATCCCGTACACGAGACGCACCCACACCAACGAACATTTCTACGAAATCAGAACCTGAAATAGAGAAAAACGGAACACCAGCTTCTCCTGCAACAGCTTTCGCCAAAAGGGTCTTACCTGTTCCTGGAGGGCCTACCAAAAGGACACCTTTAGGAATTTTTCCACCAAGAGCAGTATATTTCTTAGGTGTTTTTAAGAAGTCCACGACTTCCATCACTTCCTCTTTCGCTTCTTCTAATCCTGCCACATCTTTGAATGTGATATTCACTTTTGCGTTCTCATCGAAAAGTGTTGCTTTTGATTTTCCAATATTGAAAATCTGACCACCAGGGCCACCAGCTCCACCACCCATTTTACGCATAATGAAAACCCAAATTGCCACGATAATCAAAATTGGAAAAATCCAACCAAGAATCGGTGCTAACCAGTTTTCTCTTGTCACATATTGTGGATAAACTTGGTTATCTGTCGGAATTTCGGCATTCGCTTGAATTTCTTTAACCGTTTTGGCAAATGTTTCCGCAGGACCAGTTTCAAAGTTGTAATGAGGCCCATCATTTGATTTCCCAAATCTTGTATCCGCAACATCTTTATAAACCTCTTTGCCTAAAGCTTCATCTTTAAGGTAAATTTGAGCGAACTTCTCGTTCACTACTTCCAATTTTTCAATATCTTGACTTTTCAAAGCGGAAGTGAACGTACCTCTATCCATTTTTTTCGTATTTGGATTCGAAAATTGATAGAAATTAAGTCCCAATAGTAACAACGCTATAATACCGTAAATCCAGTAATAGTTAAACTTAGGTGGCTTATTATCACCTGTGCCTTTGTTTTTTTCCTCAGAATCTTTGTTATGCTCACCGCTCATCGGGCTAAATATTTTATATGTTATAAATCTGTTTTCAAATCCAATTTCTACAATTCAAATTTTAATTGTTTGATTGTTTGATTGCTAATAAAATAATTGAACCAATCACCTACATAAATGCAATTACTATCAAATTTGTTTTGCAAAATATCTTAATCACAACAACACGAATCCGAAATAGGATAACACTTTAGTAGAATAAATCCGTTGTTCTATCTAATGTTCGATTGTTTCCATTGTTTGATTATTTCATCGTTTCCTTGTTATTTAAACGCATTCTAAAATACTTGAAACATTAAGGTTCAACTTTTATTAATCATCAAGCAACGAAACCTTGAATCTAAAGATTTTCGTATTGCGTAACTTTTCCGTCACTCCAAAGGCTTTCTAAGCTGTAATATTCCCTTGCTTCGTGGTGAAAAACATGAACAACCGTATCGAAATAATCTACCAAAACCCAAACAGAATTTCCTTTTCCTTCTGCGTGTACAGGTAGTTCATTGCCTTTTTTCTTGACCTCAAATTCAACATTATTAGCAATGGCTTTCACTTGATTTTCATTATTACCATGGCAAATAATGAAATAATCGGTCGGTGCTTCTTTTAAATGACGTAAATCGATTTTTACGATATCTAAGCCTTTCTTATCTTGAATTGCATTGATGATTAACTCATTCAACTCTTCAACTGGTAAGCTTGCCTTGCGGCGTTGTTGTTCTACGTTTTGCGTTTCCAAATTAGATTTTTCTTTTTTTTTAACTGACACCATTATTGACTTTTTGCTACGGTCGATAATAATGATTTATCAAAATGCTATAACTATTTTTGTTTTATCAAAACCCTAAATTAAAATAAATAATTTCTGGTATTATTCATAAAGTTACTATTTAAAATTCAAACGCAATTGTAAATACAAATGCAATTTGAAACCATTAAACCGTGGAAAAGTTAATTCGGCTTTGATTTTATAAAATAATAACTTAATTTAATGCGAAAAATGATTATTAACAGGGGATTTTTAACATTGAAATATAAAATGAATTTCATAGGAAAGGTTCATTTTTTGAATAAAATCAATGATAATCGTTTTGCTAAATATTCATATTTTACCATATATAAAAACCAAAATCAATTGATTTTTAATAAAAAAACGCTTTTTGTTGGAAAAATTATTCATCATTTTGAACATTTACCTTCAACCAACGCTTATTGTACCGACTTTATAACAAAAAATAAACCGAGTGAAGGAACTGTCATATCGGCATCGAATCAGACGGCTGGACGTGGACAACATGGCAGTATTTGGGAAAGTCGTGCAAATCAGAACCTAACCCTGTCAATTATCCTTTATCCTACCTTTCTTTTGCCGAAACACCAATTTTGGTTAAGCCAATCGGTAGCTTTAGGCGTTCGGGATTTTATCGCAGCTAATATTGATAAAAAAGTATGGATAAAGTGGGCGAACGATGTTTATATTGGCAATAAAAAAGTCGCAGGAATTTTAATCCAAAACGCCATTAGCGGCTCGTCAATTAATAATTCTATTATTGGAATTGGTATCAATATCAACCAGTCAGAGTTCGGTTTTGAAGGAAATCAAAGGGCGACTTCTTTGCTATTGGCAACCCAAAAATTACAAAATTTAGATTCGCTGCGGCAGGAATTGTTTTGGCACATCGAGACCCGATATTTACAATTAAAACGCAACGATATTCATAAAATCCAATCGGACTATATGGACGTTTTGTATCAATATAAAGAACGAAAAGAGTACGAATTGCCGACAGGCGAAAGATTTATGGGAACAATTGAAGGCATCGCTCCGAATGGTCAATTGGTAATTAAAAGAAATGGAGTCTTATTAAAATTTAATATTAAAGAAGTTCGATTTTTGTAATTTCATGTTTACGTTGCTTGATTGTTACATTGTTTGATCGGTCAACGATTCAACCACGAAACAGTATAATAATGAAGCAACGTAACTATGACGTAATGTAACAGCGAAGATGATCGCATTGAAGAATAAAATTTTAACGTACAGTAAGGTTAGTAACGAAGAGTTTGAATTTGCTTTTCAATATTATAAACAAGAACGACTGCAAAAAGGTGATTTGCTGGTTGAAGAAGGGCAAATAGCAGACACGCTCTATTTCATGCAAAAGGGTTGCGTTGTTTTTTGTGGTTTAATTGCTGGGGAAGAAAGGGTCATTGAGTTTTTTACGGAAAATGATATTTTTGGAGATTATCATAGTTATTTGAAAGAAGTACCCTCAAAGGGACTTATTCGAGCTTTAGAAAATTCGGTGATTTTGAGTATTAAAAAGGCAGATTTTGAAAGAATCCTTGAAAAGTCTCATGCTTTGGAACATTTCGGACGCAAATTTTTGGAAGAACGCCTTTTGATGGTTTTAATTAATTTTCAAAATAATGCGGTATTATCAAACGAAGAACGTTACCTACGTTTGATGCGAAAACGACCGACACTTTTTCAGCGTGTGCCGCAATATTTAATTGCCTCTTATTTGGGTTTGACAGCGGTAGGCTTGTCAAAGATTCGGAAGCGATTAAGTGATAAGTAAAATTAGAAAGTCATGATTTTGGTAAATTCGAGTTTAAAATATCGGTAGCTTTAGTCGTCAGCCTGTCCCGAAAACTCAGGAATAACGATTTCGTCACCTGACGACTAAAGTCGTCGGTACAAAAAAAGCCGCAAGTTGAATATTTCAACTTGCGGCTTTTGGTATCTATTTATATCATCTGATGATTAATCACAATAGAAATAAAAATCACCTGTGATAGAGGTATTTTCCCATGGAATTTGCATATTATTTGATTCTTCTAACACGTATCCTCTTACTTTTTTAAAGACATCTTCTATTTTCTTACATTTTGATTCCTCCAAGGCTTTCAGTAACATTTCGGTATAAAGACCATTTTCTCCCTTACCGTCAGAAGCTGCTTTTCCTGGGGAAGTAGAATAAGCGATATACGTTCCGCTCGGAGCATTCGTACTTGTTAAACCTCTGAGATTACCACCTCTTAGCGTATGATCCACTAATTCGTAAGGATTATCTCTACAAGCGTCTAAGATAACGATATTCAAACGATTTTTAGCGAATTCTAATTCTTTTAAGACTCGTTTTAATTCTACGGTTTCAAATTCAATATCACTTGATTTGTGAATATTAGCATCTGTTGGTACAAGATAATTTTGTCCACTTAGCTGTAAACCATGACCCGCATAGTAAAATAAACCAACCCCACCACTTGCTTTTAGTTTTTTGCCAAAATCACGGATTGCGATAAGCATTTGATCCTCAGAAGCATCGGTTAATAATTCGACTTCAAAATCAAGATCTTTTAATTTTGCAGCCATTGCAACCGCATCATTTTTAGAATTACGCAATGGCGGAATATCCATATAATTCGCATTCCCAATAATCAAAGCCGTTCTTGTTTCAGAATCTACGTTAGGATTTATATCAGGATTCTTAGCCGTATGTGCTGCTATTCCTTCCGGTTCATAAATAATAACAAATTCCTCTTTGATGAGATTCCCTGCTTTATCCGTTGCTTCTACCCAGAATTTAGTTTGCCCTTCTGCAAGGATGACATTACTACCAAAACGAGAAGTTTTGTTATCAATATTTGTCATTTCCGAAACCCCGCCACTGACTCTCACTTGTTCGATTCCACTTTCGTCAGTTGCCGTACCTTCTACGTAAATCTCTTTTTCTTTGACTACCACCCTCGGGCCTCCATTACGTGAAGCAATAACTTCTGGACTGATAATCGTAATAACAGGCGGTCTATTATCTGCCAAAGGCGTTGAGGTCAGTTCTTGTTTCGTGAATTTTCCATCTTTCCAAATTCCTTTCTGAACGACACCACCTTTTGCGAACATCGTACCTTTTCCGTCTTTTAATTCACTCACCCATTCTCCGACAAATTTGCTCCCCGTAGGATAATAATACGTTCCCCAACCGTGACGACCGTCATTCGATTGACTGCCGATATACTTCGCACCACTTGCGTAATAATAAACGCCCTCTCCACCTCTCTTTCCTTCTCTGAAATTGCCCTCATAACGAATACCATCATTCCACGTATAAACACCATAACTGTTGTAACAGTCACCTTCACTACAACCTAAATTATCATATTTGTATAAAAAATTATTTTCTTTCCAAACCCCAAACCGAGGTTGAATGTCTTTATCATCATAATACATAAGACCGATTCCAGAGCGTTTTCCTGCAAGCCATTCACCCGAATAACTTTTAAATCCAGGACGGTCATTATAGTAATATGCACCATAACCATGAAATTGATTATTTTGCCATTCACCGATATAAACGTCACTATTAGGGAAGACATATTGCCCGTAACCATCTCTTGTCCCATTTTGAAAATGCCCCGTATAGCTTGCACCGCTTGACCATTCCCAAGTGCCGATTCCACTTTTACAATCACCAGCAACACATCCGTCTTGAGCAATTGCATTATTGAAAGCAAAAAACAATAGCCCAAACGATAAAAGGTATAATTTATAATTTTTCATAAATCCTATGATTTTAAATATGGTATTTTTTCTTAATCTGCTGAAAAAATTGTTCCGAATATTAATGTTTACCAATAACGAGATTTTTTTCACAAAAAACACATCGATTTTATTAATAAAAAATGATAAAATCTAAATCTCATTTTACAAATGCTCCATTTCTACGACGATTGGAACGATTGTCTGACTTCTTGCAGAAGCGGAAAATTGTAAAAGACCATTCTCTGAATATTTAATATTATCTAACGGAACAACATCTTCGCCCAAAACCTTGTAAAGGCGTTGTAAAAAAGTACCCTCTTCCAATTTCATTTTTCGCATAACGGATTCTATTTCCAAAGGCTTCTTAGAATAGATAACCATCAAATAGTCATAACCGATTACATCGTCCATTTGATACATATAATTACCACCGGGTAAAGCTACTCGATGACCTTTATCTGATAATAAAGCAGATTGATCTTCAATTGGAAATAATAGATTCGTACTTTTTGATTGATTAGAACCAATCACATAAACATAAGCAGGTTCGTTATTGACAATCGATAAATTATAATTCGTACCTGAATAATACGCATCTACACTTTTATACAAATTTCCATCTAAAGTCGTATTAATTCGTTGTCCTGCAATTTCTAAAATTAACTCACCAGATAAACTGACGGTTGGATCCGTTCCAACTTCTTTATTTGGACGAGTCGGTGGAAAACGTAAATAATTGCGATGATTCAAAGCGGTATAACTAATTCGAGCGAATTGACCTTCCGTAAAATTTTGGCGACATTTTTTTGGTGCGTAAGACATCATATTATACGTGTCAGGCTTGAAAGGCATACCATTTCTGTCATTTCCTGCACCGGTATAGCTACAATCCATTTCCGATACCTTCCCTGAAAGGTTTGGATCGGGAGGCGTATCACAGACTTTATCTCCTGCAATCGTACAATTTGTGCCATCGACTAACTCATCAGTAGAGCCTATATTCGTCTTGCCATGCGTGTGATATAACATAAAATAATGCCCGAACTCATGTGGTAGCGTACTTCCGTTCATCGCACAAGCATTGGTCATTAGCACTCTGTCTTCTCCTTCGGGGAAGTAAGCGTAACCACAAAGCGTGTACATTCCGGTACGAATAGAGTTAAAAAAGTAAATATTAATTACATTTGGCTCATCGTACAAACCACACAAATCCTCTTCATATTCTGTATCAAAATCATAAGATTCATCATCGTCGATGTAATGAATATCGTCTAAAATCACAAAGCGGATATTAGAATTAATGTAATATTTATTTAGATTACCAATCGTTGCTTTTAAGCTAAAAAGACCCATTCCTCCAGTACCGTCACTTTTTCTAATGATATGCACTTTCAAAGGAAAATCCCTAATACCACGAGTCATCACGCCATCAAAAGTACTCATATCTTTTAAATGCTGTTCTACGAATGCCTCTTGTTTTGCTGTAATTGTCGTTCCACAAGGTTGTGATAAAAGATGATCTGGGTTACACGATAACCACAGTAAAATGAAAAGTATAAAGCTATATCTCATTGTTGTCGATATTTTATTTCTAAATAAATTTACATAAATATTTATTGAACGAAATTCATGCCACACCCAATAGTGCTTAAGATTTCATTATCAAGGTTTTATAAAGTTGATAAATTTTAAAGTGTTTACCAAAAGATTTATTTATCAAACCGTGCATAGCCTTAAAGACTCTAAATGAAAACACTTGATACATTTTATTTTTTAATAATTGTATAGTAATATTTTTTGCAAAAAGGTAATTGTCTAATCCTAAAATTACATAATTTTTATCCTTTTACTAAAATGTAATTACTTAATTTTTTCAAATTGGGATTTTTTATACCTTTTAGGGCTTTAATTATATAATGATTATTTGTTCGCCTGCATTTATAAGATAGCGACCAAAACAACATCAACACAAAGAGAAATCCCCATCTTGAAACAAGAACGGGGATTTAAAATTACTGCCACGATTTTATCATAAAAATACTATATTTCGAATTATTGTATGGTCTAATTAATTGGTTACCAAACTATTGTAGCTAATTCCGATATTTCGATACAAGTTATTTAATACTTGATGCCTAATATTTAAAGGATTCATTCATCCCAAAAAATACTCCTTTAGGTGCGGTAATATTTCGCTATTTCTCCTCTATTATTTACTCTAAATTTAACCCTTTTCGTGAACTTAAATTTTAGCAAAAAACTTGAACATTGAGTAATAGACTGATAGTCAGTTAATTATATAATGTAGTTATTACTTTTAGAAAATTATTACTTTAAAAAAAAGGTCTGATTTTATCTTTCGGAAATAAATAGGTAATGAATTTAGAAAATCATTAGTTGGATTAAATCAACTTTTTGATGAGAATTTAAGGTCTAAAGTTGTAATAGAAACGGTCAAGCGACATCAAGTTCCAGCTTGATATTGCTCAGCAAAACTCAAAATACGTGTCCTAATTTTCGCCATTTCACTCGCCGCAAGGTTTTTCCTACCATTAATAAAATAGTAGGAAATGTCACCGCATTTGTTGCAAGTATCAAAACCCACTTTAGGACGATCGCTGTGACGATTAAACTAATTGATAAACTATTGATTTGGTTTTGGCATTTTTCGTTATGATTTTTAATTTCCTTTTCGGAAAGACCTTTACAAACAAATTGCTTTATGTCACAATCCAAATCGAATTTTGTTACTATATTTTCAGGTAAATTATCTCGTTCTATCTCTGATATATTTTGGTTTTTCGGTACTCTTTTGGTCGCAATTCTTCGTTTGCCAACCAAAAAAGAAAAACCGTGGATGAACACTTTAATTCCTTCCTTGACTTCTTGATAAACCAAAATAGAAATTCGTTTAATAACGTTAAAAGCCTTTTTGAAAAAATCACCTATCTTTTTAAAAACCCCAATAATCCGCCTAAAAACCCTTTTAAACTGTTGAATGCCGTAATAGATTTTACGCCTCGTTCCTTTCAAAAAATTATCTTTTCGTAAGACTAATTCTTTTTTTACCAAATCACTAAAACGCCCATTTTTATCAAATAATTGATTTCTAATTTTATCCTCTTCGGCATTATTCTTCGCATCATTTTTATCAATTATTTCTGCAATTGATTCCGAATTATCTTTTATTTGCAAAGCTCTTGTTCGTTCCAAAATATTGATAACATTAATTCGATACGTTGCCGTATTATTCCATTTACCATAAAAATAATCGACCTCGAACGGTTTATTATTTGGGCGTTCGATATCTTCACTCTCATTTAAATAACGAACCATTTCAACGATTGCATTTTCAGTTGAAAAAGCCTCTTCTTTCTCCGCTTCTGCATCGATTTCGTCCGCATCATTATCCTCATCTGATTGATTTCGCCTATTCCGCCTATTCTGCCGTCGTTCTTCCCTTTTCGTTTTTCTTTGAGCTTTTCGTTGTTCTTGCTTACTTCCGTTACTTTTAATCACGCCATCAATCGCACCGTGATACAGGCCATTTACCCAAAGATGAATTTGAAATAAACGAGCCATGAATTCATAATGACAAAGTAATTCTTCGAGCGTATCATGCTTATCAATCCCAAAACGAGTCGTATCAAAAGTACCATCTTCAAGCACAAAAATGTCCTTTTTATTTCTATTTTTATCCTTATTTAATTCCTCAAAAATTTGCTCAATCAAGACGTTCAACCGCCCCAACCAATTCAAAACAGACACATCACCAATCGCTTCCCATTCCCAAAAACCTTTTAAAATTTGTAACTTTTCTAATGATTCATTGGTAAAAGGTGCGTCAATTCCATGATACGAGGCTTTGCCGTACAAACCAAAAATTTCCAAACGATAATGAACGATTCGAGAAGCCAAAGTTACCTTTCCGAAAGTAGGCAATTCAGAAATAATAAACCCTCCTTCAAAACTGACCGCCTTTTGAATAAAATCCGTTTCTGCTTCATTCAAATTTGTCCTGTAATGATGATAATGTTCCTTATCGAAAGGCTCGAAAGTAAAACGTTTGGTGTGTAGTCGGTAGGTTTCGTAATCTTTACGAAACTGTTTAACCGCAATTTCAAGAAAAGTATTTCGATGTATATTTTCAGGTTTACACTGTTCTAAAGTCAAATAACCGAGGTCAATTAATGGCTGCAACATATCAATATTCAAATCGTCTCCTTGAATTGAATCGATGTCCTTTGCAATGTTAGTTAATTCAGGTAAAAATTCCACTTTTTATAGTTGGTAATTGATAATTTATAGTTGGCAGTCATTCATTTATGGACTGCCAACTGTAAACTGTGAACTATTTTACAAAGTATCTCTTCGTATAAATTCGTTTAAAAAATGAAGAAAGGCATTTCGAGCTTCTTGTGCCGCAACAACGGAATCTTTGTGTAACTGATACAATTTTCGATGCTCGTCATTCGATTTGTTACTCACAAAAACCAACGTATCTTGATCAAATTTAATATTCGTGTGAGCCACTAATTCAATTTCGCCACTATTCAGTCGTTCCATTGCTTTACTCAAATCAATCCCTTTATTATCTGCACCAAGTACGTGTTTTACCTCTCCTGTAAGTGTTGTCACTTCAACAGTCGCTAAATCCGTTGCGGCTCTTTCCAAAGATTTTAATGCCTTTTCAATAACCATTTTTAAATTACTTTCAGCCATGTTTTTATGTTTTTATGTTTTTTATTAATTAAGATGCTGTAAATTAGGACTTTTTTTCGAGGTTCAAAATTTAATTTGCATTCCGCAACTCCAAACAGTTTTATTGCAAGAATTGAAAACTATAATTTTAATACGGTAACATTTATTTTTTACCTTTTTTTAATGATTTAAACTTTGGACGAAATTAATAAAAGTGTTCGCCACGAATTACACGAATTACAAATATTAAAAAAAAAAAAATTCGTGGTAAAGAAATAATAAAATCTTGTTTTTAGACACTTTGAACAGTCGGATAATCTCGGAATAATCAAAGAATAAAACGGACTCCTTATTTTTATCAATGAAATGATGGCGATAGCGGTAAAGTTCGGGACGATTTGAAAGCTGTAACGTAGGGTGTCGATTTTATGTGCTTTTAATAAAAAAAGTTCGCCCCAAAAATATAAAGATACGGCTTCGAGAAATGTATTATCTGGCAGTAACAGATGAAAATAGTTGCACGGCAAAAGATAGAATTTCAAGGAAACAACCTCGAAAATGATTGCTCCAATTGAGAAAAAAGGCGATAGACGAATGATAACCGTAAAGGCCTAAACGGGTAAATAACGACAAAACGGCTTCCGCCATTTTCGTAAACGGCAATATAAAGACTCGAAAAAGGTATAGTCGATTTTATATTTTTGAAAAGAAAAAAACGGGATTCAAAAACTAAGAAACGTATAAAATCAAGCGTCCGTATTTAGAATAAATATGCACTTTTGAGCAATCAAGTCTTGATTTTTAGATGCGGAAATAAGTTCCGTACCACTTTGAAAGTACTGAAAAAACTAAACTAACGGAAACTCGCTGCACTCAAACGACCGTATCTTCCTAACGCTTTTTCAATACTTTCAGCCTAAAATCACAAGTGCCAATCAATAATCTCAATCATATTCTGATATGTTTCCATTTTCGGATTGCTCCTTCAAAACTACCCGAAAACCATAACTATCATTCTTTCTTGTTTGTGGTGCATAAGCACGGAAATCAGCCGCACACTTGTCCGCATCGGCATCAAACGCACCGCCTCGATGCACTTTAAGTTTAGTTTTCACATCCGAAGGCCCCGTAGGATTGATGCGTTGAGCGATTTGTCCTTTTTTAAGTTTTGGTACATTCAATAAATAATTTCCTTCATACCAATCGCTGCACCATTCCCAAACATTACCCGACATATCATAAACGCCCAGACTGTTGGCTTGACGAGTTCCGACGGCATGAGTTCCTTTTGCATTTCCTTTATACCAACCTACGGAACCAAGATTATTACTACTCGAATATTCGACTTTTGAATTTGAACCACCTTTTGCAGCATATTCCCATTCTGCTTCCGTTGGCAAACGATATTTTTTACCAGTTTTCTTAGAAAGCCAGTCGCAATATTCGACTGCCCCCTGCCAGGTTATCCCAACCACGGGATGATTTTCATATCCTTTTTCGATATAAAATTGAGACCCATCTTTATATATTTTAGTCGTAAATCGTTTTCTTATGTTAATCCATTCTGTGAATGGCGAAGTCGAATTATCTTGAATAAAATCCAAAAATTCTTTATTCGTCACCTCGTATTTTCCAATTTGGTAACTACTTAAATTCACCGAATGTCGTTCATTATACTTGTCTTTACCGCTACCCATATAAAACGTTCCACCATTCACTTTTAATGTTGTCGGAATATGAATCGTTGGTTTTGGTGGAGGATTATTCGGTACATTTTGTTGCGGTATTTGGTTCGTTTGATTCGGCTCTTGTTCTTGTGGTTTTATATTTGTTCCAGTCGTTTTATCGCCTGGCTTTTGCGGACGTTCCTCTTCTGGATGTGGCAATGACGGAACTTTTTTATTCAATTTAAGATAAACCGCATCCAAAATTTTCAAGCCATTTTCTAATTCAAAAGTTTTTATTTGTGGTAAATAATTTTCTTTTTCAAAACGAATACTCAACGAAAAAATCGGTTTTTGTCCGAATTCCAAATAATAGTCACCATTTTTATCACTCTTAACAATCGAGCCATTATCCAAAGTCAATTGAACATCGTTTAATCGTTTTTTCGTTTTTTTATCCAAAACCGTTCCTTGCAAAAGCGGTAAAATATAACCATCGAAAACCTCACCGTTACATTCCTTCCTCAAATCTTGATAAATCTGAACCGTAGAATCTAAACGATAAGCTTTTTCAAAAAATGAACAAGCGGTATTTTTATCGGTTGAGTTTTCTAACCAAGCGTTTTTATCTGCTTTTACAATATTATAAAACGGCACACCTCTGTTATAATAAGCGGTTGAGACGTTTTTAAAAAAAGAAATATCAAAAGAAGAAAAATCATTAGTTGAATCCCTATTCACCGTATTAATGACCGAATCCGCCTCCGCAAATCGTCCTTCTTGAATAAAATCCAACGTGATAAATTCTTTCAATAACATTTCATCTGCAAAGCCATTCAAACACAATAGCCGATTATCATAATCCGCATCTGTTCCGTTACATGGCAAAGGCGGTCGATACACCATTATAACCAGAAACAAAACCACCCAAAGAGGAATCGCCCAAGTCCAATTTTTTCGTCCCAAAAATGGTTTTCCATCATTAAAAACATAATTTTTCCAAGCATTAGGAACATAAAAATCCAATGGCGATTGCGGTCTATCCAAATATTTCAAAACCGTAAAATCAGGTTCTACACCTGCTTCCACCATTTTTCGGAACTGAGCTTCCAACTCTTTTTGCTGTTCCGCATCATTATCCATCATCATTTCATTGACGACGACATTCATTTGATAATCCTCAAACGCAGCCGAATCTTTGGGCGGCGGATTATTTTGCATCAATTCGTGCAAATGTTGGCGAGCAACTTGCAAAAATTCCAAATCATTTTTTTCTAAAAACAACAACAATTCTTCCCGAACCTGTTGCGGAATTTTGCCCTCAATAAACCACGGCAAACGATTGATTTCTAATAAATTATCCAAACTAACAAAACTTAAATCATCTGTTTGGTCTGCCAATAATTTACCATACGACAACGTCAAATCCCAATGAATCGTCGGATAAATCGCACAAGCCGCAATCCATTTTATCAATCGCACATCATCGCCTTTGGCGTAATAATGCTTCAAAGTTTCGATTAAATCACCCTTAAATTCTATTTTTTCTAATGATTTTGCTTGAATCTGCTGCCATTTTGAAATATCCACAGGTTCAGTCGATTCAAACGCTTCAATCACACTTTGAAAACCTTGAACCGAAGACGGCAAAACCACAAAATTTTCGGCCAATTGTCGCTCTCGTCTGCCCCAATTATTAGGTGGATTCGGCGTCATAATCGCCTTATCTTTCCAAGCCGAAAGCACACCTGTCCATTTTGATAATTTTCCGTTTTTTGCATTTAATAGCGAATGACCATCACTCAAAATCAACAGCCGAGCCGATTGAAATTGATATTTCAAATCCTTCAAACGAATACCATTCGGGTGCGATTCATTGAACACCAGCCGAATATCACCATCAAAATAAAATCGTTCAACGAGAACATCATTCGCTTTAAAACTCTCGAATAACATATTAAATAAAGCCGCCCGATGATTAGCCGCCGAACGCCTATCTATGAGCATTAAATATTCTGGCGGTTTCGTTTGTTGCGTATATTGAAAGTCAATTTTCCCCCCAGATTGAATCGTTGCTTTGACCGTTTCTGGGATATTTAATTTATAAAATTGGTCTTCCGTCCGTTGTCGCAACTGATTTAAAGCGGAATAAAAATGTTCATTATAAATAACTTTATGGTTGTCTGGAATCTGAATATTCCAAATAAAAGGCGCTTTTTGGGAACTATCTAATTCCGCCACAATTTTTCGGTCATCGTCCCGATAACGAGCAATTGCCCAAAACAAACCACCGATTAATAAAGAAAATATAAATTTGATGTGAAATACTAATAGAAATATAATAAAGGAAGAAACCACAACAGGGATAATTAAAATAGGCAAAACGATATTAAGCACTTTATTAAAATTAATCGTAAAAGTCCTATTCAAAGCCTCTTTTTTGAAATCTTCTACCATCATATTTTCTAATAATGCTGCTATTTTTTCCTTCGTATTAATACTTTCAAAAATATTTTTTTCTTCCGTAAGACGGTCATCAGAAACATTATAACCCCGTTCAACCGTTTCGGGCGTTTCCATATACGATTGCTGCTGTGGTCTGTCGAAACCTTTTTTTTCTCGTACAGTAGAAACCTGTGATAGTGCCAATAAATCTCCATAAATTATAGATTCCAGACTCAAATCATTTAATAACTCCTTATAAACCGTCTCCGTTTCTTTATTAATACGGTTACTCAATTTCCGCTTATAAAACGGAAAGTTCACCTTGTAAGGAATACTTAAAATCGCATTTTTAAAAGGAATTGAACTTTTGTATTTTCTAAAATAAATCCAAAAAGTCAAGACTAAAATAATGAGGAAACCGATAAGAAGATAGTCAATACTATCTAACAAATAATTTTCAATATTATAATAAAACTTCGCCCAACCAGTCTGCTGCGGAGCAAGTAACTCCTCGATATTTCGCTCAATAGGATAAGGACGAAGGGATAAAATGTTTTCAGCCTGTGGCTTTGTTGTGGCAACAGGTGTATCAGTTTTTACAATCACCCTCGCTTCCACATTTATTTCTACCAAAACCGTATCCACAATCGTTTCAATACCATTCTCCATTTCAAAGATCATCGTCACACAAGATTCAACTTTTCCTGCATCTTGAGCGATATAAGTCAAATTTCCTAACGAATCAATTCCTGAAAAACCAATACCTAAATCGGTATGATCACTCAAACCGTCACAAAGTCTGTAAATAACTTTTTCTTCGATTTCCGTTTCATCCAACAACTCGTTTGCCCGAAACGCATCTGCCAACGGAATCGTAGCCGTATCATTTTCAATAATCGTTTGAGAAATAATCGGCAACGGTTTTTTCAAATATTCATACGAAACCTTAGGCGGATTCACCCAAAACCAAAGTGCAGTCATAGTCGCAATTGCGACCATCGCACCAGCTATCCAAATCCATTTTTTATAAGGATTTTTGGGCTTTTCGAACGGAGCAGCCAAAGGCGATTCCTTCACCTCCAAACTCCCTTTTGCTTCCTCAAATAATTCGTAAAACAACTGCTGTTCTTCCTTACTTTTAACAAAGATCGGCGCTAAACGAGTTTTCAAATTTTCTAAAGGAAAATCATCTGGTAACTGTTCCATCAATTGCTGTAACCGCAACTGCTGCCCAGTTCCCACACGAAATCCATTTGCCTGCAAAGCAGTCATTAAGTAAGCGAGTAGTTGATATTTTTGTTGGTTTGGCATTTAGTTTTCTACTTTTCCCGTTAGTTCAATTGATTATCTCCGTTTCCTTCTTGAAGTACTTCTACCGCTTTCCAGACTACCTTTCAGCAGTTCCAAATCGTCTTTATTTTTTGCCAAAACCGAATAAGAAGTCAACAACGTTTTACGATCTTTTTCAGAAAGTCCATTCAAATCTGCAAAGTTTGCGACATCAAAACTTGACTTTTGTAAGAACTGCATCCAAAAAATCAATTCAGCCGTAGCTGGTAATTTTTTTAATTTAAAATCATTACGAACGTGCTCAAAATGAGAAACTAAGGGTGTTAACCGCTGCTGTTCCCCTACTTTTGTTTGCTCCATTTCACTATCTGATTTTCCTTTTAAATCGTTAAAATCTAAAGATTTTAACGCCAAAATGCTCAACAAAGTCGTCGCCTCTGGAAAGTCAATATGAAAATAAACAACCCGACGCAAAAACGCATCTGGCAGGTTTTTTTCAGAATTTGACGTGATGATAATAATCGGACGTTCCTTTTTATTCGCCTTATACGTTTTGTTAATTTGCGGAACGGTAAACTCCAAATCCTCAATTGCCGCCAACACATTATTCGGCAAATCACGAGGAGCTTTATCAATTTCATCAATCAAAACCAGTTTGCGTTCGTTAGCGATAATTGCCGCACCAAGTGCATTATAATGAATGAATTTTTCCTCCAATTCGTCATTCGTCAAAACCTTATCATTATTTTGATTGTATTGAAAATGCCCCAACGCATCGTAAGTATAAAACAAATCCGTTGCCGTAGAAGTCGTTTGAGCGTTGTAACGCAACGGTTTTCCTAAGTCAAAAAAGTGAGCAATATGAAAAGCCAACTGCGTTTTTCCAGTCCCAGGTTCGCCAGTCAACATCAGCGGCTGACCAAGCGTCAAAGCCACATTCACCGCATCGACCAAACCATCTGACGGCAAATATAATGAAGGATTATTCTGATTTTCATTATCCTGCCACGTTTGTAATTTCCCTTTTCCTGTTTTTGCGTACATATTTTTTTCCAAGTACCACCACTCTCCAGAGTGGTGCGGTTAAATAATAATATTAAAAACTTTTACACCGCTCTGGAGAGTGGTGGTACTTTTTATCTTGGTTAAATAATAATATTAAAAACTTTTACACCACTCTGGAGAGTGGTGATACTTTTTATTGTGGTTAAATAATAATGTTAAAAACTTTTACACCACTCTGGAGAGTGGTGGTACTTTTTATTGTGATTAAAATAATATTAAAAACTTTTACACCACTCTGGAGAGTGGTGGTACTTTGTTTTTAAGGAGCGTATTTTTCAAATTCTTCTCTTACCCAACTATATTTCCATTTTCTCCAATCATCTACTAATTTTGCTTTAACGGGATTAAAAAGTGTATATCTTATCTTTTCGGTCAATTCTTTTCTATCTCGAATGACTCTATCGTAATATTCTCGTTGCCAAAAACTACCTTGCTCAGTAATAATTTTATTTGCACCTTTTCCTGTAAAACCTTTAAAACTCATCAATATTTTATGTAACGGTTTTTGTAATTTATAAATAATTAGATGAATATGGTTAGACATAATCGTGTAACAAACCATTTTGTAATCTTTACCATCTAAGTAATGTAAACTATCCGTTACGACTTTTATCACTTCTGGAGTTGCAAGATGGCGAATCCCATTTTGAGGATTGTCTAACAAATCATCATATTTTCCAAAATAAAATGCTTGCAAATTATTTATAGAAATTTTGGCTTCTGCTTCACTTAGCCCTTTTTCTTTTAATTTTTTAATTTCATAATCTCGTTCCGCTTTTAATTCGCCCAGTATGTATTTAGGCAAACTTCCGTCAAGAGAAATAGTGACAAAGAATACGGCATTTTCAGGTTGCCAATGTGGAAGATTTCGCCTATAAAATTCTTTTGCCATTTCTTTAAAAAGTACCACCACTCTCCAGAGTGGTGTGGTTGAAAAATAATGTAAAAACTTTTACACCACTCTGGAGAGTGGTGGTACTTTCTATGGTATGGTTGAAAAATAATGTAAAAACTTTTACACCACTCTGGAGAGTGGTGGTACTTTCTATGGTGTGGTTGAAAATAATGTAAAAACTTTTTTACACCACTCTGGAGAGTGGTGGTACTTTTGAGCTTACCGATTTGCCACCTTAAAAACCAATTCTTGGAATCGCTCAATATCCGTCATATCAAAAGTTTTGTCCTTATTATATTGTTGGCGAGCGTTATTTTTTAAACCTGAAACCAAGGTATCCACGACTTCTTCAATTTTCGCTTGATTGCGTTCACCCAAATCTCGCACCCACGATTCCACCAAATTTCGAGGAACGGGCGTGAGTGTTTTTAATAAAGTAGCGATTTCTAAATGTTGTAATTGCAAAGCTTGAATTTCGGACTTGATGGCTTCCAGTTCTTTTTTGACCGAATCTTTGTGTAAATCATAAATATAGACCACAAAAAAGAAGAGAAAAGTCGGGACTTTTTCGTTAGGCGATTTGAATTGTTCAATTATCCAATTCAAATAATCTTTGGAAAAATCTTTCCATTTATCAGCAAAAACCTCGAAAACCGTTGCTACGTAATCGTATTCCAACTTTGGCAAACCAGTTTCTAAATACTGTTCCATCGTTTTTTCGCCGAGGTCAAATCGTTGACTAAAATATTTGGCGAAAGCCTTTTGACTGCGCTGAAAATTGCGTCCTAACGGTAAATCTTCCAAAATCAAACGGTTATTTGTACCTCGAAGGCACAAAATCGCATCTTCTTCTTCATCTAACTCGTCCAAAATAATTTGAATCACCATTCGCTCCGTAAAGCTGTCGGGCTGTTGCGTTGGGCAAGCGGTGACGAAATAAAACTGAAACGGAATTTCGCTATCTAATTTTAAATCAAAAGCCTCCCAAAAATTATCCGCTACACTTTCTCGATTACAATTCACCAAATGGATTTCGCCAATATCTTCCGTAATGCTCAATTGCTTGATTTTATCCGCCAAAACGGTCTGTCCGCTTTCCGAATCCAGACCATAAGCTGCCGCAATTTCCTTTTTTAATTCCTCAACCTGCGTTTCAATAGCGACAATATCTTCCTCCAGTTTGAATTCTTGATTCAAGCTCAAACCGCCCTCAATTTGCTTTTTCTTAAAAAAAGCTAATTTTTTTTCAGCTGTATTTAACTGCCCTTTTAGATTTTCTATTGCCATATTTTCTTATTTTGACAAACCTCATAAGTTTTACGGTTTTTACGCCAATTTCGCTTTAACGACTTCCAACTCCTTTTCTAATTCCTCAACTTTATCTTGTGCCGCAAACTCCTGATCCAAACTCAAACCACCCGAAGCGATTCGAGTTTTATATTGACCAATTCGCTTTTCTAATTTTGTCTTTTGGTCTTCCAAACCTTTACGTTCAATAGCCGACAAAGGTTCGTTATTTGATTTTGGCAATTCAGTTGGCGTTTCCATTGATATTTCTACTTTTTTCGTTTTATCAACACCGATTTTCGGTAATTTCCAATTCAAAGAATTACTAAAATTTGGATGTTCGTATAATGCCCAATTGAACGTTTCGAGCGGTTCGTCATCGGTGACAAAACCTCTGGTTTGAACGGTTACAGGCGTACTTGCGGTCGTTTCAATATAGGCTTTGGCGTGTTCGTAAGCATTTTGTAACGTATTTGAACCACCAAAATAAGTTAGATTTTGATAAAACCGAATCGCAAAATTCGAGGCTTTTGCGTCATTTACGGGAACGGCAGTCGCTAAGACTGTTTTAACCTTATTTTCTTGTAATAATTTGACTTGACCAGCCGTCGCACAACCATTCAAAAATACAAATTGCAAATTCGGTTCTGTTCCCATTAAACCCGCCAAACCAGTTGCCTGTGCTTGTGTTCCTTCGATTTGCAAACCGCTACCCGAAGCGTGTCCGCCGTAATGAATCAAGCCGATTTGACCTTTATATAAGGTAAAATAATCAAATAATTCATCAACCGAACTCAACGTAATTACTTCAATATTACCACCATCTTTTTTGAAATGTAGCAAGGCTTTTTGGATTTCTTTTTCTTCGTTTTTCAAATTCCCTAAAGGGTCTTTCATATCTTCTGCAAAAATCAACAAAGCCACCAAAGGTTGAGCATTTGCAATTGGTGTAACGGATTCAGTTGGCGTAGAAATGATGGGCGAATCCTTGCGGGTGTCACGAGGTTTGATTTCAAAATCAAAAATAGCATTATCTTTTAGATGACTTTCTTTGATATCGTCAATAAAACCCGTCAATCCAATAATCAATTTAGACTTTACAATACGCTTTCGCTCATCTGAAATAATACCTGACTGAATTTCTCTTTTTAAGTTTTTTGATTGCGATTTGAATAAAATAACATCGTTTGCTTTTCTACCTTTTAAAATTCTACCCAATTCGTTCAAGGCGTCATCTGATTCTTCTATCAAAAGATTTTTGAGGTATAATTTCAACTCATCTAAATCTTGAATTTTCGTTTTGTTCATGTTTATAAGGGATATTTTTCGTTTTCAGAAATTTTAACAAAAGCAAATTAAGCAATATTCACATAATCCTCAAAAAAAAGGAGAAAATAAAAACGGCAGCCGAATGATAAGAACCGTCGTTCGCATCTTCCGTCTGCCGTTTATTATTTGCCGTCAATCGTTTTTTAATACGTCAATTTCACCAATTTCAATTGCCGTCTTCGTTCGCTCGGAATAATGACCTCATCTGCCGAAACTTGAACAGCATTTTTCATCACCAACATCAATTTTACGCCTTGCGTATTCATAATGTTTTTACGGTCGGGTACTCCTTCACCAGCGACGATATATTCATTCACGATGCCTTCTTGTTTAATTTCGTCATTATACAAAAAACGTAAATTACTACGAGTCTTTAATAAAAAATACGAAGAATACATGGCATTATCGTCTTGCGAATACTGCTTTTTATGTAAAATATCCTTCCAATGTAATTGACCAGTTGGATGAATCGAAAAGACCAATAAATCATCGTAATAATAGTCGGTTTGCGTTGCGGATACGTCACGGCTGGAGTAGGTTGCCGCCATCGTATTCGTTTGTCGAACGTACATTCGGTTGCGCTCAGTAATGAGTAAAATACCGCCATCTCGCCTTAATACAATTTCCCGAATATCGACTTCCGAAAAGCCATCTTTTTTGGTCGGCTTCTCTTTTCCCAATACTTCTTGAATAAAACCTGGCTCAAACGGTTGATAAGTTAAAACAAAATCATTTGTATTTTTAGGATTGATATTTAAATAAAAATAACCTTCCGTTTTTGTTTGAAAATCATTGGCAAAAAGTCCTCCTGCAACGATTTTATTATGTAGATTATCGTAATCAAAATAGACATCATACCACAGATATTCACTCATCATCATTAAATAACCATCTTCAACAACCATATTTTTATCGAAACTATAGAATTCAAAACGGTTGGAAGCTTTCTTTGATTTCTCATTATCTCGCTCCACAATCAAGTGTCCGCCACCGTGATTATCCACCAAAAAGCCAATAAAATCTCTCCGATGATAATAATCCTTTGGCGCAAAAGTGTGTTCCCAAACTTTCTCCATTTTTCTGGTATCAAAAACAATTGTTTCCAATATTTTCTCTTTTTCAATATTATACATCAACACATATTGTTTATTTTGAGACTTTGCCATTGTAAAAATTGGAGCAAATGAACGGCGTTCAAAAATGCTAATCGTAGTCGTATCTAATAATTTTAATTGACTATTATATTTATTGGCTTTAAGATAGGTGTCGCCTTTATCTTTGTGGCTGTAAATAACCGTAAAATCCTTAGAAGTAGCTGTAATACCAATGAATTTTAGATAACTTCTCCCAACATCTAATTTCGATTCCTTAACTGATTCCATCTTATCATCATAAATTTGAACCGTAAATTCGTTGGCTTCATCTTTAAACAACAGGACTTTATTTCCAATTTTTCCAATAATTTCATAGACGCAATCCGTCCGCATCGGCTGCTCTTCCGACATCAAAATGTCTTGTGCAGTGACTTGTAGAAAAGATATTACGATGAGGAAGGAGAAAAAATATTTTATCATTTAATTTGCATTTATAGGTTTTACGATAGTAGGTGTTTTGACAAAAAATGTATCAAACACTTTATTTAAAAAACTGTTAAATAATATATGTAAAAAAGGGCTTTTTTGTTGCAAAAAGCAACTTCGATAACTTATTTATAACGAAGAAATTACGAAAGAAGGTTGGTTCAAAAAATAATTATGGCTTTGTTATATCCACCGATTATCAATCCCTCTCCTACACCGATGGTAAGGTAAACTTTGAAAGGGCAAGATTGTAAATGAATTTAATCCTTAAACGATTTATAAAACTTCAAAAGGTTTGACCAATTAATTTACGATACCTATATTTGAAATTATTAGAAGTCTTTAAAAAATGTAATTGCACCAACAACTTAAAGAAACGTGGCGAATTAATAACCAAATCAATTTGATGATTTTGGATAATATCACGGCAATCCGTACCGTATAAAAGTAGCATGGCAGTCCGTGCCGTGCTCTTTGAAACCTTCACGGCACGGACTGCCGTGCTACTTTTTACTTTTTATCACGGCACGGACTGCCGTGCTACTTTTTACTTTTTATCACGGCACGGACTGCCGTGCTACTTTTTACTTTTTATCACGGCACGGACTGCCGTGCTACTTTTTACTTTTTATCACGGCACGGACTGC
>Ga0222647_1000078_pt1 | contig 53135 bp, 42 predicted proteins | sample AntAcemetagen333_FD_179864 | JGI IMG/M metagenome (GOLD analysis project Ga0222647, IMG submission 179864) | Saline water microbial communities from Ace Lake, Antarctica - #333 | ecosystem: Environmental > Aquatic > Non-marine Saline and Alkaline > Saline | place: Antarctica: Ace Lake...
ATGCAAACGAACACGTACATCAGCACTTTAATATGGCGTGTACTAAGGTCGATTTGGAAAATAGTATCTGTTGGTTCACGAACTCAGAAACGGGTGAAAAGATAGAAGTAAAATCAGACTATATATTAGGTGGAGACGGAGCATTTTCAGCTGTACGCAGTAAGATGCAACGTACACCTCGTTTTGACTATTCGCAGAGCTATACGAGGTCAGGTTATAAGGAAATGACCATAGACGCTACTGCTGACGGTGAGTTTGCTATGGAGCCTAATGCCTTGCATATTTGGCCACGGGGTAGTTTTATGATGATCGCTCTTCCTAATCCGGACAAGTCTTTTACATGTACGCTCTTTATGCAGTACGAGGGGGAGACCGGTTTTGACAATATCAATACGGACGAGGAGATATTGCACTTTATGAATACGTACTTTGGTGATAGTGTACCGATGATGTCTACACTTGTAGAAGACTTCAAAGCTAATCCAGTAGGAAGCCTCGTAACGGTAAGATGCTTCCCTTGGAATGTGGGTAAAGCGACTTTAATAGGAGATGCGTGCCATGCTATTGTTCCTTTTTATGGGCAAGGAATGAATTGTGCATTTGAAGACTGTATTGAGATAGATGCTTGTCTTGAAGAATTTGGAGACTGGGATGTTGCTATGAAGCACTATGAGAAACGTAGAAAGCCTAATGCAGATGCTATAGCTGATTTAGCTCTGCAAAATTTCATAGAAATGAGAGATTTGGTAGGAGACGAATCTTTTTTACATTACAAGAAAATAGAACATGATCTATGCGACTTACATCCAGATGTGTTCCAATCACAATATGAGATGGTAAGTTTCAGTACTATACCGTATAAGGAAGCGTTAGATAAAGGTGCGGCTAATACCAAGCGTATCTATGATCTTATCGCCGAAGGTAAGGAAGAAAAGATTACGGATAAAGCCTTCGTTCAGGAGTGGTTTAGTTAGTATCATAAGTTGAAATGGGTTATTATATCCAATAAAAAAGGGGAATCAGACTAATCTGATTCCCCTTTTTTATTGGATAGTGATTGTTACTTAACTATCACTATCTGTGTCTTAGTACCTTTTTCGGTGTCAATCTTTAGTATATATGTCCCCGCACTTAGTTCTGTGTTTAGTTGGATATGTTGAGTCTGGTGATAGGTGTTTTGTGCAATTGCTTTTCCAGTGATATCATACATCTCTATAGCTATATTTTGAGCTATTTCTGTGAGTCCTATTACAAAGGCTCCATTGCTTGGGTTGGGAGATACAGAGGCTTCTATTACCACTATCTCCTTCACAGCCACGAATGGGTTTTCCGTTATATTGATGGTATAGTCTTCTACCTCTCCAGCCGTTTCATCACAGCTTGTCATCGTGTTACCAAAGTACTGGCTTCTTACTCTCATACGCATAGGCTTATCCATAAGTGCATCCTTAGGTACAGTGAATGAAGCTGTAGCTATATGATTTGCATCTAAAGTGCCAAAAATTATTTGCTCTTCTTCTGAGAAAGTAGCATCATAATTGTAGTCTATCCACGCAGTGACAGAATCTTGTCCAGCAAAGTGATATTCCATTCCAACCTTCATAGCATACTCCTGACCTCGCTCTAAATCTATGCTAGTGCCCGTAAAATCACCGTAACCTTCTTTTTCAGAATTATTAGTTATATCTGCTAACTCTACCATATTGATGTAGTCTGACCCTGTACCATTTGATCCTTTAGCGTTACAGTAAGCAAATTCTTCTATGTCGTACTGAAACAAGTAACTTACAGAGGTATCCTTATTGGTTCCTATAGCTATTACTCTGAAATATACGTAATCCCCTAGATCTGTTGCTGATATTGGGTCTTTAGTTCGCCATTCGGTCCCGCCCGTACTTTCCATTGTAAGCATATTTGTAGCGGCTATCGTATTCTTCGCCCATTCTACATATGCGGAAGACAGAGTACCTTCATATGCTATAGAAGCAGTAATGTATTGATCTACATCTTCTTTAGGAGTCTGGTCTGTAGGAGTGTGTGTGGTACTCACATGAGTGATACTTGGAAAATCATTTCGTCCTATCAGTGAGTTTTGCCACAGTCCACGTCCCCATGTAGCCGCTTTTAAGGTGTTACTTCCATAATGTACTTCCAGGTCTTTTACGGTGACATTAGGCAGTTGGTCGTCATATAGCGTCCAACTAGTGCCCTTCATACTTTTATAATAAATGCCTATTTCTCCACCTACGTATATATAGCTAGAGTCAGAGTGATCTACAGTCACAGTACGTAATGGCATGTTACCTAGATCGTAGGTGATATTTTCCCACGTGGCACCCTGATTATGTGTGATGAATATTTTGCGGATGTCGTTTTGATATCTGTTGTAGGTGACTAAGATGGTATTCTCATCTTTAGGGTCAAAGGCTATATCTGTCATAGTATAGCCAGGTAGTCCATTCGTGATCAGGTTCCAAGTGTCACCGCCGTCTGTAGTAAGTTTAAGTGCATTTCCTCTAGAAACAGCTATCACATTACTATCTGTGGTAGCTATATCTGCTTCGCCTATTAGTCCACCTACATCTGGGACACCCTTTAATTTCCAGTCTTGCCCAAAACGGTTACCTGTCCATACAGAGTCGCTGAAGTGAAGTACCTGCATTTGGTTCATAGGATTCAGCAGAAATGGAGCTTCCCAAGCGGCATTCCCACTCCCTTTATTTGGATTTCCTGTTCCCCGTCTGCCATCAAACCCTCCGTTACGGGTGTAGTTACGAGAGCCAAATTGCCAGCTACCTATCATCCAGTCAGCATTTAACGGATGGACCAGTGCTTCCATACCGTCACCACCGTTCCATTCTATCCATCCGGTCTTATTTAATATGCTAGTCCCGTTGTCTTGAGATCCTGCCATATGCGCATCTATATTTCCTTGACTAGTTCCTACGGCATAAAACTCTCTTATTCCTGTTCCGTCATTGAGCGTAGTCCAAGTTATTCCGTTATCTACACTCTTAGCTAAGTATCCGTCAGTTCCCACATAGAAAACTCCATTTAGACATTTAGAAGTACGTAAGTCTGCATGTATATATGCGTCGTTTTGGTTACTCCAAGAAGTACGTTGGGTGAAGGTGTTACCATTATTGGTAGAGTTAAATAAATCTACATAGCCGTAAATCATGTTATTGGTGTCTATATCTGAAACAGAGAATGCTAATCCAGCCTCATCTGGGTTAGTCAAGTATGTGAAACTAGCTCCTTCATCTGCACTTTTGTATACTCCATTTGTAGATGCGGCATATATGTGTGTTGGAGCTGTATTACAGACAGATAGAAAAATTTGACGATCACTATTGCTAGGGAATGTACCCGCATTAGAAAACGAGTTCCCGCCATTAGTTGATTTTTTTAATAAGTTACGATCAGTCCCAGAGTTTCTGAAAGCATAAATTATCTGATTATTAGTAGGGTGAAACTCTATGTCAGTAGTGGCTCCAGTGAATACTCTGGTCCATGTTTCCAAGTTATCATTTGATAAGTATAAGCCTTGTGTAGTGCCTATAAAAAGTTGATTAGCCACCCTTGGGTGGTAGGCTATCTCATAAATACGCTCATTATCACCCAGTCCACCCCAGCCCAAATTGTTTGGTACAAATAGAGAAGGAGTCCATGTTTCACCAGCATCTATACTTTTATGTATTCCGTATGTATATCCATTGCCACCGTGTTGTACATTTATTAGTATTTCACTTTTGTTATTTGGGTTCACGTCTATAGCACGTACGCCAGATGCTACCAAGAAGTCTGTGGTGTTTTTCCAAGTATTACCTCCGTTTGTGGTCTTCCAAAATCCTCCACTTCGACTCCCTATGTATATTGTATTGCTATTGGTTGGGTCTACCCAAAAGGCTTCTACTCGTCCTATTCCAGGAGAGTAATGACTGGTCACATTATTAGCGTCGTACGGTCCTAGGTCTTCCCACCCATTGTCGAAGGAGCCTTTGTGCTTATAGTTGTTTTGGGATAGTATAGCACTGTATGCTTTAGTAGCGGTGTAATGATCTACATTATACCGGTCTCCACTAGGGGCATATTTACTTTCATTTTCGTTTTTCCATCTTTCGAAACCTTTTGAACCACTTCCTTTGCCTCTGCCATTAATATCAAAGTAAACAGTAGCAGAATCTACTACTTCATAAAAATTGTATGCAGTATTTTCCATCATTTCCTTGTATGAGACTTTTTGTTGAGCGAAAGCACTTAAATTGAGCAGTATCGTTAAACACAATATAACTGTAGGTAAACCAAGTAGTATTTTTTTCATCTGAATGACGAATGTAGCAAAATGAAATTATATAAGGGATGTGTGAGTTAAGATAAAAGTCATGTTTACTGATGGCTTAATACTTGAGACGAGGATAACTGTATCGCAGTATGAAATACTTTGGAGGGTTAAATAGAAAATGCCTTACCAAAAGAATTAATAAGGCATTGCTAGTTGGTTTTCAGTTTCTAAAGAACTAAATATGTCGCAGGAGAGCCACTTTTAGTGATTCCATACTCGGCATTTCGTGCCTTTACTTCTTCTATAAAGATACGGTTACCACTTTGTAGAGTCTTTATTTTTTGGCGAATGTCTGCAGGTATTAGGTTGCCTGTCACTTGTCTTCTTATTTTTCCTCTTGGAGAGTCTAGTATAATCGTATATCGAGTCACGGTAAATGGCAAGTCATACGCAAAACCCTCTCCTAGATTTGCTAAGATTCTATCTTGTGCTTTTATAGGTCCTATGAATTTAGCTCTTTCATCATTTCTGAGACCTCCCAGCTGAGCACGAGGTTCAGGAATCTCTCGTACTTTATACACTGTGGTCCCCATAGGTCTACCTTTAGCAGATACAGAGATAGATATTATTTTACGGTTACCGTCGGGTTTTACAGTATAGTGACCATTTCCACCGCTCATACTTGCACCGCCAGAGGCAGTCACTCGTAGGTCTGCAGCACTAAACCCTGGTACAGAGATAGTCATCGGGTTATCTAATCCTACATACACTATTTTCATAGCATCAGCAGATACAGTGGCAGTAGGTCTGAATACTTGATAGGTATGCTCATAAGGATATAGTGTAGGCTTGCCTGTCTTAGGGTCAGCCACTTCTATAGTTCCTTTCACGGTTTTTTCTCCTATACCGCTTGCTCGTAGAGTGATCTTGCCTACTCCGTTTTCCATATTACCTAAGCTTGATCCATTCATAGTAATTATAGGTACTGCTGAGCTAGAGGTAGCCATTAGCATTACATCTGCGGTGTAGCTTTCCCCTTCCATCACATAGTTGCTCTGTGGGATGATGGCAGCATTTAGCTCATCTATGATATGAGAACTCTGGTTTACTCCGTAGATGAGTTTACTAATCACATCTGCTTCTAGAGCTTTTGCATTATTCTGGTACTGAGTCAGATTGGCGAGTAGTGCTCCTGCAGGCTGTGACTCTAGGTGTATGCTTGCCCACGTTTGTTTTGATACTCCATTTTTCTCGGGTTCTTCTGCACTTAGGAGATTAGCTTGTGACGCCTGTTTGTAGTACTTGTCATCTACGAAGAGTTCTCGAGAGTCTGGCTTGAGCAGCTTTAGAAGCTTGTCTTTTGTGTCATTTATTTTAGCTTGGAGTTCTTTGGCTTTTTGTCCATTGTCTTTCACCATAAACAAATGTGCGTGCTTCTCTATGCCTTCTGGAGTTTTTAGAGAGGTGATGCCTGTTTCTCCGTCTTTTTCTTCCAGTCTGCCATCGTACAATTTTTCTATGTCCGTTTTTAGCCCAGAGATGTATTCATCAAATTCACTGCTGATTTGCTGAGCCTCTTTGGCAGCTTCATAGTAAGGGGTGGCTTTTTCCTCTTCCTTATTTACGAGCTGCAGGAAACCAGCCATTTGGAGATCGTTCTTTTGGTCATAGCTCTCCGCAGAGCTTATGAAGTTTTTCTCCATAAGGTGAAATGCTTTGAGTACGTGCTTGTCTACGTTGAGTACGAGCATCGCGATTAATACGAGGTACATCATGTTAACCATTCGTTGTCTTGGTGATAGTTTTACTTGTGCCATAATTTTTCAGTTGTATACTTTTAATTTATTGGGTAAATCAAAAAGTGATCTAATACAGCTCTATAAAGCCAAGGCTTAATAGTGGTTTTGGGTAAGAAGATTTAAAAGAAAACTACCACAATATCCGGAATGGTGCTAGTTTTTTCCGATGGGTATCGGAAGATTAGTTGGGGGAATAACGGAGGGAGGGTTTAGTTTATTGCGTTGGAATGACGTAGGAAGACTTGTTTTAGGGCGAGCTCTAGAGTTGTGTGGCTATTAACTCATCCATTCAAATAAATACTCATCCTTGTAATCCACCTTAAATCTTTTTAAAAATTGAGTGTATTCTTCCTTAAAAGTATGTGTTTTGTGATGCTCTTTTTGATTGGCTACATAAGCTATGACATTATCTAATGCCGAGTGACTATAGGAGAATGCTCCAAAACCAGATTGCCATTCAAACCGGTGTGGAGTAAAGTTCTGTTCTTTAATGAATCCATTGCTAGATTTTTTTATTTCCCGTACCAAGTCTGAAAGGTTACACGAGGGCTTCATCCCTATGAGAATATGTATGTGGTCAGTCATTCCGTTTATGGCTAGCATCTTTTGACCTTTGTTTTGAACTATACCTGTGATGTATTTGTACAGTTCCACTTCCCAAGATGGACTTATTAGACCATTTCTTCCTTTTACAGCAAAGACGATTTGAATGTAAATTTGAGAGAAAGTTCCTGAAGCCATAGTCTCAAAGGTAATGGATAAAGTATTAGAGTCAGGAATAAGGTTATCTTAGGTGTAATTGCAGGAAAGACTTATCCCAAAGGGATGCCATATTTATAGCATCCGAAGGGATGAAACATTTATAGCATCCGAAGAGATGCCATATTTATAGCATCCAAAGGGATGCCATATTTATAGCATCCGAAGGGATGAAATATTTATAGCATCCGAAGAGATGAAACATTTATAGCATCCGAAGAGATGCCATATTTATAGCATCCGAAGGGATGAAACATTTATAGCATCCGAAGAGATGAAACATTTATAGCGTCCAAAGAGATGCCATATTTATAGCATCCGAAGAGATGCCATATTTATAGATAAAAATGTGTGGAAGAATATTTGACCCCTTCGGGGTCGTACCTTATGTGTATTATCTAGTTGTTATAAATATGTGAACCTGATGGGTTTAGTCAACATAAAGTTGAGGTCATATCATCCACACCCATTCTTAGTGCCACCTTTTTCACCTTTTCCTTTTTTCATGTACTTCTCCATTCCTTGGTTATTCGGATTACCATGCTTTTTGATGAATTTATCCGCTTTTCCTTTGTATCGTTTTTTGGATGGAGTAGCCTTAGCAAGCAGTGTATTGATAAGACCTGCTTGCTTGGTGCCGTGCAGTCTGTCCCGTATCCATTGCTTGTTTTCTGGCTTGTACCAGAAAAAGAAGCGGTGTTGATTTTCTTTGTCCTTCTTTGTTTTAGGAACGTAGTATTCATCTAGTCTATACGGGTGATAGCCAGAGTAGTATATTACCGTAGCCACAGTCATAGGAGTAGGAGTGAAGTCTTGCACTTGCTCCAGTTGGAAGCCGAGTTCCTTAGTCTCTGCAGCTAAGTTTGCCATATCCTCTTCCTTGCACGCTGGGTGACTAGAGATGAAGTATGGGATTAACTTTTGATTAAGCTTGTGTTTTAAGTCTATCTTATCATATAGCTTTTTGAAGCTGTGAAAATGCTCGAACTTAGGCTTACGCATTATTTTGAGCGTATCATCAGATGTATGCTCTGGTGCTACTTTAAGTCTTCCTGATACGTGTCTGGTTTGTACTTGCTCGAGGTACTCGTACATATCTTTTTCGTCTCCTTTTTTATTGTATGACTTAGTCAGTAGATCGTATCGTATTCCCGAGCCAATGAATGCTTTTTTTATTTTAGGATTAGCATCTATTTTCTTGTACAGATCTGTCATTGGCTTGTGACTGGTATCTAGATTATCACATACTACTGGGTGTATGCAGCTAGGCGTATTGCATCTATCACAGATAGACTGTACTTTGCCTTTCATTTTATACATATTGGCACTGGGGCCAGCTATGTCAGTTAAGTAGCCTTTGAAATCTGGCATCTCAGTCACTTTTTCTACCTCCTTGAGTATAGACTCTTCGGAGCGACTCGCTATAAACTTGCCTTGGTGAGCAGATATAGTACAGAAGCTACAGCCGCCAAAACATCCTCTGTGTGTATTGATACTGAACTTAATCATATCATACGCAGGTATAGGACCTTTCTTATTGTACTTAGGGTGTGGCAATCTGGTGTAAGGCAGGTCAAAAGCAAAATCGATTTCCTTCTCCGTCATTGTTTCAAAAGGAGGATTGATGATCAGATTTTTATCATACGTATTTTGAATGATACGCTTGGCTTGCACACTATTAGACTCTTGCTCTACATGTTTGAAATTAGATGCAAAAGCCTTTTTATCTTCCAGACATACTTCGTGTGCATTCAGCTCTATGTCCTTCCATTTTTTATTTTTCGGAATGCCGTGGTCTACTGGGCGTTGGTAAGCCGTTTGTTTTACCATAGTAAGCTGGTGAAAAGGAACTCCTTTTTTTAGTAATTGGAGAATCTCACGTAGTGGTTTTTCTCCCATCCCATACACCAGTAAGTCAGCACCGCTGCTTTCTAGTATATTAGGCATTAGCTCATCTTTCCAGTAGTCGTAGTGCGTCACTCGTCTGAGTGAAGCTTCTATGCCACCAGCCAGTATGGGTACTTCAGGATATAGTTTTTTTAATATTTGAGTATAGACAGTAAGAGCATAATCGGGTCTTAGCGTATTAGTACCTCCGGGAGAATATGCATCTGAAGCTCTTCTACGCATCCGAGCTGTGTAGTGATTTACCATCGAGTCCATATTTCCAGAGGTCACGGCAAAGAATAGTTTCGGTGCTCCTAGTTTTTTGAAGTCACGAAGATCGTCTTGCCAGTTGGGCTGTGGTATTATCGCTACTCTAAATCCTTCACTTTGGATGATACGGCCTATTACAGCAGCACCAAATGCAGGGTGGTCTATGTAGGCATCACCTGTTATGAGGATGACATCTAGCTCTCCCCAGCCACGTTCTTCTACTTCTTTTTTGGTGATTGGTAGCCACGCTGATACTGGACGTTCTTTACTAAACATACTTTTTTGTATTTGCAAAGGTACTGTATTGCGGGATTAAGAGTTTAGTTAAGACTTAGATGTAGAATATTATCTTTTTATGCAAACTTTAACTATGCTAATAGATATAAATATAAGGCTAGAAGAGTGGTCTGTCAGCGGACTGTTTATATCAAAGAATATATCCTGAATTTGACTTTCACAATTCTGTGCTACTTTTTTTATGTTTGAAAAAATTTATGATATCTGTCTAGAAAGTACAGATATAGGCAAGTAATAGTCTACTTTTTAAATTACTACTAGAATCAGGATGACTAAAAAAACAATAATTACTTGACTAGCCTTCTCCACTTTATAAAGCATACATTTGTAAAAATAAATTTTACGAACTACTATTATGAAATTTCAAAAATTGCGATCTTGTGTACGGTTATGTGTTAAAATAAATCTTGAAATATTTAATTAGTTAATTATGTTCCAAGATAAGATAAGACTTAAGCGATTAAAAGAAGTTGGAGTGTTTAAAAAAAGATTGTCTACTTCTAAGCTGGCTAGTCAGCTTAGAAGTACTGAAATTGACAAGAAACAAGAATTAAACGCTTGTATACATACTTATTTTGACCCGCAGGTTACTATCTCACCTGAGGGGAAAATTACGGATGTAAACGAGGCTTTCGAAAAAGTGACAGGCGTTACTCAAGAAGCCCTAATCGGCACAGATTTTTCAAATTACTTTACTGAGCCTGAAAAGGCTAGAGTAGGATATAAAAAAGTATTTGAGGAAGGTTTGGTTTCCTATTATCCATTAACCATTCGACATAAAAAAGGGAAACTAACAGATGTGCTGTACAACACCTCTGCTTATAAAGATGATAGAGGGAATGTTCTTGGGGTATTGACTGTCGACAGAGATTTTACCTCTCAAAAACAAGCTTCTCAATATGCCCGTAGTTTAATTGAAGCGTCGCTTGACCCGCTGGTTACTATCTCACCTGAGGGAAAAATTACGGATGTTAATGAGGCTTCCGAAAAAGTGACAGGCGTCTCCAGAGATGGACTAATAGGCACTGATTTCTTCAGTTATTTTACAGAGCCAGAAAAAGCTATAGTAGGCAGTAAAAAAGTATTTGAGGAAGGTTTGGTTACCAATTATCCATTAACCATTCGACATAAGAATGGAAAACTAACCGATGTGCAGTACAATGCCTCTGTTTATAAAGACGATAAAGGGAATGTAGTTGGGGTATTGGCTGCTGCCAGAGATGTTACAGAGCTGAATATTCAAAATAACGAAAGAGAAAAGAGGGCGATTGAAATAGCCAATCTTAAAGTTGAACTAGAACAACAAATCGGTTGTTTAAATGAGGCGGCTATCGTTTCTGAAGCGGACGCCGATGGCAATATTATTTTTGTGAATGATAAGTTTTGTGAAATTTCTGGATACAAAAGAGAAGAATTACTTGGGGTAAGTCAGAAAACATTAAGAGGTAGCAAACACCCAGATAGTTTAAGTATTAGCCTATGGGAAACTATCCAATCAGGGAAATTATGGAAAGGTAAGCTAGTGAGAAAGAAGAGAGGAGGGGAAGAGTTCTATTGGGCGGACACTACTATTATGCCTTTTAAAGATTTAAATGGGAAAATTGTTAAATATGTGTGTATTCAATTTGATATAACAGATCAAGTCGAACGAAAAGAAGCCCTTACAAAGCATGCTGAAGAATTGCGTATTTCTGAAGAAGATTTGCAAAACATAAATGCAGAATTAGAAGTTAAATCAGCAAAAGATTTAATAGAAAGCGAAAATAGGTTCCGTAGTTTATTTGAAAATGCTCCGCAATGTATGCTTGTCTTTGACCTGAAGTCAAAGAAAATTATTAAGGCCAATAAGAGTGCTCTAGCCTTATTTAAATACTCCATAGAAGATTTATTGAAAATGGGACGAAAAGAACTTAGTCCCAAATGGCAACCTGACGGTGGAGCATCAATCAAAAAAATAACTGCTGATATTGGAATGGTTCGGAAGGGTGAAAAGGTGAGTCAGGAATGGTTGTTTAATGATGCTGCTGGGAATGACATACTAGCAGAGTTAAGTATTATGTTGCCATCAGATGCAAATCCATCTCAAGTTTATGTCAGTATTGTAGATGTCACTGAAAAAAATATTATAAAAGATAAACTCAAACGACAACTAGAGGAACTTAAGAAGTCAAACGACGAATTAGACCACTTTGTGTATAGTGTTTCACACGATTTGAGGTCTCCTCTAAAATCATTGCTAGGTTTGTCAAATATGATTGTAGATGACATCAGTCCAGATAATAGCTTACAATTAGAACAAATGGGCATGATGCAGAGCAGCATCCTAAAACTCGATAATTTTATCGAAGATATTTTGGATTATTCACGCAATGCCCGTGAGGAAGTGAAAAAGAAAGCAATTGATTTCAAACAAACCATTGGTGAGGTTAGGGATAATCTTGCACATATGGACGGAGCAGACAAAATAGAACTGAAGGTTGAAATTGATCAGAAAATGGAATTCATTTCAGACATGGCGAGAGTGAATATGGTTTTTAGTAATCTTATCTCAAATGCTATTAAATATAGAGATGACTCCAAAGAAAATGCATATATAGCTATCAATGTTAAATGCAGTGATGAGTTTACTGCTATTAGTATTGAAGATAATGGTATAGGTATTGATGCAAAATATGAGGATAGAATATTTGATATGTTTTATAGAGGCACAAAAAAGTCTAGCGGTTCAGGACTTGGACTGTATATTGCAAAAGAGGCTATCGAAAAGCTGAACGGCACTATTGAAATGGAATCGGAATTAACAAAAGGAACAAAATTTACCATTACGATCCCTAATCAAATAGGATCACTTAATTAAAAAGAGAACATTATGAATCACGTATTATTGATCGACGACAGTGAAATTGACATTTACATCGCTAAACATATTATCACCAAGAATAAAACGCCCCAAAAACTAAGTGTAAAAAGCTCAGCCATCGAAGCTTTGGAACTCTTAGGTGCCTTGAAACACCGTAAGGAAGAATTCCCAGACTATATTTTTGTTGATATTCAGATGCCGGAAATGAATGGTTTTGAGTTTCTGGAAGAGTTTAGTAAATTTCCTAAAGCAATAATTGATAATTGTAAGGTTATCATGCTCAGTTCTTCTGACTATCAGAAAGATATTGATCACTCTTTTCAGTTTCCCTTTGTGAAAAAATTCATTACTAAACCGTTGTCTATGGATTTATTGGAAGATTTATAGATATACATCTTTGTTTTTAGGTTCACAGTGTACTAATCTGGTTAAGCCTTAGCGAATTGTACCGAAGAATAAACAACGTCTCTAATTATTCGTCAAAATATACCAATTCAGAGAAGTAGCTATGCATAACCAAATAAAGTATGGAGCTATGAGAAGTGACTTAGTGCCGAGTAGGCTCCAGTTGTTGAATAAGAAAAAGCCTATTAATATGGTAAGAGCTATGATCACTATCAGTGCAGGAAGGACCATGTGTAAATTGAAAAATAATGGATTCCAGCCTACGTTTAATATGAATTGAACTGCAAATAGAGCCAAGACAGTTTTATCACTTTCAGAATCCGTCCAGGAAGCCATATAGAAACTAAAGCAAATCATAATCAGCGTCCAAGCTGCACCAAATACCCACCCAGGGGGAGTCCAAGGGGCTTTATTTATAGTCTGATAGTAATCTCCTGTAGGTCCTTCTCCCATAAGAAACACACCTATTCCTAATGCGGCAAAATTGATGATAAGAAAGATAATTAAGTTTCTGATAAATATTGACATCGGTTACGTTGATTGATTTATGTGAAGTGTAAATATAGCTTTTCTAGTTCAGCTCTGCGGGTTGAGATTCGTCTAATCTGCTGGCATCTACGCCTATGCCACTATCCGTATGGTCTAGTATGTAGGCGAACTGATGTCCCCATCTTATTTCTGTAGGTTTATAAGAAGTACGCGAGTAAACCACTTGAGAAAATGATTCGTCGAATGCTTTTAGCGATACGATAAACTCAGCATCACGGTTTTCTAAATCCTGTATATTCATATCTAACATAGGACTCATTTCGTTAATAGGGTGCACTATCGTCCACACATTGGGCAGAAACATTACAGATGATCTCTCGAGATCTAACGTATGAAACTCCCGTAAATTAGAATTGATTCTAAACAGCGAAAACGTAATAGTAGCGGTGACTTCCAGTAGTTGATTGTCATTAGGGTTTATAAGCCGGAGCATAAAACCATTGATACCCTGATACGGAGCTATCACCGCGTGGTGGCTATACTGTATTTTAGCAGACGGCTTAGAAAATCTTCCATAGACTAACCCTGTAGCTATGGCAAAACTGAGTAAACCCAGCATGGACTCTACTGCGGCTACACTATTAGCTAGGAGGCCTAGTGGTGCCACACGACCATATCCTAGAGTAGTGACAGTCTGTGCACTGAAAAAAAAAGCTTCTAAAAAATCGTGGAAAGCACCGCCTCTTTCTATGCCTGTCAGTTGCTCCACTCCTATGGAGTAGTAGATAGATGCAAATAGCATATTGACGAAGAAGTATAAAAAGATGACTACACCCACAAATTTTAGCCGTGTCATGGTGACTAGTGCATGAAAGAAACTTACCCGTTCCCAAAAAGGAATGTTTTTCTTAAGTACGTTGAAGGTGCCGTCCTTATTAAGGGTACGAATTTTCCTACTCGACGCTTTTTCACCTAAACCAAGATCTTCAAATGTCTTTTTATGTTTCGCCATTGGAATTTGTATAACAAGGTTAGCGATTTTGTAAGTACTTCAGTACTCGTTTATTCTCAATTACTAATTCTTTTTTTTGCTGCAGTTCCAAATGAGAAGTCATACGCAAGAATATTTTAGTTTTGCTGTGCGTTATGACTAATCATTATACGATATTGGGCCTACCTAATTATTCAAACTGGACGGATGTACGAAAGGCATATATACAGGAAATAAAAAAATATCATCCAGATTTAAATAGTTCTGAAGAAGCTATAGATATATGCAAACGACTGAATGTAGCTAAGGAAGCACTGGAGACAAGTGTGAAAAAGTCTAAGTATGATACTCGGCTAAAGAGGCACTTGTCTTATGCACAAACTAGATCGGAATCTGTCACTTCAGCACGAACTAGAACTCGCACGTATACTCCACCACCAGTCAACAGAAAAGAACGAGCTCGTAGGAATAAAGTGCATCAAGATAAGATAAAATTAGCTGAGTATGCTAGGGGATTAGAGAAATTTCCTTTGAATTTGAGGTATTTATTATGTGGGGTATATGGGCTTTTTGGTCTGTATATTTTAGGGTTTACCGTCTTTAATTTACCTGTACTAGCAGGTATCTTTTTTGGAGTGATTACATCCATGCTTTGGTTTAGTGCCATTACTATTTTCATAAATGAATACTATAAGTACTATGACTATATAAGTAGAACATCTCCTTTAAACTTTGACTTAGATAAAAGATCAGGGAGGATGTTGACACTTATTTATCTAGGTGGGTTTGTTTTTTGTATATTTATTAAGTTAGTGGTGCAGTAGGTTGATGACCTTCTAGATGATATCTAAGAGCTCGATTCCTTATGGCAAGGAGGTCCGTCATATATTCTTTTAAGAATAGGCTATCAGCTAGCCTAATTAGTATACCAAAAGGAGATTTGTAGTCGAACACATCTTTCATAGTGGTAGTTCCTTCAGCTTCGGTAAAAGTATGAGTGTGTGTAAAGCTGTGAAAAGCCCCGCTTACCATTTCGTCTGTGAATGAATATGGAGAATTCATTGTAGTGATTTTAGCGGTGAGCTTTTGAGTGACACCGAAGTGACGAGCACGCCAAGTTACGGTTTCGTGCCGGAGGCAGACAAGCTATTTTTGTAACAAAGAAATAGCTATAAAAGAACTTGTTATTATGCGACATTTTATAATTTAATTGGTATAAGTCCAGAATTACGTCCAGCTACGGCTTGCTCTTCTGTGTGGTCCATGCTCATTTGATGGAGGTCTATGCTGCGAGCAGCATCAAATACATCGCGTATTGGAGCGTTGATATCTATGGAAAGGTAAATGATGGGCATTTGTATTTTTGACTACCAGATTCAAGAAATTACTCGGCACCTATTTTGTCAATGTCGTTAATAGCATTTTCTATCCCTTTTGGATTTTCTCCGTATTGGTTTTCTCCAGGATGACTATCATAAATTATTAACCAAAGTATGTAAATGGGTATCAGTTGAAACCAACCACTATTACCTAAATCCTGGCATCGTTTGACTCCTTGAGCTAGAAGAAAGCAAACCAGAGGTATATGTACCAAAAAGTTGATGTAGCCAGGCGATGCCATATCCTTGGTTATAACAGTCATTAGCCCAGACAATACAGAGTAAACAATATACGAAAGTCCATACTCTAATCTTCTTATTCTCCCCTTAAATAAAAATGGTGCTTTGAACATAGTTCAACAAAAAATATTAACTACTCTACCTCACTAAAGTACTCATAGAAATAAGGTATAGTTTCTATGCCTTTGTAAAAATTGAATAGTCCGTATTTCTCATTAGGTGAGTGTATAGCATCGGTATCTAGCCCAAAACCGAAGAGTACAGACTTAAGACCAAGCACTTCTTCAAATAATGCTACTATAGGAATACTTCCTCCACCTCTAGTAGGTACAGGTTTCTTGCCAAATGTTTTCTCCATTGCCTTACTTGCTGCTCTGTAAGCTTTACTATCTGTAGGAGTCACAGCAGCCTCACCACTGTGGTGCGGAGTTACTTTTACTTTCACTGCAGCAGGAGCTAAGCTTTCAAAATGCTTTTGGAACATCTCTGTTATCTCTGCAGAAGTCTGACTAGGAACGAGTCGCATACTGATTTTAGCATACGCTTTACTAGGAAGTACTGTCTTAGCACCTTCTCCTATGTATCCTCCCCATATTCCGTTTACGTCTAGTGTAGGTCGTATTCCAGTACGTTCTATGGTAGAGTATCCTTTTTCACCCATTACGTCATTTACACCCAGCTGTGTTTTGTAAGCATCTAGGCTAAATGGAGTCTCTGCCATAGCTGCTCTATCTTCGGCACTTATTACGTCTACTTTATCATAAAATCCTGGGATAGTGATGTGCCGATTCTCATCATGCAGGTTACTTATCATATCACAAAGTATATTGATAGGGTTTCCTACCGCTCCACCAAAAGATCCTGAGTGAAGGTCGATATCTGGTCCAGTTACTTCTACTTCTACATAGCTAAGTCCTCGCAGTCCAGTAGCTATACTTGGTATATCATTAGCTATCATTCCTGTATCAGAAATTAGCACTACATCTGCTTTTAGTTTCTCTTGATTTGCTTTTACATAGATGCCCAGATTAGTAGATCCTACCTCTTCTTCACCTTCTATCATGAATTTCACATTGCAATGTAAAGTGTTAGTCTCCATCATAGTTTCAAAAGCTTTGAGGTGCATGTACATCTGTCCTTTATCATCACACGCTCCACGAGCATAGATATTTCCATTTTTTATAGTAGGCTCAAAAGGAGGCGTATTCCATAATTCATCTGGTACTGATGGCTGCACATCATAGTGACCATAGACTAGTATAGTAGGCTTACTTGGATCTACCATTTTTTCACCGTACACTATAGGATTACCAGCAGTCTTTTCCAATACTACATTATCAGCACCAGCTTCTTGTAGACGTTTTGCCACATATTCAGCCGCTTTTTGTACATCTCCAGCAAAAGCAGAGTCTGCACTTATACTTGGCATTCTAAGCAAGTCAAATAACTCGTCTAGGAACTTATCTTTATGGTTTTCTATATATTCTTCTCTGGTCATACTACGAAGGTAAAATAAATGAATAGCTGAAAGGCAAAGTGATGGATAATAGAATGATTGTAAAGTAGGAACTCGCTTGGAAAGCGAATTTAAGAGTGTAGGAACTCGCTTGGAAAGCGAATTTAAGAGTGTAGGAACTCGCTTGGAAAGCGAGTTCCTAATTAATTGCACTGCATAAAGTATCAGAAAAAATCGATGGCTCTTGGAGCATTTTTATAGTGGTGTTCTACCATTAGATATTTTTTGTAATTACATACTGGTATTGCTTTTGTTTACTTTGTATCAACTAAAAAATGGTTGATTATCAAATGAAAGAAATCTTAACATCTAAAAAATATGTAATTCTTGGACTACTCACACTTATGGCATGGGGCTGTTCTAAAGTGCCACTTACAGGAAGAAGACAAATTAAACTTTTGCCAGAGAGTACACTTATACAAGCAAGTTCATTGAGCTATCAGCAAGTACTGGATACTGCCAACCTAGTGCGTACCGGAGCTCAAGCAGAAATGATAAAGCGTGTGGGAAGTAGAATATCTACAGCAGTAGAAGAATACATGGAGACGGAAGGTCTGGAAGGTAGATTAAAGAATTTTCGCTGGGAGTTTAATCTGATACAAGATGATAATGTCAATGCATGGTGCATGAGTGGAGGTAAAGTGGCTTTCTACACGGGAATATTACCTATATGTCAAGATGAGACTGGAGTAGCTGTAGTAATGGGTCACGAGATAGCACATGCTATTGCTCGTCACGGAAATGAACGGGTAAGCCAAAGCTTGGCACTACAAGGTCTTGTCACAGGTACAGATTTACTGCTTCTTATAAACGAAAAACCTGATGCAGCTCGCCAACTAGTAAACATGGCTTATGGTGTAGGTGGTCAACTAGGGATGCTTACATACAGTAGAAAGCACGAAAGTGAGGCGGATGAAATGGGGCTTATATTTATGGCTTTAGCGGGATATAATCCGAGTGAGGCTCCAGTATTCTGGGATAGAATGGGTAAGATAGGTGGAGAGAGACCTCCCTTGATGCTAAGCACACACCCGCATCCTGAGAAAAGACAAGAAGACCTCAGAAAGCAATTGCCAAAAGCAATGGTGATCTACAACCAAAACAAAGGTTAATCGTTACCTACATAGTGAATATTAGAATAAAACATAGCTTTTCAGACCTTTGGCGTGTAAAATTTTTAGGAATAGTAGTAATCAGCTGTATGGCTATTTCTATGGCTACAGCCACGCTTACGGCGGAGCAGATTCTCAGTAAAGCAGAGCAAAAGCTAGCGGCAAGCACCATGGTGGCTGATATGACCATAACCATACAGCGACTAAAGTGGACCAAGGTCATGTCACTGAAGACCTGGGCTAAAGGGACAGAATATGCTATGGCGTATGTGAAAGGACCAGCAAAAGATAAAGGTACTGTATACCTCAAAGCTGAGAACGATGTCTATAATTATCTCCCGAAAATCAATAAGACGATAAAATTACCAGCTATGCTTTTAAGCCAAAACTGGATGGGTACGGATATGAGTACAGATGATTTAGTAAAACTCACGCAGATTACTAAGGACTATGATGCTAAGCTCGCAGGCAGCGAAACAGTAAGTGGTAGAGATTGCTATAAGATAGTGCTTACACCTAAGGCTACAGCTGATGTACTTTGGGGGCAGCTGATTCTTTCTATTGACAAAAAGGATTACATACAACTCAAAACTCAGTTTTACGATGAGGATATGGAGCTGGTCAATACGATGGTAGGAAGTAGTATCAAGGTGATGGGAGGAAAGACTATAGCAAGTGAAATGGTGATGACTCCCGCAGGCAAGCCTGGCCAGAAAACTTCGGTAGTTTATACTACTATGGCGTTTAATACTCCAATAAGCCAATCGTTTTTTACAAAGAGTAATATGCCTAACGTGAAACCATAGGAAATACCTCTGAGAATAGACTGTTCTGAGGGGAGATGCAGACGTCGTATTTTTTTCGTTTCAATTCTGTGAGATTTTTATGAAAAAAATGCGTTGCTTTGACGGTAGTTATGGTAAAGTATTATTTATTCTCAGTTTTAGTGGCGGTTGGGTCCTCTACAGTCGCACAGTCAGATTTCCAGTTTACGAAAGATGCTCCAGTAATAGAACACTGGATTATAGATTTCTCTGCAGATGAAAATCTAGAAGTAGTAGGGTTAAATAGTGGTTTTGTAGCCCCAGACCCATATTCTAAAACCGACCAGATTAAAGCTGCCCTAGATGCTAAGAGGGAAAGAAGATCTAGTATCAAAAGTAAGGTAGATGAAAATGTAGCTCTCGCTCCCGCTATAATAAATCAGTTTAATGGCAAGCCTATAGGTTCTACAGGGATTCCGCTAGATAATACTCTGGCCGTAAGTAATGGCGGTATTATAATGAGTGCTATCAATACAAGTGTAAATATTTTAGATGCTGAAGGAAATTCGCTGAAGTTTAGGACACTCTCAGGTATGACGGCTGGTCAGTTGGGTATATTAGATAGATTTTATGATCCTAAAGTGCTATATGATCCCACTACAGACAGGTTTATTCTTGTGTTTTTGGAAGGAAGTAATAGTGATGATACACGAATAGTGGTAGGTTTTACTCAGACCAATGATCCCACTGGTCTCTGGAATTTTTATGCCATCAATGGTAATCCAAACGGTGGAGCTAAGTGGAGTGATTACCCTATTATAGCTCATAATAAGGAAGACCTCTATATTACCGTAAATGTGCTGAGAGATAATGAGAGCTGGCAAGAAGGCTTCGTGCAGAGTGTGATCTGGCAAGTGAATAAAGCCTCAGGATATGATGGAGATACTGCATTGACCCAAAACCTATACTCAGATATCATGTATAAGAATGAACCAGTATGGAGCATCTGCCCAGTGCAGCCAGCTATAGATATGGATCAGGATAATATGTATTTCCTGTCTGTACGCCCAGATGCTGAGTCTAACGATACACTGTTGCTTCATGAGATTACCAATACCGCCGCTTCTGGTGAAGGGACACATACACTCATAGTGTTGAAATCTGATCAAAAGTACGGCGTGCCGCCAAGTTCATTTCAGCCGACTGTAGGATACAGACTGCAGACCAATGATACACGCGTACTTTCAGCAGCCCTTCATGAAGGACAAATACAATACGTGCAATCTACCATAGTACCTGGCACTATAACTTCTGGTATCTATCACGGTACTGTATCAGATGTGAGAACTACGCCCACCGTCAGAGGTAGAATTATATCTTCACCTACTCAAGATTATGCCTATCCATCCATTGCTTTTGCAGGTGAGACCGATAGAGAAAACTCTATGATGTTGACATTTTCACATGTGAGTGAAGATGACTTCCCAGGTACTAGTGCATTGTTTTATAATTTCAAAGATGGGCTGTACGATAACTACTCTCCTGTGGTGATGGTAAAAGAAGGAGATGATGTGATTAATTCATTCATAGCTGACTCTATGGAGCGGTGGGGTGACTATACAGATATACAGCCACAGTATAATGATAGAGGAGTAGTATGGCTCTGTGGTAGCTATGGTGATGAAGATAGGCGTAATAATGTATGGATAGCAAAGGTGCGAGCCAGTAATGCTCTACTTAGTGTAGAGGAAGTATTCGTGTATCCTAATCCAGCAGATAACTTCATCAAAGTATCTACGGTATTTGATAGAAATGAACTAGTGACTGTGTCCCTCACAGATATACAGGGTAAAGCGGTTAAAAGCATCACAGACCAGCGTGTAGAAATAGGTAAAGTTGAGTTCTTAGTAGACGTGTCAAGTATAGAAGCAGGTTACTATGTACTTACTGTTTCTTCTGCCTCTGGCGAAACAAGATACAGCGAAAAGGTAAGAATAGATTAATTAATACGCCAGTAACCCTCATTTGAAATGAGGGTTATTTATGGGTCGTCTCTGACGATAAAAGTAAAAAGTGTAAAGGACATAAGACAATATCTGCTATTTTTGGAATTATGTCGGCAGATAATTATGTGATCAGAGATAATGAAGGTTACTACTTTGTGACTTTCACGGTTATCGATTGGGTAGATGTTTTTACCAGGAAAACCTATAGGCATGAATTGGTGAATAGCATGAACTACTGTGTGAAGGATAAAAATCTGAACATACATGCGTGGGTTATAATGTCTAATCATATGCACTTGATCATCAGCGGACGCAATGAGGTCTATCTTCCTGGTGTTATCAGAGATTACAAGAAATTTACGAGTAAAAAAATATATGAGCGTCTAGGAGATAGTGAAGAAAGTAGAAGTGTGTGGATGAAGAAGAAATTTGAGTTTGCAGCAAATAGGACAAGACGAAATCAAGATTTTAAAATCTGGAAAGATGGATATTATGCGATTCCACTCGATACATTGGATCAACTTAAAATAAAGGTAGACTACATCCACGCTAATCCTGTACGATCTGAAATTGTGTACCATCCAGAGCATTTTTTGTATAGTTCTGCTAGAGACTATGCTGGTGAAAAAGGATTGGTTGATATTGAGTTACTCTATTGATACTATTTTGCGATAAAATCGCACACTAAAGATTACGTATTAAAAATGCGTGATACGCCAGTAACCCTCATTTGAAATGAGGGTTGTTTATGAGTCGTCTCTGACGATAAAAGCGGCATATTCTAAAGCGATAAAATCGCACACTAAAGATCACGCATTAAAAATGCGTGATACGCCAGTAACCCTCATTTCCAATGAGGGTTGTTTTATGGGTCGTCTCTGACGATAAAAGCAGCATATTCTAAAGCGATAAAATCGCGTACTAAAGATCACGCATTAAAAATGCGTGATACGTCAGTAACCCTCATTTCCAATGAGGGTTGTTTATGAGTCGTCTTTGACGATCAATATAGCAATGGGAATTTCGAAATAATCACACGAAAAAGAAATCGATACATTCACCGTTTAATTTTTCAAGTGTTACAAATACTGGTTATCTATAAATTGACTGTGACCATAAAAAAATCATATACATTTGAACCCAATGAATAAGATCCTAGTAATGGGCAGTGGCAGTTGGGGTACTGCCTTGGTGAAAATCTTACTGGAAAGTGCAAACATGCACGTAGACTGGTGGGTGCGTAGTCCAGATATGGCGGAGTATATCAATACCAAAGGAAGAAATCCCAAGTACTTACGTAGTGTAAAATTAGACACTAATAGACTTAAGGCTAGCAGTGATGTGCAAGAGCTTGTGGCTGCTAATGATACTATACTGCTCGTAACACCATCTGCATTTGTATCCGATATACTAGATCAACTTACCAATGATCAACTGGCAGACAAAAAGATAATCTCGGCTATTAAAGGAGTAGAACCCAAAAGTCTAAAGATAGTAGGAGAGTACCTTATAGAACATAAAGGTGTCAATGAATCTGATTTTGGAGTCATCACTGGTCCGTGTCATGCAGAAGAAGTAGCACAAGAAAAACTAAGTTATTTGACCTTTGCGAGTACCAATACAGTCTTCTGCGAGAAGATGTGTGCCGCATTAGACTGTGGCTATATCAAAGTAACGCCCAGTGCAGATATATACGGTACAGAGATCAGTGCAGTGCTAAAAAATGTATACGCCATAGCAGCGGGCATGTGTCACAGTATCGGTTATGGAGATAATTTTCAGGCGGTACTAGTGAGTAATGCCATCCGCGAGATAAAGCGATTTATAGCGGCTGTACATCCCATAGATAGAGATGCAGATGATAGTGCTTACCTAGGAGATTTATTGGTTACAGCGTACTCGCAGTACAGCAGAAATCGTACACTTGGAGCTATGCTAGGAAAAGGATACTCCGTGAAGTCTGCTCTTATGGAAATGGAGATGGTGGCTGAAGGCTACTATGCTACAGAGAGTATCCATAAACTCAATGAAGAATATGCCGTAGATATGCCAATTCTTGACTTCGTATATGAAGTCATCTACAAAAGTAAAAATGCTCGTCGTGAATCAGAAAAGTTGAGTAAGCGATTGAATTAATTTTATATTTGTGATAGTATGAAAAGTTTAAAAACACTTCTATTTATTTTATTTCTAGGATTTCAATTGAGTTCTGCGGGACAGTGGAGAGAGATAGATTTTAATTTACCAAGTAATTATGATGTTGACTTCGTTGAGTCACAAATTATTGGATTTGACACATTAGCTGCTGCTGTACAGGTTTTTAACAATACTTCCAATTCTTATATTAATTTTTTTCTCCTTTCAACAGATAATGGAGATACTTGGAGCACGATAGGGGGTAATGAAAGTAGAGAATATTACAATTTCTCAGTAGTTTACAAAATTTCGGATTCACTGTATTATTCTACTAACGGAGGACAAAACTGGAGTTCGAGAGGTCTTGCTAATTCATATAATGATAATTTTTATCTTTTGGGTGATAGTTCTATAGTTAAACATTCAGGGAAAGACACTTTGTTTTATGTTTCCTCAAATAGTGGTTTATCTTGGGATACTTTGAATATGCCAAACTATGTGCACACAACTTCATTGGCGTTAAATTTTAATGCTCGTTCATTAGATACTTTTAGTGCAGTTTTAGTAGAATTAGCTGCCCCCAATAATGTAAGAGTTAATCCATATTTTGTTTCTACCAATAACCGAGGGAACACTTGGGATACCCTAAAAATAGAGCATGGTTCTCAATACAATGGAGTTTCTAGCTTTGACGGAAATCACAATAAGATATACAGCTTCAATGACTCGGCATTGTTTTATACCGGAGAACAAGAACTGCACAGACTATCATTGACAACAAATCAATGGGATACTTCAAGTTTTAACCCGTTAGCTGTCCCAAATATAATCGACGCTTACAAAGAAAGTATAGTTTTGGCATGTACATTATCTAATTATTTTGATTATACAATAGCTATGAGTAGAGATAATGGAAACTCATGGGAATGGCAAAAAATTAAAAATGGAGTATCTTGGCCATTTGGTTATCTAGATGATATACATTTATATAGTGATTTTTATGGCAATAGTAGTTCGAGAAGTGGAATCTTGTTATTATATGACGAAAGGTGCCCAACTAACTTAATAGACTATGTTACTGTCTGCGATAGTTTATTTGTTGATTTGTCGCAATATGATTATGCGGATTCCATAAAATGGGATAATGGAAGCACATCATTTATAGATACTATTTACGATGCAGGTACTCATTGGGTCACTTTGTACTTGAACGGCACTTGTACAGTGATAGACACATTTGTTATTTTAGGGAATACGAAAGATGTAGCTTTGGCTGACACCTCATTTTGTGAAGAGGGTATAGTCTTAGTAGATACTGGTTTTACTAGTTACTTGTGGAGTACAGGAGCAAGTGGTACTCAAGAAACTATCTCAACTTCAGGAGATTATACGGTGACTGTCACAGATGTAAACGGTTGCTCTACTTCAGATTCATTCAGAGTAGATATTTATAGTTTACCTACACTTTCTCTACTAGATACCTTCATCTGCCCGGGAGATACTGCAGTCTTAGATGGTGGAGATTTTGCTGCACATATTTGGAGTACAGGAGTGATCACTCGCACAATTAAGGCTAGTTTATTAGGTGACTATTTTGTTTTAGTGACAGATTCTAACGGATGTGAGACCACAGACACCGCTAAAGTGTCAAGCTATCCACAGAATATTCTTACTATAGGAAATGATACTGCTTTGTGCGGAGATAGCATAGTGCTAGACGTGAGTAGCTACAAGCCTGTAGTTAGGAGCTATACTTGGAGTACGGGAGATACTACAGATTTAGTGGTCTTTGACCAGAGTGGAGCATACTGGCTAGAAGTCACAGATACCAATGGCTGCTATGCTCGAGATACGGTGAATCTTACCCTTCATCCGACACCAAGTGCTCCTGTGATACAGCGAGTGTCAGATACGCTCTATACCTCTAGTAGACTGATACATCAGTGGTACCAAGATGGTAACTTATTAGTAGGCCAGTCAGACAGTACACTTCCTAGTATAGCGGTGGGGACATACTCAGTGATAGTACTAGATAGTAATGGCTGTGAGTCAGATACTTCTAATCTTGTGCTATACACCGCAGGAGTGAGTGCTCTGCTAGTAGATGGAGGTATCTCAGCATATCCTAATCCTACTAACGGAGGCGTAACGGTACGATTTAAAGACATTTCTCAAAACGACATTGTTCGGATAAGTGTAGTTAGTTTGCACGGACAAGAGTTAGACTTTACGAGTGTTTGGGAGCAAGACCAGTTGAAACTAAAATGGGATATAGCACCACAGCCAGTATGGCTGGTGATACAGACCACTAATGGGCAATACCGAAAGCTACTCATAGAACGATAATACCAAAATGAAGAAATTTTTAATAACACTTATCTACGCATCGCTAGCTACTATGGTAGTGGCTTATTTATTTAAGACGTTGAGTTGGGCCGGTTTTGGTGAAATGGCAGTAGCATCACTTTGGCTCCATATCGGATCCTATCTGGGGTACTCTGTCTTGGTAAAAGAAAATAAGGACGACCGTATACTCTATCCTATGATAGTGCTGGTAGTCATTGTATTAGCAAATGTATTTAATCTAGGAGCAGAGAGCAGTGCTATGGTGCTCATAGCCTTTGTGGTCCTACTGGCTTATGTGGCGTTTCACTTATTGGCTAAGGACTACTTAGACAAAAATGATATTCCGATCCTCAGAAAAATAAGTATGGGAGTATTGGGAATTTTTATCATAGCAGGCATTTTTAAGCTACTGCATTTTTCAGGAGCTGATATGCTATTGATAGTAGGATGTGGAGCGGTTGCATTTATGCTTCTATTGGTAGGGACTACCAAAGGACTAAAGCGTAAGAAGTAGCAAAGTTTTTCTAAAAATAGTTAGGGTACTTTCTTTAGTCTTGGGATCCCTGACTTAGAGCTTTATTTACGTCCATCCATCCGCCGCCATTGTAGCATTCTATTCCTTGTGCTTGTAGAAAGCCTGTAGCTTGTCCACTCCGTCCACCACTTAAGCAACATAGAATAATTGGTCCGTCTATGTCTTCGAAGTCGTCTATGCGTTGTGATACTTCGTTCAGAGGGATATTGATAGAACCTCGCACATTACCGCCCATGAATTCTTCAGGTGTTCGTACGGCTACTACTTTAGCTCCTTTTAGTATTAATTCTTGGATGGTCATTGCTTCGCTTTTAATTGTGAATTGTAGTTAACTGTTTTTTTTCAAACTTTTGTATAAATCCGAGTGGCACTGCATCAGCAGGTTATCCTTACTTTCTATATTTTTGTTATAGTACACCGGTAGCTTGGGCTTAATAATCTGATTGTGCGTGTAGTTACGTATGGATATGGTATCAATAGACCTTAAAAACTGGCAACCTATTGTGTTCCTTCTCGTAATGCGGACTGTGCTTGTAGATCCAGTTTAGTTGCTCTTTAGGAGGTATACTATCTTTTGATTGTCTCATTAACTCAAAAGCAGCTTTGAATTCTGAATCTTTTTCAAGTAGCTCAGCTGCTCTATCTTCAAATACGTAAGCACTGTAATGCTCTTTCTGCTGCAATACAGCATCAAAGAAATTCCAATTGAAATAGGAGTCAGGTCCTTCTGGCTCTAGCATTTCTAGGATAAATCTATCTTTGTCTGTACCCATTGGGATGAGGTAATCTCCCTTACGAAAAGTCCAAGAAATAGTATCTGCCACGGTGTTCGTATTGTAGTGTAGGTAGTGTTTTTCGTAAGGTTCATTTTTGGTTTCGTAGCTGAGTATTCTCGAGGAAATCACTTGAATGGTAGAATCTTGTGTGAGCTCTTGCATCTGTACTCCGTTCCATCTAAGTCTGTCTTCTACCTCTGTAAATCCTCTACGAAGAATGTAGACGGTTGGTTTACCGCTATGTTTGGTGGCCAGCATTACATGCTTGTAGAAAATTGTTTTTGTAATAGGCTTATTCCTATCGTAGTAGAGTCTCTCCACACCAGTTACTTCGCTTTTTTTGTAGCCATACTCGTACCCTTTAAAATTGAGAGGAATAATGTCGTATGGCTCTACTTCCCAATCTATGGGAAAACTATCTGCGGCGGCTACGGCTTGCTTTTGGGAGTTTCGGGTGCGTTGTATTTCAGTGCTTTGTTCGTGGGCGTATTCTATAGAGCTTAGCAAGTAATCATACGTAGCTTTTACTCTGATGTCAAACGGCTTGAGCATATGTGTCTCAGTGATAAAACCAAATATATTGTGCAGCGTAGTTAATCCACTACTGTATCTCGGGGAGTCGTAGAAAGTAGCGTAGGTATCTTTTAGTGGTCCGCCCCAATGATTTACGTACGGGACCATTTCGTTTCCTTTTGTTCTCATTTTGGCATTTAGTGATGGTATCATCTTAAAACGCAAATGGGCTCCCATTGTACCACCCAGTTTATCAGGTTGAGTGCTCAAATAAGTGATGTTATATTGATAATCTGCTCCATTACTCACATGGGTTTCTATGTACACGTCTGGATCTATAAGCTGAAGGAGCTTCGCAAAGCTTTCTGCGTTTCTACTATCGCATTTTACAAAGTCACGGTTAAGGTCTAGGTTTTGAGCATTTCCTCTAAAGCCATATTCTTCTGGTCCATTTTGATTTGCACGGCTGTAGCCATTTCTGTTTAGTGCACCTCCGATATTGTAGTAGGGTATACAAACTAAGATACACGAGTCTAGAAGTTGTTTGTGGGCAAGCAAAATGTCTCTGAAAAGCAGCATACTAGCATCTACACCATCTGGTTCCCCGGGGTGTATGGCATTGTTTATCAGAATGATAGTCTTGCGGCTTTCTTTGATCTCTGAGAGTTGTTGGCCGTCCTTAGAAAGCACAATGGTATGTAGTGGAAACCCAGCATCGGTCATTCCATATTCTTGCATGTGCACTTCGCCAAAGGCATTAGAAAAATTCTTCCACCACGCTATACCTTCATGATACGAGGCGGACTGCTTGCCATCAGAAGTTTCGAAAATGGTTTTGAAGTCATTCGATTTTGGCGGAGCCCAAGAGATAAGTACTAGAGTCACTAAGATGAAAAGGATATTCTTCATAAAGCAAAGCTAAAGGTAATTTGGTTTGCATTGCATTATAGATTTGGAATTTAGTGCTTGAAATTTGAATATTGCGACAGTAATGCAAATCACAGGTAATCTTCGTAAAATGAACACCGAGTTGGTGAACAAAATCCCCCAATATACCTTAGGAATGAAGGATGTTTTAGATCCTTTGGAGCCTATAGATATGAATGCATTAATTGGTAAACCTATCCGTATAGAATACGAAGGGTATCTCAACTCAGTGCTTTCAGGTCAGAAAATGAATAAGGCTTTTGGAGAAGGATTAACGTATCCTGAGTTTATGGAAAGTCCTATAGCGAGCCCGAGTATTATGCGACCAGAGTTGAGTGAGATACATAATGGTATTGCACTGCGGGACTATGAGTGGGAAGTACGCCATCACTTGCAGCCACACTATGTCTATATAGCACTCACGAGTAATTATAAAGTAGGAGTAACCCGCACTACCAATATGCCGTACAGATGGATGGATCAGGGAGCTACTCAAGCTGTTATACTGGCAGAGGTGCCGTACAGACAACTCGCAGGACTCATAGAAGTAAGCCTAAAAGAGCACATCAGCGATAAGACTGCATGGCAACGAATGCTGAAAGGTATAGTAGAAGTAGACAAAACAATCCTAGAAGTAAGAGATGAAATGGCCGGACTATTGGCTTCAGAATTTAAACAGTACATCAATAAAGGTAACGATATTACCGAAATAAATTTTCCTGTACTACAACATCCAGAAAAGGTAAAAAGCCTAAAATTGGATAAAGTGAAGGTGATAGAAGATAACTTAGTAGGCATAAAAGGGCAGTACCTTATTTTCGAAAACGGAGTGATGAATGTTAGAAGTCACGCTGGGTGTCGGGTGACTGTGGAGGTATAGGAATAGTCACATTGAGCGGAGTCGAAGGGTGTAGGTTATCGCCTTTGAATTAATACGCCGCGAGGTTCAGTGTAAGAAATCGCTTCGAGATTCAGTGTAAGAACTCGCCTCGAGATTCCTTTGTAGGAACTCGCCTCGAGGCGAGTTCCTACAAAGGAATCATTCCCGTATCACCCTTCTAGTCAGTTTATCCCCTTCATCACTCAACAGTGTGACTAGGTATAATCCAGCGGGCAAATTGGATACATCCAATGTGCTCTGTACGGAGCAGTCTTCTAATCTTTTTTCTAGGAATGGCTGTCCGGTAAGATTGGTTACTTTAATATCTCCACCTACAGACTTGCTGAGTGAGATACTTACATTTACTATACCCTTGGTAGGATTAGGAAATAGTTTCATATCTGTGATATTGGTCTTGATATCTGCACAAGGATCTAGGTACACACAGGATTCTATCTCAGGAGTAGAGTCGTTAGGGTTTTCAGTAGTCAACTGAGAAGGTGTTTGGATAGCGTCTGATATCAAGGCTAATTCAAAGGTGAGTTGCTTGCGAACGTCTTGTGGTAATAATGCCAAGAACTCATCCGTAGGCTCATACCAGAAGATACAGTCTGGGTGGTAGTAGTCTTCAAAGTAGTCTGATAGGTGGTAGTCGTTATTTGATTTCACGTAGATTGGAATCAGTCGGTCTAGGTTGGCGGTCGTTTCACTTTGGTTAGATACATTGAAATGTATTAGGCTTGTATCTTGAGAGATATTAACTCTATAACTTTTGCCGTATTTATCTGAGATGAATGCAGGCATTGTGTTGGATTTTTCGTTTTTTAGATGTTGAATGCTCTCTGGGACATTCACCCTTGTAAGCGTATTCCTTTTGGTAAACTCAAACTCAACTCTATGACCTGAACTCCATTCTACAGCGTACAATATATTGCCAGACTTTTCAGATATATTGAGCTTTTTCAAATCTTCATTGTTGAGTTCAATTGGGTTTATCGCTAGAGGTTTGAGAATTTTAAACTCTTTCATTTTATTGAGAAGGGACACTGTATCTCTATTCTCATTCGCCATAACATCTACATTGAGCGTTTTGACTGACGTAAAATAGTCTCTAACTCTCTTTGCGTATTCATTACCTAGTAAACTCAGTATAGAAGTAGTATCCTCATACCAAAACACCACTTCAGTACTATCCAGTTTTAGCAAAGGGATGGCTATCATATCTTGTTTGTGTGCATAGAAGTATTGTTCAGAGTTACGCTTTCCGTCATTTGCACTATGAAATTCAGTGGCACTTGTAGGTAACCTAGGAATATGCTTTTCAGTAAAAAATGAAGGAGCAAAATCACTAGGTTTTGGCAACACTTTATCATTACCATAGCTACTTTTGGTGTAGTACCCTTTCAGACTGATAGAGTTATTGTCTCCTACTTGTCCTTTGCTTTGGTAGAATATTCCATTACTATCTAAAGTGATGAGGAGTTTAGCTAATAGCTGTTTGTCTGGTAAGACTACCTGATTTAGGGTATATTCCTTCTCAACTACTGGCTGATAATCGATGTTGTTTTCGTCCGCTGAATCATCTACCTCTAAGTAGTGTGAAACATTTTTCGCATTATAATTATTCAATAATATCCTTTCAGGAAGATTCTCTTTTATCTTCTTATTCTTTTCAAAATACCAGAGTGTGTATTTGCTCATCTCAGTGTCAAAAGGGACAAGTAAGGAAAAGTAGCTGTCCGAATTAGTTTTTAGTTTATCTAGATTTGTTGAACCAAGAAACATTGTATTTTCGGATAATATAGTCACAGGAACCTCGTTTTTAAAAGGTCTCACGTTTCCAGTGCGTGAGTTACTGTGTCCACCTTCTTTATTCACACAGATTTCGTGACTATTATCGTCTTTAGTCTTAGAAAATAAGAGAACGTCATCGTGTTTGTAAATACCCATTGCCTCCAGTTGTAATTCCGTCAAATAAATAGCTCCAAGCGAATCTGCGAGTCTATTCCATTTATTGGTATCCAGTTCTGCTAAATTAGAATTTGAGTGGTTTATTCTATCTATCCTAAACTTCTTTCCGTTCGCTACTGCTTCCAGCACTTTGGGTACTTCTTTTTTGTCTACTACTATGAAATTTAGTATTGGTTCTTCGCCTATAGTTATCTCATCATAAGCTATCTGTATATTGTCGTCTACGTATTTTATAACCAAAAGAGTAGCTCTTTCTCCAGCAGGTATTTTACTGAATTGTACGTAGCTTTTATTTTTTGTTTTGCCAGGGAGCATAGCGTTAAAATCCCTAAAAATAAGTCGTGAAGAGACTTCTCCGTCAGATTCACCTACTTTATACGTGTAATTTCTAGTGTCTTTATAGTTGGTAAATCTGTCGCAGTTTATCATGCCCATATTACTAACAGAAGCCAATATATAACCAGTTTGCTGATTAAGGATATTGGGGTCAAACGGTATTTCTCCGCCACCACGTAGACTATCTAAGAAATTTTGTAGTGCTAACGCTTTTACTCTGCTTACTCTACAAGCGGTGTACGCTGATGCAGATAGAGTATCGCTCATTCTGTATTTTATCCCATCATATACTTCGTCATATAGTTTAGAAGTGATTGAGTCTTGAAACCAAAAGCGTTTTCTAATTTTCCGTATTACTTCGTCTTTTCTATAGGCCTTTCTCAGGTTGGACTTGCCTTTCTTTTTTAGCTCATTTTTTTGTGTAGGCCATTTACAGCGTATCGCTTGATAGGTAGGTCTGTCACAGTTTGGGGTAGCTATACCACCGAAAAAATTATTGTTTACGCCACCTATTTCTGCCCAGTCTATAGTGTTGTGATTATCATCCCAAACGCCATTAAATCCAATGTATCCTGTGTCTTGATATTTGGCAGAGGGGAATAGTACGGTTATCTCTTTACAGAGTTTTAGGGGCTTGCCATTGGCACTAGCTCTTAGTTCTATCATACCAGCAGACTCTAGCATATCTCCGTGGCTAGCTGTAGTGAGTTGTCCGTTTACCATGTCTTCACGACTATAGTATTCGGTGAGTTCTACATTAGCACTAAAAGACTCATAAGTGCCACATATAGCTCCTGGGGGAATAATAACTATAGTTCCTTCTTTGCCCTTAAGTACATTTGATTTAGCCAAATTGACTTTGTAAGACTGAGGTTCTTTGCTCCATGACTCGTAGTAAAACTTTTCAGAGGCTGGATAAATACTCCTTCCATCTTCTTGATTTTTAGCAGATTCTTTATCTATTGCTTCTTCGTTTGCATTATGTCTAATGGCATTTATGTTCGTTAAGACTATCTGCTCATTTGTAGTGTCTAAAGTTGTGTGCTTTGCTGTGTTTAGGTTTGTAGGCTGGTAGTTAGACTCTATATCTCCTGTAGTTTTTTGGGATGCCGTAGTGCGAGGATTATCTATATTTTGTCTAGGGCGGTTCTTATTATTACCCGTATTTGCTAAACCACTATTTCTTTCTGTCTCGCGAGTATATTGACTTTCCACCATTAGATTCTGAGCTGGAGCATCTGCCTCTTTAGTTATGAGGTCTTCAGCTATTTCTATTGTTTCAGTATCATTTACTATCGGCGTTTCTAGTACTGTTTTATTCTCACTCTTTCCACTTGGCCATAGTATCACTGTAGCACTGATTATCGCAAAAAAGGCTGCAGCTAGCAGAGCCAACTTACTCCAAGCGTATCCCGAAGTCCCTATTTTTGCGTTAGAGGTTAGTTTCCCTACATCCTCCATACTCATCAGCTGGTCTTGCCCTTTTATCCCGTTTATTAAATCGTTTATATCTTTCATATCCGTGGGTCTTAGTAGTTAGTGATGTGCTGGTTAAACTCTGATGCTAGTAACTCTTTGAGTGCTGCTCGTGCTCTGCCTAGTCGTGTTTTTACGGTAGATAGATTGGTGTCTAGCGTTTTGGCTATTTCTGCCAGTGGCATATCTGCTATTTCAAAAAGGATAAATACTTCTGCTTGTTTAGTGGGGATTTGATTCAGTATTTGGTTTACAGTATGGCTCTCGGCTCTACTTCTTTCGCCGGTGTTTATACTGATCACCTTAGGCTCAGGAGCTACTCTAGATTTTTTGCGGATGGTTTCCTTTAGTGTATTGCTCGCTATCCCAAAGAGATAGGACTTAAACTTCGATGTATCTTTTAATCGGCTAAACCCGCTAAAGGCTCTGCTTATAGTTTCACTCATTAGCTCCTTAGCGTCTTCGGGGTCGTGCTCTAAGCTTCTGCAAAAATGAGATAGGTCTTGATGGTACTCTTCGTATAGCTGCATAAATTCGTTGTTTTTAGCCTTAGTCATATCGATTGGTCACCTTATAGTGATAGTTATGCATCAAAAAGTTTCAAGAGGTCTAAAATAATTATTTTTTGGTACGATCGTATCCCCACAGAACCAAATCCCCAATTAACCGTTTACCAATCAACTATATTATCTTCGCACCATTGGGACATTCACAAACATCTGATCGTAAAAAAGACCACATAGAACTCGCTTTCGAGTCTGTGGTAAAAAATCAAGACGACCGCTTTTATTACGAGCCACTTTTTAGCGGACATCCACAGGGTGAGCTAGAGCCAGTGCAGTTTGCTGGTAAAGAGATGAAAGCCCCACTCTGGGTGAGTAGTATGACAGGCGGTACCAAAGAAGCGGGTACTATTAATAGGAATCTAGCTAAAGCTTGCGGACAGTTTGGTATGGGTATGGGATTGGGGAGTTGCCGTATTATCTTAAAGGATGACGAATACTTGCCCGATTTTCAGCTTCGCAAAGAGATGGGAGACTATCCGCTGTATGCTAATCTGGGTGTAGCTCAAATAGAAGAATTATTTGATGCAGGAGAAGAAAAGCTAATAGCAGAACTGATCAAACGTACTGAAACAGACGGTTTGATTATCCATGTAAATCCACTCCAGGAGTGGCTGCAGCCAGAAGGAGATGTTTTTAAAGCGTCGCCACTAGACATCATAAAACGTACGCTAGACTTAGATGTCAAAGTAATCGTAAAGGAAGTAGGCCAAGGTTTTGGGCCAGAGAGTTTAAAGGCTCTCATGAAGTTGCCTTTAGCAGCCATAGATTTTGCAGCACATGGCGGCACTAATTTCAGTAAACTAGAAATGCACCGTAGTGATACTTTAAGACACGAAGCATATGACACCGTAGCCTCGTGGGGACACAGTGCAGAGCAGATGGTCGGGTTTTATAATTGTTTAAAAGAAGAAATAGGTGAGGCAAATTACAATGCAGATATACTAATAAGCGGTGGTGTACGTGACTTTATGGATGGATACTATCATACAGAACGTATCAATGCAAACGCTATCTACGGACAAGCATCTGCTTTCCTAAAGCATGCCAGAGGAAGTTATGCTGAGCTAGAAGAGTACGTTGAGCTTCAGATTAAAGGATTTCAATTAGCGAAAGCGTATTTGACATTAAGGTAAGATGAGAAAAGAAATTGTCATATTGAGTGTTTTCTGTAGCTTGCGGAGGAAAATGTATCGAAATTTACAGATTACAGGATTTCAATTAGCGAAAGCGTATTTGACATTAAGGTAAGATGAGAAAAGAAATTGTCATATTGAGTGTTTTCTGTAGCTTGCGGAAGAAAATGTATCGAAATGTGCAGTTAGACGGGCTAAAATTGGCAAAAACATTCCTTACGTTACGCTAAGTGCCTACGATTTTAAGACATAACGGTTATCGATTTTTCTTTTATAGTAATGACCATCTGCCAATTCATATTCACATAGAAAAAGCTGAAAAGACGGCTAAATTTAATATTGAACAGCAGGTGTTGGTAAATTCGTATAGGTTTTCTCCATCAGAAATACGAGAAATGCGTATATTGGTGGAACAGAATAAACAAACTTTTATAGATAAGTGGAATGAGTATTTTAACAGTTAATAAATCTAAGAATGCTGTAGATGTGAGATTTGCAGAGCACAAAATGATTGTAGTGCTAGAAGATGGACGTGAAATGTCGATTCCTCTAGAATGGTTTGAACGACTAAGGAATGCTCCACAATCACAGCTAAAAAATTGGAGACTTATAGGAAAAGGAGAGGGCATTCATTGGGAAGATTTGGACGAAGATTTACTGGTAGAAAATTTGTTTAACGAATAGAATATCGCAAATCAAAAGTCTAACATCTAATATCTAAAAAAAAAGTGATAAAGGGATTCAGTAAACTAACGAAGTCAGCCAAAATAGAATGGCTAATAGATAACTATTTCAATGGGGATAATGGAGCACGAGAAACGCTAGAAAGCTACTGGCACAGTGATGAAAAACTACAAAAGCTCCACGATGAGTTTATAGAAAATACCATAACTAACTTCTATATGCCCATGGGTGTAGCTCCTAATTTCCTGATCAATGGGAAAGAGTATGCCGTACCTATGGTGACCGAAGAGAGTTCGGTAGTAGCAGCTGCGGCTAAGTCAGCTGGGTTTTGGGCAGATAAAGGAGGTTTTAAAGCTACGGTACACAGCACTACTAAGATTGGCCACGTTCACTTCCTTTGGAAAGGAGAAGACAAGCAAGCTTTAGTAGAATTAATAGAAGACATAAAAGGTAAGTTTTATACAGAAACGGAGTCTATCACCAAAAATATGCGAAAGCGTGGTGGGGGAATCCTGGGTATAGAGCTCGTAGATAAATCTGCGGATGTACCTCATTATTACCAGCTAGAAGCAGAGTTCGAAACATGCGATAGTATGGGAGCAAATTTCATTAACTCATGTTTGGAGAAGTTTGCAGATGTCCTAAAAGCGGAGATGACTAAATCTATTCTATCTCCTAATGAGGTAGAAGTAGTGATGTGCATCTTGAGTAATTTCACACCGAAGTGTCTAGTACGCGTAGAGGTAAGTTGCCCTATAGAGCAGATGGTAGAAGGTACGGATATGTCGCCCCAAGCATTTGCAGAGCGATTTAGTACAGCAGTACGCATAGCAGAGACCCAGCCATACCGTGCGGTAACGCATAATAAAGGGGTGATGAACGGTATAGATTCTGTGATATTAGCTACAGGAAATGATTTTAGAGCTATAGAGGCTGGAGCACATGCATACGCCAGTAAAGATGGACAATACACAAGTCTTACTCACGCAGACATGAGTGACGGACAGTTCAAGTTTTGGATAGAAGTACCACTTGCACTCGGTACAGTAGGCGGCATTACAGGCTTACATCCTATGGTAAAATTTGCACATCAACTGATGGGTAAGCCCAGTGCAGCAGAGCTTATGATGATAAGTGCGGCGGTAGGTCTTGCACAAAATTTCTCGGCCTTACGCAGCCTTACTACCACAGGCATACAGCAAGGACATATGAAAATGCACCTGCTCAATATCCTCAATCAGCTAGAAGCTACAGACGAGGAAAAGAAAATAATTGTAAAACACTTTATCAAAAACACACCACACCACGCAGAAGTGGCAGAAGCCTTTAGAAAGGTGAGAGGTGGGGAAGTGCTTTCGTAGCAAACTCAAATATAAACTCAAGAATCAAACTCAAATAGTGATGCTTGATTCTCAAATATATTGTGTTTTTCTTAGCAACAAGTCATCGATAATTTGTGTTGTCAGCGTGTCAATTTATAAGTTAGCTGGTCGTTGCAAACTCTTTTTTCTCATATTTGATTAGAAATGAAACGAAACATACTTTTATCTTTTTTGCTAGTTGGTCTTGTAGTGTTGGAGTGGGGGTGTAAAAAAAGCTGTGGTAGTATAGCTGTAGAGCTAGATAGTATTTATGTCAATACTTTAGCTTTCAGTGGTAATCTAGAATCAGATAAGCCGTACAGATATGATTCTATTTCTTTTAGGTTAAGTATTACTACTCGCGAGATCTCTGAAATAAGGTATTCTCAAAATAATGCTGTCTACGCTTGTGATCCGTATTTTTTCTTGGATAAAGATATAATAAGAAATGAAGTAAATTCAAGTAGAGAGTATTCGAATTTAGAAAAGGGAATTAAACTCTTTGCTGAGAGTAGTTTCAATTACGTAGATTACGAAGATTTATGGGCACAGGATTCATCTTTAGTTTTATCGAGGTTAGCAGTTAGCTCAACAGTTTTAGGAGGTGTTGACTCTGAACTAAGACTTACTTTAGCATATCCACCTACCAAAACTGATACATTCCGATTCACCTTTCAATTCTTCGATACAGAAGGCAATATCTTTGAAACCACCACAGAGCCTATCATCATCACGCCCTAATTAACCAGATAACAAATCAAACAGTAACCAAACAATGAAACGAAACATACTTTTATCTTTTTTATTACTCGGGCTTATTGCTCTGGAGTGGGGATGTGACAATCTTTCCGGGGCATGTAAATCTAAATCCTATAATGTGCTAGCTATAGATAGTACACAGTTTTTAACTATGGATAGTACTAGTGGATATTTGAACCATTTGATTTCAGATTCTGTAGCGTTTGATGAGCTTCTAATAAAAGTAGACTTCAAAACTGAATTGATTTCATATTTGGGTAATTCATCTGCATTGTATGCTACTCCACCTTGTCCTCCACCTAATTCTAATTGGTTTATAGATGGTATTACGGTGGTAGCAATAAATGGGGATTATATTACTGATTGGGAAATATCAAAACGATACTATGAAAGCTTTACTAATGTAGATTCCCTAAGAGGTAATGAGTTTTGGAATGTGCCAATAGATATGTATTTACGGCCCCAAACAGCTCCTGGTATAAAAGGCACTTATCAGTTTAAAATAGTTGTAGAAACAACCGAAGGCAACATCTTTGGAACCACCACAGAACCTATCATCATCACGCCCTAATTAAATAGATAACAAATCAAACAGTAACCAAACATGAAACGAAACATACTTTTATCTTTTTTATTACTCGGGCTTATTGCTCTAGAGTACGGCTGTGCCAAAGAGCCTATGTCTTGCAGCGGATCCAGCGAAATGAGCGTCACAGGAGTTAATGACATAGAATATTTAGTCTCGGACACTAGCAGTAGTCTGCAAATATTAGCTGGGGAAAGTGCCTCATATGATGAACTGCAATACAGAATAATACTCGACTGGGAGCGAATAGCGAGCAGCGAATACCGTAATTATTCAGCATATGCTGTGACTGCTCCATTTACTAGATGGAAACCAGATTCCATCTCCATAGTAGAAAATGAGGTAGATGTTACAGCTCAGTTTAAAGTAAATAGTTATAAGAGTGTCGCTGTATACCTGTCAGAGGACCAAAATCAGAACGGAAACTACATGTACTTTAGCCTAAAGTCTATAGCACAAGAGGAGCAGCGAGTATTTACCTTTAAGCTGCATGATAAGAATGGAGAAGTCTACGAGATTACGTCCAAAGCACTTCGTGTTTTATTTTAATCGTTGCATTATTTCACTTGTTAATTTATGGACTAGTCTCCGAACCACTTAAATTCGCAGCGTGCAATCATATTTTTCTAACGGTAAATTATTAATCACTGGCGAGTATGTGGTCCTAGATGGAGCACTCTCCCTCGCTATACCTACTAAGTACGGTCAACGTATGGAAGTAGAATTTCGCGATAGCGAAGAAACCAATAATACGCTTACTTGGTATAGCATAGATAGCGATGGTGAAACCTGGTACAGAGAAGAGTTTCTGATCAAAGAAAGTGGAACTGAGGCTGCACGAAGTGTGAAACTCAACGAATCAGGATTATGCAACATAAATACCGTAAGTGATAAACTCGTAGAGATAATCAATAAGGCATGTGCTATGAATTCGTGGTTCTTAGAAGGAGGAAGCTATACCGTCCGCACGTATCTTGATTTCCCAAATAATTGGGGTCTGGGTAGCAGCAGCACACTCATCTGCAATATAGCCAAGTGGGCGGAGGTAGATGCCTTTGAGCTTTCAGATGCTAGTTTCGGCGGTAGCGGATATGATATAGCTGTAGGGATGATGGGCGGAGACATACTCTACCGTAGTCCTGAAATGTGGGAAGGATACGTGTTTAGCCCTGCTTTCAAAGAGCAGCTGTACTTCGTACATCTCAATGAGAAGCAAAATAGCCGAGAAGGAATAGCGATGTATAAGCAGAAAGCCAAAAACGCTAAATTGATAGAACGTATTTCTAACCTCACAGAGGAGCTGATAGCATGTCAAGATTTTGATGGTTTTCAGCAGTTGATTACAGAGCATGAGTCACTCATAGCTGCACAGATAGAAATGCCCAACGTAAAAGAAAAACTCTTTGCTGATTATCCATTTGCCATCAAGAGCCTAGGAGCGTGGGGAGGTGATTTTATATTGGTTTGCGGAGATGAGAACACACCGAAGTATTTCAAGGAGAAAGGATATGATACCGTCACAAACTACTCAGAGTTAGCCAAATAAAATACATACAAACTTGTATTATACTTGTTTGTATAATACATTCGTGTATAGTAATATGAAGGAGAATAAAAATGAGCCGTTTAAGTATGGAGAGGTAGTTTCTTCTTCTATCTTCTTAAATAGGAAACTAGACCTAGATCGTCTGCATACCAACTTCAGTAGCGGAGTGAGTACTATACTGATATCTCCACGTAGGTGGGGTAAGTCTTCTTTGGTTAAAAAAGCAGCAGAGACGTACAAAGACAAAAAGACAGTGTTTGTTTTTATGGATTGCTTCAGAGTGCACTCCCGTGAGCAGTTTTTAGAAGAATTTGCTAGCCAAATACTAGCTGCTACTACCACCAAAGTAGAAGAGCGTTTGCATGCTGCCAAGAAGTTTTTTGGGAGCCTAGTGCCAGAGATAGGTTTCTCTGCAGATATAAATAGTGAAGTTAGTCTTAAGCTCAAGTGGAGTAAAGATTTGCCAGAGTCGGCCATACTAGATCTCCCACAGACCATAGCTGCAGATAAAGACATCAAAATAGTGGTATGTATAGATGAGTTCCAGAATATAGCTCAGTTTGATAGTAAGTACAGTTTCCAGAAAGAGCTCCGCTCATACTGGCAGCATCATACGGGAGTCACCTATTGTCTCTATGGCAGTAAGCGTCACTTGATGGTGAAGTTTTTTAACAAAGTGAGTATGCCCTTCTATCGTTTTGGTGATATGATGTTCTTAGAGAAAATAACCCAGGACCATTGGGGTCAGTACATCGTAAAACGGTTTGCCCTTTTTGATAAGAAGATTAGCAAAATGCTAGCAGTCCAGATAGCAGATTTCGTACAGTGTCATAGCTACTATGTGCAGCAATTAGCTCATATTACCTTCTATCGCACTGATAGGGAAGCTACAGAAGAGATACTAAAAAGTGCCGTTATACAACTGCTAGAGAATAACCAGATAATGTATCAGAGAGTGATAGAGGATTTATCTCTACCACAGTTAGAGTTTTTGCGTGCACTTACAGATGGTGTTACGTCGTTTTATGCCAAGAAAGTAAATAAGCAATATGATCTAGGTACCGTAGGTAACATAAAACGGGTTCGAGAAGCTTTAGAAACCAAAGAAGTGATTGATCTTTTTGGTAAAAATCCCACCTTCGTAGATCCTGTTTTTGAGTTGTGGTTTAAGACTTACTACCTCAATACACCTGTATTTTTAGAGATCTAAATTTAACCATTGGGACTGTAAAACTAGCGTTGTACTGCAAAGTAGTTTTGATTCAGAACGAAGTGTGGAATCTTGCCTTTTTGTAGTTTGGGAGGTTCGTCATTCCAAGAGGTCCGCTTGGAATCTAATCTACGAAAATCGAGAATATTGCTATTAGTTGAGAAACGCACTTTTATCGTACACCGTTGACCACTATCATTTTGATTTGTTTTCTTTGCAACAACAAATGAGCACCTACACCACAGCTTGGAAAAGCCCAAGCAACATAGCACTTGTAAAATACTGGGGCAAAAAGCCCAATGAAGTACAGATACCTTCTAATGCGAGTATCAGTTTTACGCTAAATAATTGTGCTACCACTACCACACTTAGTTACGAGGAGCAATCTACACTAGATATAAAAGTACTCTTAGAAGGCAAAGAAGAGCCAAACTTCGTACCTAAGATAGAGCAGTTCCTCCAGCGTATCGCTCATATCTTTCCATTCGTTACTGCGGGGAAGTACATCATAGACACCAGCAATAGCTTTCCGCACAGTAGCGGTATAGCCAGTAGTGCCAGCGGTATGAGTGCCTTGTCACTTTGTATCTGTGATATAGCCGTAGAAAAAGGACTTTTAGAAGAAGCCGACTTTCTGCAAACAGCCTCAGAACTAGCTAGACTAGGAAGTGGTAGTGCCAGCAGAAGTGTATATGGGCCACTTGGTGTATGGGGCGAGCATAACGATTTTACTGGGAGCAGCGATAAGTTTGCCATACCGTATGATAATGTAGCAGAAGTATTCAAAAGCTACTGCGATACGATACTCCTAGTGCACAAAGGACAGAAGACAGTAAGCAGTACGGTAGGTCACGGACTCATAGATGATAATCCGTATGCTGCAGCTCGATTTGCACAAGCAGGTGAGAATATGACCAAGCTACAGGCTATCCTAAAATCAGGAGACTTAGATGGATTTATTAATTTGGTAGAAAGCGAGGCACTCACGCTTCATAGCCTTATGATGAGTAGTAATCCGTATTTCATCTTAATGAAATCGGAAACACTAAAAGTAATAGAAGCTATCTGGGCAAAGCGAGAAAAAGAAGGAGTAAAATGGTGCTTCACACTAGACGCAGGAGCCAATGTGCATTTCCTCTATCCGCAGGCAGATAAAGAAGCTGCCATCCATTTCATAGAAACAGAACTAAAACAATACTGCGAAAACGGAGCATATATAAATGATGAAGTGGGAATGGGAGCGAAGAGGGTTTAATTGAAAGAAAGAATGACTAAAGGGAAAAAGCTTACAGTATATATGATTGATGGGACTGAGTACGGTCCTAGATTTAGTGAAATAGGTAACTGGGTAGGAAAGGCCGTTTATAGTCCTCGTTCGACTATTAATAAGATTTTATCAAGAGAGGAGTTTGATAACCCAGGAATTTATTGTCTTAAAGGTGATCCATCAGATGATGCATTCGATGAACGCATCTATATTGGGGAAGCGGAGAATATTAGAATACGTATAAAGCAGCACTTAGCTGATGCCAATAAAGATTTTAAAGAACTAATTTTCTTCATTAGTAAGGATGAATTGTTAACCAAAACACAAATAAGATATTTAGAGTCTCGCGTAGTTCAGGAAGCGAAAGAAGCTAAGACAGCTGAAATAGATAATAATACAAATCCCAGTAGACCCACATTGCACGAAGCAGATATCTCTGATATGGAATATTTCCTAGAACAGATGAAGTTGATTCTGCCGATAATGGGGTTCAAGTTTTTGATATCATCTACTCTAAAAAATTTAGGAGACAATGAACTGGAAGGGGGCAAAGCTTTGGTTAAAAGGGAACTATGGCAAATAAAGACTGCTACCATTTCTGGCAAAATGATGGAATCTGATCAAGGGTACATCGTTTTAAAAGGTAGTGAGGCTAAAAAGGAACTTTCTAAGTCTTGCACTGAGACCTATGTGAAATTGAGAAGAAAATTACTTGAAACCAATATCCTAGTAGAAAGTGGTACGAAATTAGTATTTGCAGAAGATGCTGTTTTTAATAGTCCTAGTGCAGCGGCTAATATGGTTTTAGGTAGAAACTCTAATGGATACACCGAATGGGTAGATACGAAAGGTGTTACTTTAAAGGAAAGGCAGCAAAGTATAATTGAGGGATAACCTTTCCATTTATCCCTTCAACGAAAACAAAACAACTTCCCTACTTTTACGTTTTCTTATGTGTATAGTAAATAACAAAAGTTATTTACCTTCGCACTACCAATAGTATTAATGATCAAAGAATCGCTTTTTTACAGTAAAATTCTCCTCTTCGGAGAGTATGGCATTATCCAAGATGCTATGGGACTTTCTATACCGTATAATTTTTACAAGGGGAAATTCCATTTTGCAGAAGATAAGTACTCAGATTCTAATGAGCACCTACGTAACTTCTTTACCTACCTATCTTACTTAGACGTAAGCGGAGAGGCTATCGCCAAGTTAGATTTAGCAGCATTCAAAAAAGATATTCAAGCTGGGATTGCATTTGATTCAAGCATACCACAAGGTTTTGGAGTGGGAAGTAGTGGAGCTTTAGTAGCGGCTATTTATGATAAATACGCAGCGGATAAAATTGATCCAGAGAATATCAATAAGAAAGAACTTTCGCAATTAAAGGCCATATTTGGTCAGATGGAGTCTCACTTCCACGGTAAAAGCTCAGGCTTAGATCCGTTGATTTGCTACCTCAATCTACCCGTAGTGATTAAGTCTAAAGAAGACCTAGACACGGTAGGTTTACCACCAGAAACTGCCGAGAGCAAAGGAGCTATCTTCTTACTCAATACGCAGACTCCTGGTGAGACGCAGCCTATGGTGCAGATTTTTATGGAGAAAATGAAAGAGCAGGGTTTTCGTAAGATGATGAAAACCGAGCTGAAGAAATACAACGATGAGTGCATTAAGTCATTCCTCAAAGGAGATTTTAATCCGCTCTTTGGGAGTCTAAAGCATTTATCTGCTCTGTTGCTACAAAACTTTAGCCCAATGATACCAGAAGGTTTCAAAGAGGTATGGAAGTACGGTATAGAAAGTGGAGATTACTATCTCAAACTTTGTGGTAGCGGTGGTGGAGGATATATCCTTGGTTTCACCAAAGACTACGAAAATGCAAAAGTTCAGCTCAAAAACTACGAGCTAGAGCTAGTACAACGCATCTAATCTTTTCTTAACATGGACGCGGATACATTTCAAAAACGCGATTCTGTTTACTTAAAACTTATCGCCTTATTATCTGCTGTGCGATGGAAAAATGTCCTTTTTACGGCTGGAGCTCAGTATGTCGCATTTCTTTTTGCATTCAATACCAAAGATAATATCTTCCAATCGCTAGCCGAGGTTAAGGTCCACCTCATTATAGCCAGTACTGCTTTCATTCTTGCGGGAGGTTATATTATTAATAATTTTTATGATGCAGAGAAAGACCTGATCAATAGACCGCATCGTACCCGTTTTCAAAACTTGGTAAGCAGAGGGTTTAAACTTAATTTTTACTTGTTACTTAATTTTATAGGGCTCAGTATAGCGTTATTTGCCAGTTGGCGAATATTTTTATTCTTCTTGGCTTACAGTTCTCTGTTATGGTTTTACTCGCACAAGCTGAGCAAAATTGTTCTTATTAGAGAATTTACGGCTAGTTTTCTTACTGTATTGGCGTTTTTTAGTTTGACGATTTATTTCCGTACCATGAGTTTACCCTTCTTTTTATATGGGATGAATTTATTTTTCGTCCTTTTTGCTCGTGAGATCTATAAAGACATTATTTGGCTGAAAGGGGATGTGGTCCTAGGCTATGAAAGTATAGTCACTAAGGCTGGATTAGAGACTAGCAAGCGTATTTTTCAAGTGATACTCATTTCGAGTATTATAGTAGATGCCGCATTTCTATGGGTACATACTAAGCCAGAGTTTTTCTATGTATTAGGTGCTATTGCCATACTCAAAACGCTTATGCTCATACTTATAGAGCATAACATGAAGCCTATCCACCGCATACTGCAGTTGGCCATACTCCTATTTATAGTAGGTATAGTGTGGTTATAGAGTGTAGTAAGTTCTCTTAGCTGACGTAAACTTGAATAAAAACTATGCTTAGCTGTTTATTACTGCCCTGTGTTACTCTAAAAGCGTATAGGTAAGTAGAATAAAATCTACTGTGTATGTCTTGAAATAGTTAGCCGAAACTACTTGATCTGCTTCATTAATACTGCTATTCCTTCCTCAAAAGAATGTGGGTCATAACCTAAGACTTCTGTACTTTTATCTAGATTAAAACCAGTAATTGGTGGTCGCTTAGCAGCTTGGTTTAGGGTTTTACTGCTTACGTGGTTTATAATGGACTTGTCCAGTTTGAAATAGTCAGCTACTCGCTCTACTATTTCTACTATACTCATTTGGTCTTTACCACTTATGTTAAAGATGCCTTCAGCTTCTTTCTCCTCTATCAGTTTACATCCTGTGGCTAGGTCTTCAGCCAGTGTTGGGCTGCGGACTTGATCATTTACCACATTGATAGGCTGTCCTTTTTCTAAAGCTCCTTTAGCCCACAGCACGATATTACTTCTGCTCATATCATGCACTATACCGTACACGAGTACTGTGCGTGCTATACTCCATTTATTACTTTGGTGTTTTATTATATTTTCTGCGGCTAGCTTAGTTTCTCCATAGTAGCTCAGCGGGTCAGGTGATGCATCCTCTGTATATGGTCCATCTTCTCCGTTAAATATGAAATCTGTACTCAAGTGTATGAAATGTGCTCCTACCTCATTAGCGGCATCCACTAGATTATGCACTGCATCTACATTTAATCGTTCAGCTCCTGCTTTGTCCTCTTCACACACATCTACATTAGTCATAGCAGCTGTGTGTATTATAGTGTCTGGTGCGTGACGTGATATCACGTCGTTTACGTTACGCACATCTGTCACATCTAGACTGGTATAAGTATACCCCTCTTTGATAGGATATCTATTCACTCCACGAGCTGTAGCTATGAGTACTACATTTTCTTCTTTTACATAAAGGTCCAGAAGTTTTTGACCAAGGAGTCCATTGCTTCCTGTTATGAGTACTTTTTTCATTTGAAGTGTAAAAATGGGTAATTAGTTGTTAATAGATTTAGTTTTTCAGCAACCTGCTTTTCGTGTAGTTCAGTCGCATGTATGGGGCGATGAGCGGCAAATTGAGCATATTTTTTTACTTCTTTTAGTATCTGTAGAGTATTCTCAGAAAAGTAAGTAGTACAAAATCTGTCCCAGATGTATTCTTCTGCCTGCTCTGTGGGATGCGTCATATCTGTTTTGGCAAACCGATAGTCACGTAATTCATCCATAAATATTTCGTAGGACGGAAAGTAGCTAGCCCTTTTTTCTTCAGATATCACCTCGTGCAGAGCAGAGAGTAACGTAGCTTTACTTCTGCTACTTTCCATTACTCCGCTTCGCAAATGACGAATAGGACTTACAGTAAATATGATTTCTGCATCTGCATTAAGACACCATATATAATCTAGAGTTTGCTGTATGCTTGCTTTTACTTCATCAAAGCTTAACTGTTTGTGTTTGAATTCCTTGTTGGGTACTTTATGGCAATTGGCCACTACTGTGAAATCTCGAGTGTAAACCAAAGAAGTTCCATATGTGATCACGATTACTTCCGCAGTGGTCAGCCTTTCTCTTGTCTCTTGGAGAATAGAGTTGCTTTTACATACTGATTCTGCTGTAGTTGGATATTTGAAATCGCCGTGATGCTCCCAAGAAAAATGTGCGTCTCGCTTTTCAAATTCTTCTGCTGTGTACATCTTCGAATTCAAACTACGTTCAAATATTTTCTCAATACTGACTGGATTGTAGAGTATACCAAAAGGATTAGATCTTACATCTAGACCCAAAGACTTCATTCTAGCAGATTGATTATCTGCAAAGCAAGAACCTATAGTAAAGAAAGTAGGCCATTTGGCAGCAAGTTCATTCTTAGGTATATCAAAGTCTATTTTTAATTTCAAGACGACGCAAATTTAACCAGGATTATGAAATAGGGAATCGTAATGAGATGGATTGGACTAAAACACTATGCGTTAATGCAAATAAAAAGCCCAAGTGATTAGCTCAGGCTTTGTAATCCTCGATACAGTTTTTATGAAAACTATGCCGAGAAGGATTAAATAGTAGGATTACTTACAATCGAATGTATAAGTGCCGGAATAAAGTCCTTGAGCCACACTACTACTGGTAGGGTAGTTATTCGAATTATAGATATGTGTACTCGTGATAGGGACGTTTTGACCCATAAAGTCTGCACTTCCAGAGAGGATATTACTTTTTCCAAAAACCAAAGGAGATTCAAGGTTGGCGAAAATCAATGCTATGCTTGTAGCATAAGGATTTTTCTTTCCATCTGTTAGTATGTCCGTAACTTGCAGTTGAGTCTCTAGCTTCATTTGTTCCTCATCCCAGCTTTGTACTAAAACAGTCAATACGTTGCCATTGGCATCATAGGTAACTGATGTCACCTGACTAAGCTCGCCAGTTTCATCGTAGATCTCTAGTTTTGTAATATTTCCATTACTTCCTTCCAAGAGGAAGTATTCAGCATCTTCGCCTTCTTCTTTAGTATTTATTCTTTCAGGGATATCACTACTTCCATATATAAAAGTTGCTGTGAAGCCGTCGTCATATACATTAGTCAATTTACCTCCTGAGTATTCATAAGTTATAGTATCTGTATCTTCTATAGACTTAACTACTTGATTATTAGAATTATAAATAAAGTCAGTAGTGGTCCCGTCCACTGTTAGGGAAGTCATATAACATATTGGTGTGGCAGGGACAGGATCTGCCTGTTCTACATCGTCAGAGCAAGAATTTAAGGTTAATACACCAGCACCTAGTACAAGGATCAACATAAGTTTAAATGATTTTTTCATGGTTTGTTTTATTACGGTAGCAAATTAAAGGTCTTGCGATGATATAACTATCATGTATAAGTAATTAAGACTATGCTTACCTTTGCAATGCTTTGGCAGTATTAGAAGAAAAAAAGGTTAGAAAACTATTCATAGAAAGCTATGGATGTGCTATGAATTTTGCAGATAGTGAAGTAGTGGCTTCTATAATGGCAGAGGTGGGCGTAGTGACGACTAATGACGAGATGGAGGCAGATATTATCTTTATCAATACGTGTTCTATTCGTGATAATGCAGAGCAACGTATACGAAATAGACTAAAACACCTCCGTCATAATAAGAGACAGAATAAAGACCTAACTATAGGAGTACTCGGGTGCATGGCTGAGCGACTCAAAAAGCAGCTGCTAGAAGAAGAGAAATTAGTAGATATAGTAGCAGGACCAGACGCATATAAAGAATTACCCATTCTACTTCGGGAGGTGGAAGACGGTCATAAAGCTATAAATGTGGTACTTAGTCTAGAAGAAACGTACGCTGAGATACAGCCTACTCGACTTAACAGTAATGGGGTTACTGCTTTAATAAGTATCACTCGTGGGTGCGATAATATGTGTAGTTTCTGTGTAGTGCCATTTACCAGAGGTAGGGAACGTAGCCGAAACCCAGAGAGTATAGTAGCAGAAGCTCAAGACTTAGTAGACAAAGGATATAAAGAAGTAACTCTTTTGGGTCAAAATGTAGATTCATATCTGTGGTATGGAGGTGGAGCTCGTAAGGATTTTAATAAACTGACTGCCGAAGAGCAGGAGAATAGTGTGTCATTCGCTAATTTGGTAGAACTAGTAGCAAATGTAGATCCTGATCTCAGAGTTCGTTTTTCTACCTCACATCCTAAGGATCTTCATGATGAAGTCCTTTTTGTGATGATGAAATATGATAATGTAGCTAAACATATTCATCTACCCGCACAAAGTGGAAGCACCCGAATATTAGAAAAAATGAACCGTACCTACACACGAGAGTGGTACGAGGAAAGAATTAATCGTATAAAAGAATTAATGCCTGAGTGTAGTATCAGCAGTGATATTATCACAGGTTTTTGTAGTGAGACAGAAGCAGATCATCAAGCTACATTAAGCCTTATGAAGTGGGTAGAGTACGAGTTTAGTTATATGTACTTCTATAGCGAACGCCCAGGGACACTTGCCGCTCGTAAGTATGAGGATGATGTGCCAGAGGAGATAAAAAGACGAAGACTTACAGAGGTCATAGAGATACAGCACGAAATAGCCAAGCGTAAGAACAAAGCTCAGGAAGGCAAAGTACATCGTGTGCTAATAGAGTCTAGGAGCAAGAAAAATCCAGACGAATGGATGGGTCGTAATGAGCAAAATATCAAAGTCATATTTCCAAAGGAAAATTACCAGAAAGGTGAATATGTCAATGTACGTATAGCTCGCACTACTATCACTAGTTTGATAGGGGTAGGGGTTTCGTAGGTTCACGCTTTGTAGGTAAAGCCTGCGGGCGTGTACCTATAGAAAAACAGAACCCGTAGGTTTCACGCCTCTGAGGCGTGAACAATTAGAAAGACAACGCTCGCAGGTTAAAACCTGAAGGCGTGAACCTGTTGAAACTATTCAATGCAAGAGATAATACATTTTCTATGTAAATTCTTTCCCTATTTTCTTGAAATCAAAACTACAAAAAAATCCCTCCAACTTTCGTCAAAGGGACTTAATTCAGTTTTGCTGGGTTTCAACTCGGCGAAGTATTTTGAATTTCAAGCTGGGTTTCAACCCTGTGAAAATCCCAATATCGTCTCCTCTATTATATCACAAGCCGTATGCAGTTCCTCTTCGGTAATCACCAAAGGAGGAGCAAAGCGAATAATATGATCGTGAGTAGGTTTAGCCAGTAGGCCATTGTCTCTTAGTTTCAGACATACGTCCATGGCGGTTTTATTTTCTCCTTCATAATCGAAAGGTGTAATAATTACTGCATTTAGCAAGCCTTTACCTCTGTATGATTCTATGAGAGGCGAATCTATTTTGCTGATTCGCTCTCTGAATATTTTACCCATACTTTCTGCTCGCTCACTTAGCTTTTCGTCTCTCACCACTTCTAGAGCAGCTATGGCCACCTTACAGCCTAGTGGATTGCCACCGAAGGTACTTCCGTGTTCGCCAGGTTTAAGGCACATCATTATTTCATCATTTGCCAATACAGCACTTACCGGGAATACCCCACCGCTCAATGCTTTGCCAAGGACTAAGATATCTGGTTTCACACCTTCGTGCTCGCAGCAGATCAGTTTTCCTGTTCTAGCCACACCTGTTTGTACCTCATCAGCAATAAAAAGTACGTTTTTACTCTTGCATAGTTCGCTTGCTTTTTTCAAGTATCCTTCGTCTGGCACTACCACACCTGCTTCACCTTGTATAGGCTCCACCATGAAACCGGCCACATTGGGATCTTCCAGAGCTTTTTCTAAAGCGGCGATGTCATTATAAGGTATAAGTTCGAATCCAGGGGTAAATGGCCCGAAGTCGCCATAGCTATCTGGATCATCACTAGTACTTACAGCAGATATAGTTCTACCCCAAAAATTGCCATTTACAAATAAAATTTTAGCCTGGTTCTTTGCTATCCCTTTTTTCGTGTAGGCCCACTTTCTGCATAGTTTTACAGCAGTTTCGCCTCCTTCTACACCTGTATTCATTGGGAGTACTTTATCGTATCCAAAGAATTCAGTCATGAATTTCTCGTATTCTCCTAAGACATTATTATAAAATGCACGTGATGTAAGTGTAAGCGTCTTAGCTTGTTCGGTAAGTGCCTTTATGATATGCGGGTGACAGTGACCTTGATTCACCGCACTGTATGCACTCAAAAAATCAAAGTATTTTTTTCCGTCTGTATCCCACATATAGATACCCTCACCTTTTTCCAGTACTACTGGCAGTGGATGGTAGTTATGAGCTCCGTATTTATCTTCTAATGCTATATAATAATCCTGTGATTTTATCATTGCTGCAAAGCAACTCAATTTTTATGTTTTTCCCTAATTCTAGTGAGGTACTACTTCGATCTGTTCATCCTTATTTATGGGTATGCTACTATCTACTTTATTTACGTTATAAGTATATTGCACATTATATTGAGTAGGTATCGTATATTAAAGTTAGTTATAGTCGGGATGTTTCTGTTGACGTATGGTCAGCTTACAGCTCAAGATTGGATGGTGAGATCATCTACTAATTTTAATATATATTATGACACAGAAGATGCAGAGATACTGGATAGATTAGATTCTTTATGCTTAGCCGAGCTGAGTTCTCTTGAGGTTAGACTTAATTATCACACGGGAAACCCTATCAATGTATTTCTGAGTAAACATGGCGACTATACTAAGAGTTATGAAGTCGGTAGCGGTGAGATTTATATAGAGTCTCAGAGTATTCATTTAAAGGCATATAGCAGCTTTTCGTCTATTGTTATCAGTTTCAGAAGCCAAGCCGTTGAAGTTTTGGTAAATGAAATGATGTATGGCGGCTCCTTGCAGGATAAGATTAAGAGTTCTAATCTTATAAATCTACCAGATTGGGTCATACCAGGGCTGTATCATTACCTTGGAGATAACTGGTCTGTGCACACAGACAATACTATGAGATATATAGAAGATGAATATGGGCTAGAAGATTTTAATCAGATTCCAGAGAAGTATAATCATATTAAAGGTGCTGCATTTTGGAAGTTTATAGAGTACAAGTATGGTAATAATGCTATCCCAACAGTACTTTACATGGCTAGGCTTACCAGAAAATTTAATGCTTCTATCTACTATTCATTTCAGACTAACCTCTATGAGCTTTTTTCAGATTGGAAGGATTACTACTCCACAGCATATCGAGCAGACCAGTCTAAGCCTAACCCACTAGAAGGTATAGAATTAGATAAGGCATCACTTTATGAAATATGCGTAGAGAGTAGTGATACGTTTTACACACTTCAAACGAATTTTTTAGGTACGAGTCTATATAGGTATATATATGACGGAGAGTATAAGAAAGATAATATGTATACTCTTAAAAGTACTGAGAGTCCTGTCGGAGTATTCCAGAAGTCCTTGTATATGGAGGGGGATACTGTGAAATTAGTACTTATTAAAGGGGATGCCGTAGTAATAAAGTCCTTTTCAGAGGAGAAGTCCATTGAGCAAGTTATTCCATTAAAAGGAGTCAGTACCGTTTGTCCTTCTAGCCAGGGGGTACTTCTCGTCGTCAGTAAAGCACTCAGCAGTGCGGTATATAAGTACAGTGGAAGTGATAACTTGGAGAGGGTGCTAGTAGTGGACGGTTTTATAAAGAGTATTAGTATTGATAATGACTTGTTAGTTTATGTGACCACGGACATGGCTGCGGACAGTCTAATAGGATATGATATGGCAAAACATGCTAAGTCACAAATCTTTAGTAGTATTCACGGCATTGATCAGATCATAGCGTTGGGAGATTCAGCGTATTTATATAACTCAGCTAGCAATGGGATTTCTAATGGCAAACTACTAGATGCTAGACTGAAACTAAATGCACTTACCAATTACCGATATAATATTTTGTTTCATCAATACACAGATAAGATTTTTGCTGAGTATTTAGACAGGGGAACGCATTCTGCTCTTTTTATAACAGATCACATAGATGCCCGAGACTTTTTTAAATATGACTCGTTGTATGAGACCACTTTCTATCGAGAGGTAGGGTTTAGTAAAAGTGATAAAATAGAGACGCGTAGCTTTAGTAAAGATTCGTTACCAGATTATACATTTCAGGCACCTGTATATCCAGGTACAGATTTCAAGTCGTCTAACTATGATTCGCTTTACTTGTCCAAGTTAGCAGGGGTAGAGAGTAAAGATGTCTCTAAAGCCCAAGAATATATCTCGGTATCTGCTGCTAGGTTCCAGTTGACCAATAGTCCATTACAAGGTTACTATTCTGTTTTTGAGGGGGTATATAAATTACTTATGCCCAGTAGCTTAAATATTAGTCTAGGAGCCACATTTATAAATCAGTATCATACCAAAGAGATAGGGTTGTTTTATACGGGTATAGTGCAGCCCGGAGCTAGGGATATTCAGTTTTACTATAAGCAAAAAGGAAACTGGGATTCAGAGGTGCAGTTATTCAGCAGAAAACGTACTTTTTTTAGTGACGCTTATAGAGAATCTTATCATACTGCCCAGGGTGCCTATATTTGGTCACAGTCTAGGTGGTCAGATAAGATTACGGTTTCGCACAGTGTAGAAGGCAGATATGATAGAGCCTCTCCGCTTTATGTTAGTCAAGAGAGTATAGCTTCAGAGATTCGAAATTCTCTTTT
>Ga0222647_1000083_pt1 | contig 51865 bp, 43 predicted proteins | sample AntAcemetagen333_FD_179864 | JGI IMG/M metagenome (GOLD analysis project Ga0222647, IMG submission 179864) | Saline water microbial communities from Ace Lake, Antarctica - #333 | ecosystem: Environmental > Aquatic > Non-marine Saline and Alkaline > Saline | place: Antarctica: Ace Lake...
ATCGTTGTAATTTGACGATTGTTGTTGCCAATAAAAAATACCAAGAATTACCTGAATTTTTCAAAAAAAATAAGGTGCATTTGGTATCGTCATTGCCGTATTTTTCTAAATCCAGAACCGATAGTCAGCGAGGCGATGGCGTGTTTGAAGATTCCATCAAAGCCCTGCAAATGCTGAATGATGTCGGTTATGGACGAGAAGGAACGGGCTTGATTTTGGATTTGGTTTACAATCCTTCAGGAGCATTTTTGCCAGGTTCACAAGAAACTTTACAAGCCGAATTCAAACGACAATTAAAACGCAAATACGATATTGATTTTAATTCGCTTTTCGCAATTACCAACCTTCCGATTTCAAGATTTTTGGATTATTTAATTCAAACCGAAAACTACGAGGAATATATGGAGAAGTTGGTCGATGCCTTCAATCCTTCGACCGTTAACGGTTTGATGTGTCGCAATACGATTTCCGTAAGTTGGGAAGGTTATTTATACGATTGTGATTTTAATCAAATGTTAGATTTAAAAGTTGCCAGCAAATCACAACACATCGACGATTTTGATATTGAAGCCTTAAAAAATCGCTCTATCGTCTTGAATCAACATTGTTACGGCTGCACAGCTGGATCGGGTTCAAGCTGTGGCGGAGAAATTGTTTAGATAATATTTTTCCGTAATGAATTAATTTTGTCATTAGTCACTCGTCATTTTGAGGGTAAACTCAAAATTGGTAAGTTATAAAAGGCGATATTTGTACTTAAAAAAAGTACTCAACCGAAAGCTAACGCACCGAATGACTACTATAACGCCTCAAGAGTGTTTGATAGTTATCTTTTCGTTAAAAACCGTGTCGGCTTTTAAAACCGACACGGTTTCATCGTCAAAAAATTTTGAGCAATAGCACTACTGACGAATGACTACTAACAAAATGACAAATCAAAAATGACAGACATCACCAATAAATCAGACGTTAAAAAATTAGTCGATACCTTTTATAATAAAGCCAAAACAGACGAATTAATCGGCTATATTTTCGAGGAGCAATTGGCAGGAAAATGGGAACATCACTTGCCAACAATGTACAGTTTTTGGGCTTCGATACTCTTAGGCGAAGCCTCTTATCGGGGCAACGTCATGGTTAAACACATCGAATTAAATCAAAAAATTGCTTTAAAAAAAGAACATTTCGACCGTTGGGAAATACTTTTTATTAGAAATGTCGATGATTTATTCCAAGGTACAGTCGCTGACGAGGCAAAAAAACGGGCAAGTTTAATGGCTCAGCTAATGAGTTTCAAAGTAGCGCGAAGTACAAATAAGCATTTTATACAATAATGGAAAACGAGGGACGGAAAAACAGACTCCAAGATTTCGAAGTCTATTTTTCGTTTTTTCGTCAATCCTCAATTTCCATTTTCGCTTCCGCTAATTCCGACCAAGCGTGTTTATCACCTACTTTTTCAGCGATTTTAATCCCTTCATGATACGTTTTTAACGCCCCATCCATATCTTTTAATGCTTCTTGCAATTTTCCTAAATGATAATAATTCCCAACATAATCAGGGTCATTTGTCCGCACATCATTATAATATTCCAACGCTTTTTCAGCATTATCCAACTGCTCATATTCCTTTGCCAATGCAAATTTCACAAAAGAATCATTTGGCATTTGCTCTAAAAATTGATGTAATTGTTCTAATCGTTCCATGTTTATTTTTTATTAAAAAAATCATTTTTGATAAATCTCACAGACCCGCAAAATTACGAAATATGATGACAATCATCGTTTATATTGAAAAATCCACACCCTAATAAAACCATTTTTTTGAAACTTGTAGGCATTATAAAACAAAGTAAAATTAATATTGTGGGTGATTTTAATATGCGAAAAACAGCCACAGCAAAGGATAAAAGCCTAATGTACAGCTTGTCATTTTTTTACAAGAAAACCGTTTCTGAAACCTACGATTTTTTGAATTAAAACGGTCAAAATTCAATATTCCTTGTTCAATATTCGATATCCAAAACCGTTTGCCAAACTCTGAATACATTTTTATAACATATTTTTTCAATATCTTCTTTAGTATAACCACGTTTCAGCAAGACATAAATCAAATTTGGATATTGCGAAACATCTTTTAAACCCGTTGGTAAGCTATCGCCGACACCATCAAAATCTGACCCCAAACCAACATAATCTATGCCTGCCAAGGCCACCACATGATCAATATGATTAGCGACCATTTCGACATCAGAAAATAATTTCGGATTGTCTTTTTGGAATTGTTCGATAATTGGTTTTGCCGCTTCGTCTTTATTCGTCAAGCCTTTTGTCATTAAAAGGGAATCCAACGATTGTCGCAACGCATCATTTTGATTGCCAATGTTAGCATCTAAAAACGTAGAACCAAAATTAATTTGAATGACTCCGCCATTTATTTTCATTTTACGAATCATATCGTCATCCATATTTCGCTCAAAATCAGGCGTATATTTTCGACACGAAGAGTGTGACGCAATTACTGGTACTTTCGTAATTTCCAAAACTTGATAAAATGTTTCGTCCGAAACGTGCGAAATATCAATCATAATGCCGACTCGATTCATTTCTTCCACGACCTTGCGACCGTAAGGGCTCAAACCTTTCCACGTTCGAGTTTCGTCATAAGACGAATCACAAATTTGGTTATCTTTTGAGTGTGTCAGCGTGATGTAGCTAATGCCTCGCTTTCTAAAATACGCCAAATTCGCCAAATCATCACCAATCGGCGCACCGTTTTCCATGCCCATTGGTAAGGCAATCATTCCTTTTTTAAAATATTTTTGAACGTCCGCAGGTGTAAAAGCAATGCCGAATTTATCGGGATGAGCCGTCGCAATATCTTCAACCATCGTAATTAGCGTATCCGCCAATTCCTTCGCACCACCATCTTTTTGATAACTTGATGGAATATAAATCGACATAAACGGCGCGTCCAAACCACCTTTTTTTGCTCGAACATAATCAAAATCGCCTTTATCCGTTTCTATCGGAATGCCAATAAATTCCTTTTCTAATCTAAAATTTTGCACCCGCAAACGATACGGCAAATCCACATGACCATCAGTAATAATGTAATCGTGTGCTAATTTGTCCGCCAATTTGTGCAAACTCGCATCGGTATTTTGAGCGACGCAGCTCGAAAGGAATATGGTAATCAATAATAATTGTAGTCGTTTCATATTTTAATTTTTATTATTTCAAAATCTAAAATTAAAAATTAAAAGTTAAAAATCAGCATTATAATAATCGCCCCCTCGTCCCTCAACATTTCAAAACAAAAAAATCCATCACACTAAATGAATAGCATGATGGATTCTTATATTTAAAAAATAATTTCGTTCAATAAAATCTTACGGTTCGACCTGTTTATTTTCTTTCGCTAATACCAACCACATTTTACCAAAATGCTTCATATATCGCGCTTTTTTCAAGGCTGTATCTCCGGTGCCACAATAATAATCAACGTGCATTCCCTTGATATAACTTCCAGTATCTTGAGCAAAAAGTAATTTATATTCGTGTCGAATAAATTTTCCTTTACTGTCAATAACAGGAACACCTGATAACAAACAACTTCCGTAAGGAATGTAACGAGGATCAACAGCTATCGAAGTTTCAGGCGTAAGTGCTACCCCAGTAGAACCTTTTGGGTAACCTTTATACACTATAAAAATATTTCGATGTGTTGCCGTATCGCCCCCTGGTAAGGCGGCGTATTTAATGATTTGCGGTTGATAGCTAATCAACTCTTGACTTCCATTGGGATACTTCACGAAAGCAGAACCTTGCATACGCACGGAAGCCGCTGCTTTTTCGTCTTTTGCCCAAATTGTAGTAGTGATTCTTTTATTCGTCGCAGTATCTTTCGCAATTTCGATTTTGACAATCGGATAGCGGTAAATTTCATTCTTAGAGCGATTTACGGTAAAAACTGGAGTGTAATAAGCCGTAAACTCTACGTTTCCTTTCTGATCGAAACCATTGATTTTATACAAATCAAATTCTTCAAAAAATGTAGAAAAATCACCTTCTTGATTCCAAGTTTTTAATTTCTGTGCCGTTTTTAACATTCTCTTGCGCAATTGCTCTTGAGAAAGTTTTAGCCCAGTAAACTTGTGTTTTGCTTTAAAAGGTTTTTTTCGCTTCAGTATGGTAATCTGTCGATTTAATATTGGAATTAAGGAAGTTTCGGGGTTTGGAAGACTGATAGATTCATTTTCTAACGAAAAGAAACTGTAAGTCTTTTTTTCTTTAGCTTTCGTTTTTTCGATTACTAAATTTTTCCCTTCATCATCTACGTTGTTACCAATGGTAGATGTTACAAATCCGTCAACCTTTGTTGGCGAATTTTGGATTCCTAAAACCAATAGTGTACAAAACAATACCCGTTTCATACCACAAACTTACGACTAAACTTTAAACCTCAAAACTTTTGCTTTTTTATTAACATTTAATTAAGCATAAGTCGTAATTGACTGAAAGCTAATTAATTGCAAGTTTTAATAATGTATCAATCTAAATTTTCTTAATTGAATATATTGCCATTACATAATTTGGCACAACTTGATTATTTCCCATTTTATATTTATCAAAAATAAAAGTACCTAAATTTAATAAAGATTGAGGCTATTCACTTTTCAGCAATTCCCAAGTCACATTTGCCCGTTTTATATTGTAATCATACGGCGTTTTATTCCATAATTCCAATCCATTTTCGTATTGATTCTTACCAAATAGGTATAATTTCCCATCAATAATTTTAAATAAATTCGGGTCAATATCTTGTTTCGGGTTGCCTTTGAAAGTTGACATTTTGGAAGCACACCAGCCACCATATTGCGGTAGATATTTTTCAGGATTAATCATAAATTGATTCAAATTATCTTGTGATGAAAAATAATACATGATGCCCTGATGAATCGAAGAATAATATACGCTCCCTTTTGCAGCACTTGTACCCAAAAAATACGCTACGACATCATATCCGTGAATCGCCACCCCCTTTTCATTTATATTTTCAATAATCGGTGGTTCGGACATTTTACCATATTTCAAATGCAAGGTTCGCCCCTCCCCTTTTCTAATTGTATTAACAATAAATAAATCATTGTACATATAATCCTCTATTTTCCAATGGTTTCCGCCCGTCAAAATATCCAACATTGCAGGAACGGTATTAGAATGACCAACGATTAAAACCGTTTTTCCCCAATATTGTCGCAAGACATTTTCTAAAAATGAGTTATGATTTTGTACTAAATATTTCTGAACTGGCAACTCGTGAAATTCCGCAGTAGGTTTAGCTGTTTTGAGCGTTCGTTCATAATCCGTTGAAAAAACGGCAGCGATAGGCTCTTCTCGTAAAATATAAGCCAATTCAATCGCTCTGACGATTCCTTCATCGGTCAACGTAGGATTTTTTGTTCCGTCCTTTTGCTTTTCTGCGTGTCGTACCAAAATAATAGTCGTGACGCTATCGGCAGTTATTTGTGAAAAAATATTTGTCGAACTGAACAATAACAATACTCCCAAAAGTAATTTTTTCATTTTCATTTTTTAAGGTATTAAAAAAGAGGCTCTTTGACAATTTCTGTAGGTAGCAATCCCGAGTACTCGTGGACTGCCGAAAAATATGGAAATCATTATAAAATCCCAATTTATTTTTTTACAAAAATTACCAAAAAGCCATTATATATTACAAAAACGGCATCAAAATGCGTTTCCATTCTAAATATCCTTTTGCGTTTAAATGCAAACCATCGCTGGTATATTCGGTTTTCAAATTTCCCGAATTATCATCTGTAAACGTTTCCGTTAAATCAATATATTTTAACGATTGCTTTTCGCAGAAATCTTTAATTTTTCGATTCAGATTTAATATTTCCGTATTTTGATAATTTTCACCCGGCAAATCTTGAACTGGTAAAACACTATTAATGTAAATTTCAGTCGATATTCTTGATTTAATTTCTTCAATCAATTTTTCATAATCCGCCATAATTTCGGCGACAGACAAACCCATTGATAAATCATTTGTGCCAATTTCAATAAAAATTTTCTTTGGCTGATGTCGGCAAATTTCCTCTACTCGACCAATTAATCCTGAAATAACATCGCCAGCAATACCTCGATTCAATATATCATCTCGCTCTAATAATTCATTCCAATTAGCATATTCAAATTGACTATCACCAAAAAAAATAATACTACTATCCTTTTTTATCATTTTTTCTGCAAGTTTAGTTTTCATTAAATAATGGTCAATTTGAAAATTTCTAACCAATTCTTCATTTTCTGCAGTTGTAACTATTCTGTAAATCCCGATGAATAATAATAATATTATATTAGTAATTACAGAAAGAATGAGCCATTTTTTCATTTAAAATTTATTTTTAAGTTGTGAATTTCTAAATATCCATTTTTTTACAATTACTTTGTTTGAAAATATGAATGTTATCATATACATACAACAATACTAATACGTTTGTTTGTTGATAACTAATTGTTAAAAAGAATTATACCTTAAAAATTTATTTACTAAAATAAAAAAATCATGACAAAGAAAATTTGCCTTTTGGCTTTATTGGTTTTCACATTAAACAGCGTTGATGCACAAGATATTTTCAAATATGGCTTCCGTTTTGGTGGTGGCACGACTGCTATTAATGGAACACCACAAGACGTTTTTAACGGAACAGACAGTTTAAAAATGACTTTAGGAAGTTCTAATTTCGGAATTCATGTAGGAGGTTTTGCACGGGTAACGTTAGGAAATGTCTTTATACAACCCGAAATTCTTTTTAATACCAAAGGACACGAATACACTGTTTATGGTCTTCAAGGTAACGTCCTACAAGTTTTAGAAGATCGTTTCACGACTATTGACGTTCCAATTATTGTCGGTTATAAGTTTTCATCTTTACGTTTTCAAGCAGGTGCAATCGGATCGATGACACTTACGAACACAAACGATATGGTTAATTATTTCCAAGAACAAGAGGATTTAGTAAGTACCTTACAGGGTTTGAATTGGGGCTGGCAAGTCGGTTTAGGCTTAGATATTTCTAAATTCATGATTGATATTAAGTACGAAGGTAATTTCCAAAGAATTGGTAACGATATCGTCATTGATGGCAATACTTATAATTTTGATGGTCGTGCCAATCGTTTCCTTGTTACTTTTGGATATTCGTTTTAAATGAGTTTTAGTAGTTAAACTAAAAAAAAATGTTCTACGAATTTAAAGGCTTCAAACCTATTGTTCATGAATCGGCGTTTGTCCATCCGCAAGCGGTGGTAACGGGAAATGTTATCATTGGTAAAAATGTTTACATTGGACCTTGCGCGGCAATTCGTGGCGATTGGGGCGGAATTATCATCGAAGATGGTTGCAATGTGCAGGAAAATTGCACGATTCATATGTTTCCAGGCGTTACGGTGCGGCTCAAAGAAGCGGCTCACATTGGTCACGGAGCGATTATTCACGGGGCGATCATTGGTAAAAACGTGATGGTTGGTATGAATGCTGTGATTATGGATAGAGTTGAGATTGGTGACGAAAGTATTATTGGCGCGTTGGCTTTTGTGAAAGCGGATACGATTATTCCGCCTCGGAGTTTGGTCGTTGGCAGCCCTGCGAAAATTATTCGTCAGGTTACTGATGATATGATTCATTGGAAAACCAAAGGCACCGAATTATATCAACAATTGCCCAATGAACTTTACGAAACGCTGAAACCTTGCGAACCTTTGAGCGAAATACCCGAAAATCGACCAACGCAAGAAAGTCTTTACGAAACGTGGAATGCTGTTAAAAAGTAATAAAAAAGCCGTCAAATTCAGTGAACTGAAGATGACGGCTTCTTTATTTTTTCTATTTTTCTTAATATTATTTTTTCAAAATAACGGTGTGTCCATGTTTAGACTCCAATGTGATTTCTGAACTTGAATAATTAGCAATGTGATAACACATTGATTTTCCCTCTTTTGAAGTATTCAAAGTCAAGGATATATATTTTCCTGTCTCACTTATCGTTCCACCGCAAGTTCTCTGAATTATTACTTTATATTTTTGGGGTGCCCCTGCTTCTCCGAAAGAATAAATATTACTTTTCAATAATTCTCCTTTGCTGAAAATCCATTTAGATTTTGAGCCGCTATCAAAACTTTCCCAAGTTCCGTTTAATATTTCCTGTGTTTTAATAACCTCTTTCGTTGAATTCGACGCAAAAGCAGCAGTAGCAACAATACCCTCAGCATTAACAATTTTCGTATTTTCTACTTCACAACTCATTGTAAAGAGTAATAACGATAGGAATGTAAGTTTACCTGATAATTTGAAATTTACTTTTAACATATTCAATAATGTTTTTTGGTTAATATTAATACTAATTACAAGCAGCGAATAGAATTGAATATTCGTCGCTATATTATAAATATATAAAAAACATCTTGAAACTAAAAACTGTATTTCGTCCTTAAAAAGTGAGTTCAACACAATTATCACCTGAAAATCCAAATATTATACTTATTAAAGTAATTATTGCCAAATAATCATACATAATTTTAGCTTTTTTTAAGCTAAAAAAGTATTGTTCTGTTTGTAAAAATATTATAATCTTAATTATTTAATACTTTTTGTACGTTCTATCCACCAAAAACCTGAATATATAGTATGTTTTCAATTTTCTCATCAGCAGATTTCATCAGTGTTAATTCGTAATATTTGGCAGTTTGCCAATGCTCGATAAAATTATCATAATATTGACTACCAGGATTTCCAGATTGCCCTCCAGGATAAACGCCATAAGCCTTTACTTTATCGCCTAATTCTACGACCATTCTCCACGAAGGCCCTGTTTTATCGGTAATGGCATTCGGTGCAAACTGATTTCCACCAACATCAACATTAAAATGTCCGAAAGCGGCTAAAGATTTTCCTGTTAAATGAGCAATATTCGTTTGTTTATAATTCCGCCAAGTTGGTGTTCCTTCAACATATTCTTCGTCTATTTTATCCGAAGTATTTTTGAATGCCATCATGGCAATATCTGCAAAAGTTTCCTCTTTCAAAGTTGAAATAATATCAAAATACGGAGAAGTAGGCATATCTCGCATCAAAGTAATTGTTCGCCAATTTTCGGGCGTTGTAATCGGAAATATACCTTTATATTGCAATACTTCATCCCACAATAAATCATAAAATGTATCGTGAAGAATATCGAAAAACGTCGGGGCGGTTAAATCCTTTTCATAACGGAAATTCCATTTTTTCAAATCATTCCAAACTACTAATTCTGATTTAGATAATCTTGTTGAATCAATTTGAGCCAACAAAAGCGGCAATTCTTCGGAAGCAAATAAACTGAAATTATCGTTCTGCAAATCCATCAAATCTTGCATTTTAATGCTGTCCATTCCCGTTAACTTTCCATTGATATAACGACCTCGGTAATCGGCAAATCGTCCGGTATAATAATACGGATAAGTCGGGTCGGTTGAGTGTTGATTTGAGGAAGCGACAAAACCTCGTAAAGGGTTGTAAATGTGCGGATTATGTTCCACTGGAATATACCCTTTCCACTCCGATTCAGAAGTCGTTCCATCTAAAACAAAACGCCCTTGTTCCTTTGATTTTAATGGATAAATCCCTTGACACCACAAACCAATATCACCATTTTTACCTGCAAAAACATAGTTTTGAGCCGGGCATTGAAAATCCTTAATCGCTGCTACGAAATCACTATAATTTTTTGACTTTGCCAATTTCGTAAACACGCCCAATTCATCACCCTGCGGAGCGTCATGTGCGAACCAACGCAAGGCTTTTCCGCCTTTTGCGTGTGTCGTATCCTCAAAGACTACTGGCCCGTGATGCGTATATCTAATCGTATCAAAAACGGATTCCTCATTTTTGATTTTATATTCTTCAATCACTAATTTTACTTTGCGATATTTCCCATCATACAAATATTCCAAGCGTTTTTCGTCCTTCCATTCAATATCATACCAATCCAAAATATCCCGTCCAACATTCGTCTGTGTCCAAGCGATATTATCATTAAAACCAATAATTATACTCGGAATACCAGGCAATGTAACACCGTAACTATTATATTTCGGTGTGCTCAATTGCATTTCAAACCAAATCGAAGGTAAGTGAATATTCAAATGTGGATCACCGCACAAAATCGGATTGCCCGAAAGGGTTTTGCTTCCGCTAACTGCCCAATTATTACTACCTAAAAAAGGCGGTTGTTTCGGTAAGGCTTGATAAGACAAACCGCCGTTGCTGTTTGTCGCTGCGGCAGGAATAGCGACTGGTTGAAAGTCCCATTTTGTCCCAGCAGGGATAACAGGCGACTGCTGCGGAAACCATTCTGGATACAAAAAGTCAAAATTCTCACGACCCAAAACTTCTAACATATTCGTCGCTTCAATATCATTATCTTGACGAGCTAACGTATTCGCCATTGCTTTGACGAATAAAGCCGTTTTGTAAGCCGTCCACTCTTCGGGAGCATAACCCAAAAGTTTATATTCTAAAGGATAATCCTTTGGTTTTAAGTCTTTTATGTAGGCGTTCACTCCTTTAATATAAGCCTGTAAGACTGGATAACTTTCCGTTTTTTTCCATGCTTCGACCGTCGCTTTTGCACCTTTTGGCAAACCCATTCTGCGGTTTTCTCTATCCATTTCCAATGCCTTTTCGCCAACGATTTCCGTCAAACGACCGCCGATAGCGTGCGTTTGAAATTCCATTTGCCAGAGTCGATGTTGAGCCGTAACATAACCTTGTATAAATGCCAAATCCTTATCATTTTTCGCAAAAATATGTGGCACTAAGCGGTCATCATAAACTACCGTTGCTTCGCCTTCGAAGCCTTCAATTTTGGTTTGCTCAGGAAATTTTTGTGTTAATGGTTCCGCATTTCGCCAAAATCCCGAGAAAGGATTCATAAAATTACCCATTGCGGGTATTTGCTTTTCGCCAATAGTTTGCGGATTATTGAGGACATAAACCAAACCTATGGTTAATCCTAAGGAAAGTAGAAATTTAAAAATTCGCATTGTTCGTCTTTTTGTATAATTTGGTTTTGAACTTTTCGCTTCGTTTTTTGTCGTTAGAAAAATGTTATTTCAGACAAAAACTAAAAATATGAAATTTTTTTGGATTGTAATATTTCCGCTTTTATTTTGGATAGGTTGCGAACAGCCCAAAGCCCAAAAAGTATTCACAGGTGATAAACAGTTTCGGACGACTGACCCTTCGCTGTTGAGGTTCAACAATATTCGAACGATATATTATTACCGAGAACGACCCAAAAACACGAAGTTAGATATTTATAAATTAAGAAAATTTACAATGACAAAAGAATATCCGCTTTTGATTCCTGTCATTGTCAATGATTGGATGCAAGACGAAGCATATTTATTTTTTGAAAATAATTTATACCCTTATTTTACGGATACGGTAACGGTAAAATGGCAAGCGACCAAAAATCTCACAGACTCTACGGATGCAGAGGGTATTTATGAATTAACTTTACGTAATAAAAAAAATCAATATGAGTTTGGAGGAAAACTTTATGAAAGCCTACAAAAAGGACATGATTTATTTATTAAAAATTCTAAAAATGAGTTTGTTCCTTTTTATGATAATCCAGACGATATATCTGCTTTTGATATCACGATTCGAGATTATTATCGATTAACGGAAGTTTATTAATTTGGGTAATAGTTCCCGTTTAAAACTAAAAAAGCCGCTCTGAAGAGAATCTTCAAAGCGGCTTTTATTATTTAGAATTAATCCGAAATTATTTTCGAGTATTAATCATAATTGTTCGTGTAAGAAACTCACTATCAACATTAATTCGGATTTGATATAATCCCGAAGGTACATCTGCCAAATTCATCGAATATTGACGAGCCGCAATAGATTCAGGAGAAGTACGATAAATGACTTGACCTAAAGTATTAACGATTTCAATTGATACTTCATGAATTCCATCTAATTCAATGCTAACATTAAATTGTCCATTTGATGGATTCGGGAAGATACTTAAATCAGAAATAGAAGCAATTTCTGCTGTTCCTACAGTATAAAATATCTCGGTACTAAAAGTATCTGTACACCCATTTGCATCAGAGATTGTTACATAATAAAGCCCAGCGTTTAATCCTGCGATATCAGCAACCGTTAAGCCATTACTCCAATTAAAAGAGTACGGAGCTGCTCCACCTGCAACGGTTGTACTAATTGCACCATTACCTGGTAATGACTCATCATCTACATCAAACGTTGGTGTTAAACCAGAAGGAGCAATAATCGCTTGAACAGGAATACGATCGGAAGGACAACCTAAATACGTTACTTCCCAATTATAAAAGAAGTAGTAAGAAGTCATCAAATTATTGATTGGCCCTGTGATTGACATTGCATTATCCAATTCGTACGGATAAGCTAAACCGATTGTATTGTTATTATCTTTATTACGGTATAATTCTGTGTTTGTACCTGTTGCATTGATTGTATAATCCGTTCCTACGAGAATATCAAACCCTAAAGGAATCGTGATTTTAGTCGCTGTTGTCAAGTGTTGATATGTCGTAGTGTGTAATAAATTACCTTGATTATCTTCCACATTCACGACAATATCTCCTGGTGCTAACGGATAAACTTGAATTGACTCAATTGTTAAATCGTAATGAGCATCAAATTTCAAACCGTCAGGATAGTAATCATAATGACCACCTTCGTCTGTTGTATTATTCTCCGGTCCAGTAAAACTGGTATAAGGTGCACGACCTTCTAACCAATAAGTTGCGTCTTCATATAAATAGCTTGTGGTAAAAGATGAACCGGTACCAATGAATGATGACGCTAAAGAATCTTCATACCAGAAAAATTCAGTTGCGATACCTGTCGCACCCAAATCTACTTCACCAAAACCACATCTTGAACCATCTACCGCTTGAGGAAATGAAAGGGCATAAGCTTTATGCTCATAAGTTCCTCCATTATTCACTGGCACTAAATCAGTCGCATTATTAATCACAACATCCGCAGCATAATTTACGACATCACCCGCAGCAGTCGTGAATGGCCCAACAGAAATAACCGTTGAATCCTCCCTAGCTAAAATTACCGTTCCTAAAACGGAAATACTATTTGTAACTAAGCCTGTTTGATCAACCGTCACCGTATAATCAGATTCAACTGTGCCACCATAATTAAATACAGTTACACCAATGTAAACATTCTCGTCACCACAACCGTCATTTGGTCCAAGTACACTTGTTACTTGCAAATCATTCGGAGGAACGTTACGCAAAAGAATATCATCAATTGCAATATCAGAAGAAGTACCATTACCCATGTTTACTTTGAAACGGAATTTTGTAACATAACCAGAGAAAGGTGTTATATCAATGGCCGCTTTAATCCAGTTATTCCCTTGAGTACCCGATAAAGTCCAAACCGTAACATAATTACCAAGACCTACGGTGTCAGCTTCTACGGTTAATGTTCCAACATTTGAACCATTCATGTGATAATAAAATGATAACTCGGGAAATTGAAGACTTCCTAAATCAAAACATGGTGATAATAATTCAAAATCATTACAACCTCCTGCTTCTGTATATAAATATTTTCCCGTTCCTGAAGTATGATCAGCACCCGGCCCTGTTCCGCCAGTAGCAGTTGCACCAGTGTTAACACTCCAGTCACTATCGTCAGAACCCACTTGATTTCTCCAGCCGCTTGTTTGTCCGAACGTACCACAACCATTGTCTATACAATTAGAAATACAAGTGTTCCAAGTATCAAATGACTGCGTATAAGGATATGAACTCACTAAAGAATTACCATCATTAAATTTGACGATTGTTGTTTCATCATTCCATGGCACATCTTCGTTTGGCAAAGCAGATGCGGAAATACGAATTACTTTTTGTCCCGCTGCTGAAAGATTGACACTATTCGGGAAAGTATATGGAACTGAACTACCCGGTAAAATCATACCATTGTAAGTGCCAGTTGCGACTTGTGTTCCATTAACAAATAATTTTACCAATACTGAATTTATTGTATCAGAACCAACATTTGAAACCTCAACTGTTACGATTTCAGCGTTTGTCAAGACATTACAACCACCAATGACTGGTGCTAAAAAGTCAGTACCCTGAGCATCGAAAGCTGGTGGCTCGTCTATTTCAATATCATCAAGCATTAAATCATTATAAAAGAATGTTCCACCTGCAGGATCTGTATCTGCTACGAAACGAACTTTTACTAAATTTGTGCTATAAGTAGAACTTGCTAAACCGTAAGAATGAAATTCCCAATCTGGAGAATCTTGTTGAATCGTCCCAATTAAATTCCAATCTATACCATCATAAGTTTCTATTCTCAACACATTATTTGCTTGATTTGGGGTTGGTACACTTTTAAACCAAAACTGTAAGAATGGCTGTGAAAGTGCGGAAATGTCAACATTTGGAAGTTCCAGTTCGACATCATTATCCGCTCCAGAGAAATCCACCCAAGCATAAGACGAACCATCTGCCGTATGACTGACCGTTCCTCCAGCAAGATATCCAGGGTTTCCTGCGAATACCCAAGGCCCACCTGTTGCTGCTGCCTGAGACCAACATAAAGGAGTCGCCGCACCTGCAAAGTTTTCAGAGAAAGGTGCAATGAAAGTTGCACAAGGTGTTACAAAAGTAACAGAACTTGAATAACTGGTATCGCCTACTGCCGAACCACAAACTTGTGAAACCCTTGCGGTGTAACTTGTTGCAGGTACTAAAACTGTTAAACCAATGCTCAAGTTAGAAGTCGTGTCAAAAGTACCTGCCCCTGGCAAAAATCCAGTAACCCCATACTCTATCAAAAAATACTGCGGAGAATTTGTCGAATCCCAAGCTAATGTTGCCGTATTGGCTAAAACATTATTTGCGACCAATGTTCCACTTTCAATCATAGAACAACTCGGTGGAGGTCCACTTTGAATAAGGAAATTTACCTGTGCTTTCTCGTTTAAGGTTGCAGTTGTATTTGCACCACATTGATTCGTAGCATCCGAACGAATATACCTCGAACTTGTTGGTGCAGCGTACGTTCTTACCTGACCAGATGCACTCCATGTCGGATTCGTTAAATCAAAACATACATCTACTAAGATATTATCCACACCATTCCAAACGAAAGGCGTTTGTAAGGTAAGCATATCCCAACCGCCCGCAGTCGGAGCATACAAAGGATTATTGTAAACCTGTGTCAAACCAACACCATCGTGGGCAGCGGCATCCACTGCCGTAGTATGCTTCATTTTGATAGAATAACTGGGCATATCATAAAGCGGTACTTGCGTGACATACCAGCCCATCTGTAAAATTTGCCCTGGTGCAGCACCTGCTGCTTGTAGTTCCGCAGCAGTATAAACCGTCTGATGACGCAAACTACGATAGAAAACGTTAATTGGACTTGCCGTCGTAGTTGTATTGACCGTTGTACCAGTACCCAAAATGATATTTTGAGCGTTCATGGTACTCGTGCCAAACAGAACAAGTATTAACATTAAATACAACGTATTGATTAGTTTCATATAAAAATGTTTATTTATTAAAAAAATAGGAAGTGATTTAGATGATAAAATTATCGTAGATTTTTATAACCTAAATCATTATCTTGTATATTTTAGTTTTGAATCTTCAGCAAACTTAATGATTTTATTATTTATATAATAATCACTATTTCCTATAATTTGGTTTTAGTTTCAATATGCATTAGATAAAAAGGTAAGTCGAGGATAGAAAGTATTTTTTTTAGTGAGGAAGACTTCTTTTTATTACAATAACAAAACAAGGTATAAATTTAGTAAAAATGTAGCTTATTTCATTAGGAAATGAAAAATTCTACATTGTTTTAACATCAAACTGCCTTGAGTTTCTAAACGAAATACGTATTACCAATATTCACCGCTCCGTTCGTTAAGCTAATTTAGCCCTGTATTGCAACTCGTTTTAATAAAATCTATCTAAAATTCTAAAACTTTGGCTTGCGCAGATATGGATAAAACCGATGGAATTTTAAAAAACCCATTGATTTGAAATCAATATCAACGCATTTGGCACCGAAACGACCGCTACACTCATGCGCGAAGCTTCCGAATCCATTGAAAACCCTGTTGCATCCGTTCAGCGCTATTTCCTACGGCTTTCAGCCCTTCCTACATGAGTGTATGGTAGTATTGACAGGGGTTTTAGTAGTAATACCGAAATACTTCACCTTAGATTTTGACTACTTTTTTAATTACTAATTTCCGACCAATCCTAATTTGACACAAATAAATTCCAGTAGGATAATAACTTAAATCTAATAACATTTGATTTTCTCCTTTCGGAAAAAACAAGGTTTCCGTTTTTAATCGGCTACCGTTTATATCAAAAATAGCTACAAAAACAGTCGTTGAATTAAGTAAAAAAAAGTTAAATTTTGTAAAATCTACCGTTGGATTTCCCACAACTTTCACCGCCAAAGGTACTTCAAAAAACGATTCACTCGCCACAGGATGATTGTGAGCAAAAGTATAAACCATGCTTTCGGGAATCAAATCGGCTAACGATGGTAAATTAAAAATATCAACTTCGGCAAACTGTGCCGTATCAGGAAAAGCAGCCGCATTCGTTAAGGAAAATCCTGTTAATAAATTAGTCGCATCTGCCACAAAAAGCCCACAACTTGCACCTAAATTACCCTGAAAAACGATACTCGAATTTGAAATGGAAGATTGCCCGAAACGATATTCGATTTTGTCTAAATTTTCATAAATCCAAATTTGAAAATTCGCTGAATCACTTGCGACACCGTCAAAAAAACCAACATTTTTATATTGAATTTTAATAATTTGGCTACCAATAATTCCATCAATCTGATAACTAATCGGAGATTGAGCCGTCACCGTTCCTGCTCCCCTATCCTGCAAATCTGCATTGCCCAAAACCATCGCCACATAGGTTTCGCTCACCGAATGATTGACGAAAGTCAAATAACCATTCGTATTAACGGAAATAGTGTCAAACCCTTTATTACCAACGTAAAACGTAAAGCCAAGAGCAACCGAATACGTTTCCTCGTCCCAAACCAAAGCGTTTGTCAAGACCGCTGGGTTTTGCAATTCCGCATACAAATCCGTCGAAGGCGTAAACGTATAATCGAAAATTGATTGTCCAAAAATATTAGCCGCCGTCAGCGTATTCATCAATAAAAATATCAATAATTTCCTTTTCATTTCTTTCTTTTTAATGCGAGTTTTGAGTTGCGGGTTGCGTTTTTTTTACAATAACGTATTCTTACAACGTATTTTCACATTATTGTGAAAAACTCAAAATCCGATTACCTAAACATACTTTCTACAATACTTCCCAATACCGATTCTGCTTTACAACGTAAATCATCTTCCGTGCAAGGCGAAAAATTCTTTTTAGAGGACAATTTCATATCCCAACCTTCAATCCGAGCCTGTAAAAAATCCGTGCGATGAACCGATGAAACGCCCGTATCCGAAAACCCAACTTGAACGGTTTGCACATTTTGGAAACCAACAGGTTTTGACCTCATCGAAACTCGAAGCAAATAAGGATGATACGCTCCCAAATCCGCTAAAGTAAGGTCATCAGGATTATTCGTTGTTGCGATTTCATAATTCTTATCCAAATATAAAAAATCTTCCCAAAGCTCGTAAGCCACAACTTGAATCATGTATTTATTGCCAGAAGACATCGTTGAAGTATCCGCATCTACGAAACCATTATAAATCTGAATCCCGTTTTTATTCCTGTAGAATTCCACCAAAGGATAATTTTTCGTTGTGTAGGTAACCGTCGGTGTTGCGGTCGTTACAGCCGTTCCAGTCGTTGGTATTTCATTCTTACACGCCCCAAAACTTATCAAAATCATTATTCCAAATAGTAATTTCATTTTTTTTAATTGAAGATATTACGGTGTTGAGGCTTCAAAATGTTCGAGCCTTGACATCCTAATACCCAAACTTTTCCTTTAATTTGCCATCAAACTTATCCGCATAATTACCCACTTTCGTAATAATCGCAAAAGCCTCATTTTCGTCCATTCCCTGCAATTCTCTTACTGATTTTAAATAAACTTTTTGGTCGTGTATTAAAAACGCAAAACCATTAAAATCATGATTATAATACAGCAGTGTTTCATAAAATTCCGTTAGGTTTTCAGTCGGAACGGCTATAATTTCAGCTTCTACCTTGAAATAATGACGTCCATCAAGTAGGAAAACACTTAAATCCAAGATAACCGAACCGCTTTGTAAATGCCAATTATAATTCTCTTGATAACATTTTTCGGGATTTAATCCCAACCGCTTGATGGCTTTATCTATCAAATATTGATAGATTGTAATTTCATTCATATACAGATTTTTATTTCAACAAAAATAAGACACTTTAATTACCTTTTTTACATATCATTTGAAAATTCGATTTCCTTTTTGAAATATTCAACTAATTTTGCAGACTTTATTAATTCACGATAAAAACCTATGGCGTTTTCAAGACCCATAGATTTATTAAAATAATCATTATGAAAAATATAGTTCTTTCGAGTTTACTTTTCGTTAGTTTATTACTAATAACAGGTTGTAACAATGACCCCGATCAGATTCTCGAAGACCAACAAAAAGAAATTCAAGCTTTTTTAATAGAAAAAGGTTGGCAAAATGATGCTATTCCAACGGCAGATAGCAGTATTTGGTATATCATTGATGAGGAAGGAACAGGCGTAGATTTTCCAACTGCATCTTCGACTGTAACCGTTGATTACGAAGGGTTTTTATTAGATGAAACCAAATTTGATTCGTCAAAAGACAGAGGGCAACCTTTTACGTCTTCATTGCAAAACGTAATCGAAGGTTGGCAAATTGGAGTTCCTTTATTCAAAAAGGGTGGAAAAGGAAAATTATTTATTCCTTCAAAATATGGTTACGGCAATTCAAAACAGGGCTTAATCCCACGCAATTCTGTCCTTTATTTTGAAATTGAATTAATTGATTATAATTAAGGAACGGCTGACGAGTTGCAAATTTTATCGCAATGACGACTACCTTTGTACCAAAATACTTTTACACCTTTATATTATAAATAAATATTTACACCATGAAGAGAACTATTTTATTAAGTATGCTTTCTATCAGTTTATTGCTAAGCGTAGGTTGTAGCAAGGACTCTGAGCAAATTTTTGACGACCAACAGGTAGAAATTGAAGATTATTTAAAAGCACAAGGTTTATTCGATGATGCGACCATGTTGCCGAGCGGAATTTGGTATATTATTGATGACGAAGGAACGGGAACAGAGCAGCCAAATTCAATTTCAACAGTTACCGTTCATTACGAAGGGCGCTTATTAGATGGAACAAAATTCGATTCCTCTTACGACAGAGCCGCTCCATCGACTTTCTCTTTACAAAACGTAATTGGCGGTTGGCAGATTGGGATTCCTTTATTCAAAAAAGAAGGAAAAGGAAAATTATTCATTCCTTCAAAATATGGTTACGGAGCCTCAGGTTCAGGTTCAATTCCTGCCAATGCCGTTTTATTTTTTGAAATTGAATTAATTGATTTTTAATAAAAGTGGTGACAAATCCCTATATTTAAATTCTTGAAAAAGTATTCTGTCAGGTCATTTTTCAAAAAAAACGACCTGACTATCTTTTAGATTAAGTAGATGGCTTTAAAATAATCGGCACTTATGTACTTTGCAAGTCATTGTGACACCGACAACTGCCGACTAAATACTGCCAACTATTTATTAATTGGACACATCAAATGAAAAATTATACACGATTATTGTCGCTTGCCGTTTTGTTATTATTAGTCGGAATGTTTGGAGGTTGCAAAGGAAAAATGACCAAACACGCTGTCAAAAAAGGAGAAGTTTTTAAAGCGTCAATTGAAGATTTTGAAAAAAATCGCCAAAAATTTTCGGGACAAGTTTCCGAAGCAATCGGACAGGCCAACGAATCTTTAGCAGAAGAAAATCCAAATACGGAGACAATTTCAAAAGATTTTGAAAAAGACTGGACAAATATTCAAAATCGTTATAGTAAAATGAAAAAGGATTTTGATGATGTTGGAAAATCCTCAACTGCCTATTTCAATCACTTGGACGAGTTAGCAACGGGCATCAATCGAGAAGATTTACGCAAGTCAGAATTAGGAAAAAACAAAGAATTATTGGTAATTTGGGAAGAGCAATATACCGAAGCAGCCAGAAGTATTCAAGCCGTTGAGCAAGTCTTGGTGGAAGGTAATGACTTTCAAAGGGTCTTATTATTGTCGTCCGTAAGAGATAAAATTCAACAAGATATTGCCGATTTAAACGAGCTTTCCGCTCAAGCCGAAACGCTTTTAAAGGATTTGGAAGCCTTTACGGACGCAGGTCGCAAGTTGGTAAAAAACGAAGGATAATTTTTTGAAAGTCATTGGTTATTAGTCATTCGTCACTTTCGTGGGTTAGCTTGATATTCGTGAAATATGAATAGATGAGATTTGTACATTAATTCACAAAAAGGTAAATCAAACAAATTAGCTTCTTCCATTAAGAACAAAATGACCAACGACAACTGACCAATGACTAATTAATCACTAACCAATAATAAAATGACAACAAAAGACCTAACCAACTTACTAAAAGGCGAATTAACCGACCAAATCGCTGCCTACATCAATTCGGAAAATCCATTCCCCGAAACCATTATTAATTGGTTGGCTCAATTGGTTTTATTACAACATATTCCGTTTAATAATCTGGTAGCAGACGAAAGTTTATTGCCCAATGAAAGTTTACGATTATTTTATTTAGACAGAAATTGGACAAATGCGTTGTTAGATGGTGCGTTGAGTATCGGGATTCATTCCGAGCGAGATTTAATGTTGCAACAAGCAATGAACGATATTATTCGTCAAGAAACGAATAAAAAATTAGCACCACAAACCACTGATAATCAAGCGATTCAGTTAGGTACAATTTCAGGTTTAATCATTCGGTCTTCGATAATTTCTAATTATAAAGGCTTAGAAATTATGGCTTTCGATCACGAAGAAGCACCTGTAAATACGTTGCGAATGCAGCGATTAGCTGCGAATATCTTATTTGTCCTATTCGATACCGTTCCAACCAAAATCGAAATCAAAGCACCTTCCGAAAGTAAAATTTTAGCAATTATTAATAATGAAATTCCTTTACGTCAATTGGAAAACGAAGTCGGAAAAATCACCGATACCGTTCTCAAAGTCGAGGCAAGTCATTTTAGAAATACTGAAAAACGAGTTTTAGATATTTCCGCTTTACAGCAATCTATCGCCACAAAGCTCGGCAAAAAACAACTATCACCTTCGGAGTTTGGGATTCAACTCATGCAAAGCCCAAAGGTTTTTCAACTGGTCAATGAAGATATCGAATTACTCAAAAGTCGGGAAGCAATCGTTGAAACGACTTTAGATAAGAATTTGATTTTCAATAAATTATTTAAAACGGAAGACGAAGAGCGATAAACGAAGCCTTCGTCTTTTGTCTTTCGTAAAAAAAAAACGGATGAACCTTATAATTCCAATCCTTGTAGATGCCTTAGTCGTTGACGATATTTTGAACAAAAACGAAACACAATCTTGGGCAAGAAATGCGGCTGATTATCAACGGACTTTAGCGTTTGAAAAACCTTATGTGGACGTTTTACAGCGGACAGGCGATGCCAAAACGGGTGTTCATTTACAGTGGATTTTACCCGATGCACTTTGTCACGGCGAACAAGTAGAAAATGAAGAAATGACTTTTCACAAAGTACCGAATCGATGGTTGGTAAGTCGTTTACACTTAGATAAGAATGGAGGAATTGCAGTAAAATCTTGGGTCGTTTTAAGCGATTTCATTAATGATAATTCGTCCGAAAATGCAAATTATTTATATGAAAACAATGGTAAACTTACTGCTGCAAAAATCGGTAAAGTCGTTGATTTAACAGACTTTCAAGGCGATACGGGAAGTGAAGAATTATTTTTAACAACCATCGGCTCGGGTAACGCAGCTTTTAATAGTTTTACACCCGATAACGAAAACGTTTTTTCATTTATTGATGACTTAAATGAGTTTAAAAATGACAATTTACACCTTACTTACTTAGTCGCAGGTTGGTATTCCAATCCGAGTGACGCTCCGAAAATATTTGAAGCACATTCAGAAATTCCTACGGAAATATCTATTTTTCACGGTGCAATTTATGGTGTGAATTGGTATGGAAAAGCTGGGGACAATTTTAAATCAAAATCAGGAAAACCAGCAGAAATCGGTGGAATTATTGTCGCCAATTCGAGTTTTGATGCCGTCGTAAGATTGGTGCAAAACGAAATGAAAATTACTGGCGAAAGTGAAGCCGAAACATTAGCAAGAACCAAACAAACAGCTCAACTTTTGGCAGCTTTCGAGCATCACGCTTTAGAAAGTTTAGGTAAACCAGGCGGACTTTCTGAACTCGATAAACGGACGCACGATGCTTGGTTTGATGGTGAGAATGGTGGTATTTTATGGACGATTAATGCAACCGAAACACAGGATAATTTTGACGAAAGTCTAAATAATTCTGGTGCAATTGACTTGTTAAATCAATTAAATGAAGCCCAAATTGAATTCAATAAACAATCAAATATTAAGGTTTCTCGACAAACGAAACTTTATACGACTTGGGTTCAAACGAATAGAAATCCACAAGATTCAAATTTAAAAAATCAATACGAAACACTTTTTAATGATTTTCAATTATTTGAAAATGACCTAAAATTATTTTCAAATAAACAAGAGAATTCTTTGTCTGAGTTAAATGATTTATTAGAAACGACTTTTGGAAATAAAGCTGAATTAAGACAGACTATACAACCAAAATTTTGGGAAGCGAGTGAGCCTATTATTTTGATTCATGCCGCAAAAGCATCGGATAAATATGGATTTGAAAAAGATTTAAAACCTCGTTTTTCAACGGAAATTATTACCGAATTAAAAGAATATTATAGCAAGAAACTAATTAATTTTCAACCGCCTACCCTACCGAATTCGGATAAAATTCCTACAGAAATTCAAGATTTAATCACTGAAACGATTTTATTAAATCCGAATTTTGCCGAATTCTTAAATCAAAAAGCAAACGGAACGGAAAAAACAACAACGAAAAGTATCGAAAAACAACAAACGCTGATTTGGAATAATGAAATTTATCGTCAATTGAATTCCGATAAATTAACAGATTTAGCTGGTTTCACGGGAAAACGTCCCGCTCTTCGAGCCTTTTCAAAGTGTTTGCCGACTTGGTCACCTTTATTTTTGGATTGGCAAGTGGATTATCATCCGAACGGTGAGGTTTTGAATACAGATGGTTGGAAATTGAAAAATTTTGGTTTTGAATTAGATAAAGATAAGGCAGATTATCGTCGGGATAATAAGGTTTCATTTTCGGGAAGAAGTCTATTGAGTTCTCAGGCTTCAAAGGTTTTGGAAGTGAAATTGAAAGATTTTAAGAAAACGCTGACCGATGAAAATGAAAAAATCGTTATTGAAAATGTTATTAATATTATTAGTCATTTTGATATTGTAACCCAACGCCTAAGCGGTTTTAATGAAATGTTGACTGGTTTGGATATTAACGATATTCTACCGATTTCAGCTAAAAGTAAAGATTTAAAAGCTGCTGTAAATGGCGGAATGTTAGGTTTACCAATGGATTCAAATAAAACTTTCGTTACGAGAAATGGTTTTTTAAATCCGCAATTGATTCGAGTCACCGATGATTTTGGTTTGGCAATTTATCCACATGATTTTCAAAATAATATCACACCTAAATTCCTCAAAGGTGAAGGCAACGATCATGAAGTTTTGGCGAATAGCAACATTACACTTTTGCCGCCTCGCATCATTCAACCCTCACGAATAACGATGAATTGGATTGGATCAGCAACTGAAAAACCGCTGATAGTTGCGAATAATGATAATCCGATTATTGGTTGGATAATGACTGATTTTTTGGATAAAAGTTTGGAAGTTTTTGATGCTTCGGGCGATAATATTGGTGAGTTAATTACCGTAAAAAGAGGCGATAAAGCGGAAATTCGTTGGATTGAAACAAATCAACCTATTGATAATCAGCAACTTAATGATTTTAAAAATAGTATTTTAAACTATGAAAATCCTGCAAGTGCATTATCCGCTTTGATGCAAAGTATTGACGATAGTTTGATATTGAATAGCTCAGAAACGAATCCAAATGATACTTTATCGATGTTGTTTGGGCAGCCGTTGGTTTTAGTTCGTGCGAAAGTGAATTTGGAGGTTAAAGGTTTGGCGGACGAACGATTGAAAAATATTGAATTTCCAGTACAAATTGGCAAACAAGATTTGGCTACAAATGGTGTAGTTGGTTATTATAAAAATTTGGATTTCAGTAAGTTATACGTTTTAAATGATAAAGACCAAAGCGATTATTTAGCACAAGCGAAATTTGAAAATATTACAATTGACAACGAAATTGATATTGTTTTGATAATGAATCCGAATGCTTATGTTCACCTTATTTCGGGAATTTTACCCGTTTTTGAATTGGCTTTACCAACAAAATTAACAAAAAAAGCAATTGAAAGTATGAATGTCAGTTTCCGTGTCGGGCCAATTATTAATGATGTGGATAATTTACAATTGCCAAAACCAAACGACACTTCAAAAAAATTAGTTTGGCAACAAAATAATAAAGAACGAGAAATTCGAACGGCAACGCAAGACGCTAATTTTCCTAAAAATAGAAATCAATTAAGCGAAGGGCAACTAAAAATGGATAATCTTTAAAGGTGATTTTTAGTAAATTCGAGGTTAATGTACCGTGGTTTGGGATTGTGTAAAACGTATTTTTGACCACCGAGGATATCCCCGAAAGTATCGAGCTAAACTGGGGTAGGCAGAATTTATAGGACAAAACAGGATTTTTTTAATTACTAATAATTTAATTTTTAACGTATTAAATATTAAAAAACTCTTTAAATCGTGTTAGGTGACTTCGAGTTAAATGCGGTCAATTTAAGCTTTTTGATTCTTTTTAAGAAAGCTCGAATGTACTCACCTGATGGCTTTGAGTCATCAGGTAAGTTGCTAAAACTTCGTTCTTTTCCTTAAGTTGAAGACATTCAACTAACTATCGAACGTTGCCCGACGGCTGAAGTCGTCGGTACTTTTAAAATGCTATTTATACCTGAATTTATAAGATTTGCAGAAATTATCAAAGGGTCTAATAACCTATTCATTTTTTAAAATTTGACTCCAGTGTAATTATTCGTTTCATCACATTCTTTGAAAACCTGCATCGGATCAATGTGCAAAATCAACGTAGAATGATAAGAGGTTTTGCGTTTTAAATTAATTTTTAATTGAGCTTTGTACGTTTCATTTGGCATAATCAAGCCATTTTCTGAATTTGACGGCATTTCGATAAAAATACCATCAACTAACAAGTCACCTCGATTATATTTATCATCGCCTGAAAAGAAAATTTGAATACCGACATTATCTCGTTTTGTTTTTTTTATTCCTTCAACTGGGATAGGGACGTCACCTTTGTTAAAAATTGTATATTCAACAATAATTTCCTTTTTGTGCTTTTCTAAAATTTTCAATGACTGAATTGTCAAATCAAAGCAAGTAGCAATAGCTGACCCTTCGCCCTCAAAATCAAACTGACGTACAGGCTCTTTAATTTCTTGACTGATAATGATGGGTTCATCAAGTATTTTACAACTCGAAAAAATAATTACCGCAGTCAAAAATAAAAAAAAATTAAGTTTCATAAAATATCGATATTTTTATATAAGCAGACAGTAAGAAATATTTATGTTTCTCTAATTATTTTGTTTTGAAGTATTTACAGAAAACGTCCGTTCATACGATAACTTATTAACGTTCCTAAACTCTAATATTATAAATATTCCCTATATTTTGTTCAAATTTTATTTATTATAACCATAATTTAAGCCGTTCAAGGCAACTTTTTAAAGTTGGGAAATCAAAAATCACTAAAAAACTAAAGCCGTTTGATTAGTAAAATCAAACGGCTTTATTAAATAGACTTGCAACATATTGCTATCACTGTATTTTGCGTCATGGATATTTTAAAACAACTGTGAATATATTCATTATTCTACATTTTTAATATATTAATCACCAATTGATTAATAATTAATTGGTAATCAAAATACGAACATCTTAATCCATTGACTATTGGCGAGTTATATTTTTTTTAATAACAAAAATAATAATAATATCAAGGGTTTTTCTATAAAAAATTGAATCGACGGAATTCTATTTTATGTTTTTTTCGTAAACGTTTTTTGACCACCGAGTTCTCGAGACAGGCAGTAAAAGTAGGTTTTGCAAAAAACATCTATTATTTCTTTCAAAAAAATTAATATTTTTTTTTAATTTTAATAAAACACCAACTAATATTGCGTAAATCCTTTTGAAACAATATTATTCTCTTTATCTGAAATAACCATATATCCTTCAACGGTTATAAATATACGAATTCCGTCAGGTGAAGAAAAGAAGTTACTATGCTGGCGGTCACTTTCAAAAATTATTGGCAACTGTAAGTTTTCATCAATAATAAGATATCTATTCGTAGAAGCAATTAATTCTTTGAAAGCACAACCTTTACAATATCCTAAAATCGCAATTCTTTGATCAGAACATTCATTATAAGCCACATAAAAATCAGTATTTGATAATGCTAACCTTGGCACCAGCGCTTTATATTCTTCCATCGCTTTTAACAGTTCTGCAATTACCTCATCTCCATCTTCGACATTATATAATATAGGCAAACTGCTATTTTTAAAGCCTTCTTTTATATAATTACTATGAATTTTGTCTCCTTCAAAAACAACTGATAAACTCGTTTTTTTATCCAATATCAAAAAGCGATTAGACGCATCTATTAAATTTCGCAAATCACACTTATCACAATAATTTAATGTAATTTCTTGCTCATTATTACACTCGCTAAATGTCACATAAAAATTATCTTTACTAAGAGATTCATTATTAGATAATTGTGTTTCTAATTCGTCTGATAATCGTTCTATGGTTGCTTCGCCATTATATAATGAATAGCTAATCGCTTTTAAAGGTAGCAGCTGGCTACTTGAACTTAATGTAATTGTTCCAAGAAATAATACTGTGGATAAAACGACATTGAATTGGTAATTAATTTTCATATTTATTATAATTTAATTTGTAATTTTTTGTTAATGTGAAAGATACACTGATTTTAGCTAAGTGCTGTAATTTATGGCAAGTTATCTATAAACGATATTTTATGCAAATACATTATAAAAATTTTACCTACCTTTTTTATTATCAGAAGCTAATTTTAGCAAATTTGCCCAATTATTAATTTTGTTTTTAAACTATTAAATTGCAGTTTTGTGGGACTACTATTACATTTGTAGCTTGTGAAGTAAAAAGGGAAGATAGTCACTAAAAATTAGCATAATCATATTATAAAACGACAGGGTATAAAACCGATTTTGTAAAATAATTATGCTTATCAGTGTTTCTTTTTGATAAAAAAATGAATAAAAATTTTAATTTTATACAATCAAAAACATACAAAAAAACTAAAAAAGTCTATGAATCAAGTATCAATTATTGGAGCAGGAACGATGGGAAATGGTATTGCACACGTTTTTGCGATGAATGATTATCAAGTCAATATTATTGACATTTCGGAAGCTGCTTTGGAACGAGCTTTAGCAACAATTGAGAAAAATCTTGAGCGTATGGTGAAGAAAGAAAAAATTTCGGAAGCAGAGAAAATCAATACGCTTGGACGTTTAAAAACATTTACGAGTATTGAAGAAGGTTCAAAAGGTTCGGGTTTGGTTATAGAAGCGGCTACAGAAAATATTGATTTGAAATTGAAAATATTCAAACAATTAGATGAAGTCACCGCTCCCGAAACAATTTTGGCAACGAATACTTCTTCTATTTCTATTACAAAAATCGCTGCGGTTACGAATCGTCCTGATAAAGTCATTGGTATGCACTTTATGAATCCTGTGCCTGTCATGAAATTGGTTGAGGTAATTCGGGGTTATGCGACTTCGGACGAAGTGACGAGTCAAATCATGGCACTTTCCAAAAGCTTAAAAAAAGTACCAGTTGAGGTAAATGATTATCCAGGTTTTGTGGCGAATCGTGTTTTGATGCCAATGATTAATGAAGCAATTTTTACGCTTTTTGAAGGGGTTGCAGGTGTTGAAGAAATTGATACGGTCATGAAATTAGGTATGGGACACCCGATGGGACCTTTACAATTAGCAGATTTTATCGGTTTAGATGTTTGTTTAGCGATTTTGGAAGTTATGTATGAGGGTTTCCATCGTCCGCATCACGCACCTTGTCCGCTATTGGTAAACATGGTAATGGCCGGAAAATTAGGCGTAAAATCCGGTGAAGGTTTTTACAAACACACGAGGGGTTCTAAGGAATTAATCGTTGCAGATGCGTTTAAATAGTGGTGTACCGATGTGTTGACGTTATAGTAATTTAGCATTGAATCTAAGTTTTTGAGAACTCAGCTTTGTAATGTTCAAACATCAACACATCAACACATCAACACGTCAATACAACAAAAAAAAGAATGTTTAAACTTCAAATATACGAGGCTTTACGATTCAAGAAAACAGCTCGTTATTTACGCCGTTTTAATTTTTCGCTTATTGCCATAATTTTAGTGCTTCTCTTTGGCGTAATTGGCTTGATGATTATTGAGCGATATTCAGTCAGCGAAGCACTTTATATGGTCATTATTACCATTTCAACGGTTGGATATGGTGAGGTAAACGAATTAAGTAATACGGGTCGAGTGTTCGTTATTATCTTGATTTTATTGAATATGGGTGTTTTGGCCTATTCCGTGAGTACGGTGACTTCTTTCATTCTTGAAGGAGAATTACGAAAACATTTAAAAGATTATCGGGTGTATCAAAAAGTTCAAAATTTATCTGATCACGTTATCGTTTGCGGATTCGGGCGACATGGGCAGGAAATCGTCCAAGAATTGATGAAAAATAAGTTAAAATTTGTCGTGATTGAAAATAATGAACAAAAAGTATCAGAAATGCGAGTGCAAGACGATTTTTTGTTCATAGACGGCGATGCGACTCACGACCAAATTTTGCTGGAAGCAGGTATTATAAGGGCGCAATCTATTATCGTCACAACTGGGCAAGATGCAGAAAATGTATTTATTACGCTTTCCGCAAGACAATTAAATCCAAAATTAAATATCGTCAGTCGAGCCGTTGATAAAATTACGGAGCGAAAACTGATAAGGGCTGGTGCTTCTCATGTTGTTGTCCCGGAGCGTTTGGGCGGTTTTTATATGGCGACATTAGTACACAAACCCGAAGTTGTAGAGTTTTTTACTTTAATTTCAAATATGGGTTCTGCCAATATTCAATTTGAGGAAATCGAATGCGATACAATCGGCACTGATTTTTTAGGAAAATCCATTAAAGACGTGAATATTAGAGGAAAAACTGGTGTAAATATCATTGGTTTGCGAGAAATCGACGGCAGTTATATCGTGAATCCTTCACCTGACAGCATTTTAAAATCAGGAATGCGATTGGTTATTTTGGGTAATTCTGAACAGGTTGAAACCTTCAAAAATGTAATGGTAAAATGGCGGGAACCTAAGTAGTATTCTGAATTATAAGTTTCGGACTACGGGTTTTGTCGTTCTGATACGAAATTTTTACATTATGAAAAAACGCCCCACCAAAAAACCAAAATATCTTAAAAATTCTAAAATATGAAATCAATAATTCGACCTTTATCCGAAGCAGAACACATTGAATTTGTGAATTTGAAATTAAAATCATTTCCAATTAAAGGCGGTTTTAATGACGAAACCGTCGATGAGATTCTAAAGGAATTTGATGCTAAAAGTGAAAAAGGGGTACGAAAAGCACCTTACGGACTTTTTAGAAATGGCGAACTTTTGGGCGGCATGTATTTGAACGATTTGTCTTTGAATTTCCATGACAAAATCATTTTGATGGGTGGTTTAGGGGCAGTTGCTGCTGACTTGCTACACAAAAAAGAAGGCGTTGCGAAGGAAATGGTGACCTATTTTTTAGAACACTACGAAGCCAAAGGTGCTGCTATTGTTTCGTTGTACGCTTTCCGTTTAGATTTTTATCGCAAAATGGGTTTTGGTTTTGGTACAAAAACAAATCAATATAGAATTCGTCCGAGTGCGTTACCTCGTTATGAAAAAGACGATTTGGTTTATTTAGAAAAAGACGATTTGGAAATAATGGTGGCATGCTACAATCGTTATGCCAAGCAAAATCATGGAATGGTTGTTCATGCCGAAGGTTGGTGGCTGAACCTTACAAAAAAGGAAATGCTGACGGTTGGCGTAATGCAAAACGGTCAACTGAAAGGCTATTGTACTTTTGAATATGTAAAAGGTTCGGAAAATCCGTATTGGTTTGATATAAAAGTTCATCATTTTATTTATGAAAATAAAGAAGCATTTTCTCAATTAATTGGTTTTTTAGCGTCGCAAATTGACCAAGCCGAGTTTGTTATTTTTGAAACGCAAGACGATGATTTCCATTATATGCTCGATTATCCGCACAACGGAAGACCGTTTGAAGTGCTTTTGCATCATCAATCAAACGTGCAGGAGGTCGGGATTTGTTATCGAGTAATTAATGTTCCAAGAGTTTTTGACATCTTAAAAGAAAGCAATTTTGCTGATGCGAATTTAATCTTAAAGATTACGGTAGAAGATAGTTTTTATCCGAATAATCAAGGTAGCACGACCGTAAAGTTCACGGACGGAACGCCAAATATTATCCTTGATAATGACGATTTTGAGGATTTTGACGTAGAAATCGTCATGGATGTTTCCGAATTTTCAGCAATGATAATCGGTTCGGTTGGTTTCAAAAAGCTGTATGATTATGGTTTTGCAGATGTTTCGGACAAAATGTACATTTTGACGATTGATAAAATATTCGCTTCCCAAAAACCAATTTGCATTTCGAGGTTTTAATACTTTTTTGATTTATTAATTTAAATGTTGCAACGTAGCAAAGGTAAACGCATCAAAAATAACCCTTCTAATCTTAGAAATATTCGAGAATTTCAGTAATAGCCAGTATTCGGAAACTGCCATATTACAAACCGTTAGTGAGCGGTACGATTTTTGGTCGCAACGGTGTCGGTTCTCCGAACCTCAGAAAACAACTCAAATTTCCATTTTCTACAAACGGGTTCGGTTCTCTGAACCTTTTTTGATTGTAATAAGGTTCAGAGAACCGAACCTGCCTGTAGAAAAGTAATGTTATTAATGATTTTGAGGTTCGGAGAACCGACACCGCTCATCTTGACAAAATTCGTACCGCTCACGAATGATTACAAACCGTTATAACGCTAAAATAACCCAAAAAAATTTTATTATTGATTTTCAATACCTCGTGAAGTTAAATTTATATTTTTTCTGAAAACATTTTGGCGCGTTTACTCTTATGTTTTGGGTTCATAATAAAAATTATTCAAAAAAATCGTATCATACACTAATTTTAAACAAAAAAACCATGGCAAAACAAACGAAAATAAATATCGAAGATATTCGTGGAATTGCAAAAATAATTACAGATGCGACGATAAATGTTACGGATTTAGTGGAAGAAGTGCATATACAGGTTATACATCCGCCGCTGTTAAAATCTACGCCTGTGCAGCGTTTGATAACCGATGTTTCGGGATTCGTTTATGATTTGGTTCGTTTTTGTACGAAATTAATTGGTGGCGGTTTGGAGAAGTCTTTGGGAACGTTAAATCCAAAATTAAATATCGGTATTTCGATGGGCGAAAAGGAAACCGTTTTGGCAATTTTGAATGGTGTTGTGGGCGATTATTTACAAGAAAATAAAAATCCGTTGGCGATTTCGATGGCGTTGAGGCAAGATGGCGAAGCGATTGATTTTGATAAAAATAAAATTGCGGAAAGCGATAAAAAAGTCAGCGGAAAAATTCTGTTGATGATTCATGGTTTGTGTATGAATGATATTCAATGGACTTGGAAAGGACATAATCACGGTGAAATATTGGCAAAATCATACGGTTTTACGCCTGTTTATTTGCATTATAATACTGGTTTACACATTTCCGAAAACGGTCAAAAAATGAATCTTATTTTGGAGGAATTGATTGAAAATTGGTCTGTTCCAGTAGAAGAAATCGTGATTTTAGGGCATAGCATGGGCGGTTTATTGACCCGAAGTGCGTTTTATTATGGCGAACAAAATAAGCAAACTTGGATGAAATATTTGACCAAGATTATTTTTCTCGGAACGCCGCATCATGGTTCACCTTTGGAACGAATTGGCAATTATGTGGACAGACTTTTGACGGCTCTTCCTTACGCAAAACCGTTTGCAAGGCTTGGAAAAATGAGAAGTTCGGGCGTTACGGATTTGAGGTTTGGGAGTTTAGTTGATGAGGATTGGCAAGGTAGAGAGCGATTTGAGAAGCAAACCGATGAACGAAAAGTGTTGCCATTACCCAAAAATGTGGATTGTTATACGATTGCGGCAACGATTGGAAAATTGGGGGATAATTTAAAAGAAAGAACGGTCGGCGATGGTTTGGTGCAACTAAAAGGTGCGTTAGGAAAACATGATGATAAAACAAAGGATTTAGGTTTCAAAGCCGAGAATTCAATGGTTTTGTATAAGGCGAATCACATGGATTTGTTGAGCGATAAACGGGTTTTGGAACAGGTAGAAAAATGGATTTTGTCGAGTACAAACCGTGTCGGTTTTTAAAAGTATTGAAAACCTTAAAAAGGTTGAATATGAGTGACCATAGGTTACACCTATGGTTCGTAATTAGAATTTTCTGAAGATGAAAAAAGGGAATTAGATAACGGGAAAAAACTATTGCAACTGCTCAAAAGTGTTCGATAGTTATTTTTTCATCAGAAACCGTGTCGGTTTTGCTTGTCCCGAGACCTCATGGAAAAACCAACACGGTTTTAATCGTCAAAAACTTTTGAACAGTTGCACTGTGTGGGCGGTTTTTACTTTTACTTTAATTTTAACTAATCAAGGTATATTCGTAAAAATAACTAAAGCCGTCAAAATAGCGATAATCAAGCACAAAGGCGAGTACAATCGGTTGTCCCAAATGGCAAATTTCGTACCTTTGATTTTTTTGAAAAAACCAATCAAATTGAAATCGCCAATTGCACGAGCAAAAAAGATACACGCAATCAACCAACTTCCATATTTAAAAATAGATTTTAAAATGACTAATTCAAATACGCCAATATGTCCTAAAATGACAAATGCAAAAGCCAATAACCCCGAAGCAACAACGGAAGTCATTATTCTCGAAGGCTTAAATATTTTCTCGCCATTCACTTCCGGAATGACATAATCTATCATGCTATCACCCGAGAATGCCCAATAAAAGTGGACTAAACTCAAAAATGTAAAAATGATGGAAACCACAAAACCTGCAACAATTGTTGTCGTCATTTTAAATATTATCATGTTCTTAATAGAATAGTACAGCAATTTATAAAACCTAAACGTAAGAGTCAAGTTTTAGATCAATTTTGTTAACTATTTGTTAAGATTTACCGATTTGTTCCGTCTGTCTTTATTATTTAAACACAGTTAAAATGAGATGTTTCTATATTATTAGAATATTAAAAAAAAATACCGAATTTGTAACAAATATAAAATCACTATAAATAAAATATTTCTCTTTAAAAATAGGCGTTAACTAAATTCTATTTTATGTTTACATAGCCAATATTTTCATCAACCGTCGAATAAGTTCGACGATGCAAAACAACAAAAAATGATACCGCTAATCATCGTAACCATATTCGCAATTATAAGTATTTATTTAAAGAAAGTAACGATTTCGGGCGGAATCGCTGGAGCAATCGTTACTTTTTTGATCTTATATAATAGTTGGGTGAATTTTTTACTATTCGGACTCTTCTTCGTTTTGGGTTCTTTTGCGACGAAGTGGAAATTTGAGCAAAAACAACGACTGGGATTAAGTCAAGAAAACGAAGGTTTACGGTCATGGATTCATGCTTTGGCGAATGGTGGCGCTCCTGCAATTTTTAGTTTATTAGCAATTTATTTTACTGATAATCAATACTTTACCTTTGCGGCAACGGCTGCGATTGCTTCGGCACTTTCGGATACCCTTTCTTCGGAATTGGGTAATATTTATGGTCGAAATTATGTCGATATTTTGAGTTTTAAAAAAGGAAAAAGAGGCGATGACGGTGTGATTTCGTTGGAAGGAACGGTATTTGGATTTTTCGGTAGCCTTTTAATTGCAACAATTTTTGGTGTTTTGACACAAAACTATTCAATCATTTTATTAATAACGGTTGCTGGTTTTTTGGGCAATATTTCCGATTCTTATTTAGGTGCAACTATTCAACGGAAAGGATATATTGATAATCATTTGGTCAACCTTATTAACACGTTTATTGCAGCAATTTTAGTAATTTTATGGTTTCAAATATGAATTTTTCGCTACGAATTTACACTAATTTCACCAAATCTTTGATAACAAAATAATTCGTAAAATTCGTGGTGAACATGATACAGGAAAACTATGAACCAATTATTAAAATATGCTGCGAGTTTGCTTTTCGTTGTCGTCGTTAGCTGTGCGAATAATAAACCTTCAAAAACGCAAGACCAACAGATTACTACTAAAAATCAAAGCGTTACGCAAAAAGGAATTATTGAAGCAAAAGAAGAACCCAAAGAAATTATTATTGGAGCGGCGAGGTTTAGCGAATATCTTGACGATTTGAAAGGTCAAAAAGTAGGTTTAATTGTCAATCAAACGTCAACAATTGCGGAAACGCATTTGGTAGATACGTTGATAAGTTTGGGCGTAAATGTCCAAAAGATTTTTGCTCCCGAACATGGTTTTCGTGGAACGGCAGACGCTGGTGAAAAAGTTAAAGACGGAAGAGATGTAAAAACTGGTTTGCCGATTATATCGCTTTATGGCAAAAATCGAAAACCGACCAAAGCAATGATTCAAGATTTAGATGTCTTAATCTTTGATATTCAAGATGTTGGAGCGAGATTTTACACCTATATTTCGACAATGCACTACGTTATGGAAGCGGCTTCGGAGAATAATAAACGGGTTATCGTTTTGGATAGACCGAACCCAAACGGACATTATATTGATGGCCCGATTCGACAAAAACAATTCAAATCTTTCGTAGGTATGCACCCGATTCCGATTGTTCATGGCTTGACGGTTGGCGAATTAGCGAAGATGATTAATGGCGAACATTGGCTAATTGCAGGTGGTGCAGCAGATTTAAAAGTCGTAACCTGCGAAAATTATGACCACAATACTTTTTATGAATTGCCCGTTAAACCATCCCCGAATTTACCGAATATCCGTGCCGTTTATTTATATCCGTCTTTGTGTTTATTTGAAGGCAGCATCGTAAGCGTGGGCAGAGGAACGGAAACGCCTTTTCAAATTTACGGACACCCAATTTTCAAAAACGGTACTTACGAATTTACACCAAAACCAACGGAAGGCGCAAAAAATCCACCGTATAAAGATGAAGTTTGTAACGGTTTTAGTTTGACTTCCATTCCAATCGAAGAATTGCGTCAAACCAAGCAATTGCAATTATCTTACTTCCTTGATTATTATAATAATTTTCCAAAAAAAGATATTTTTTTCAATGACTTTTTTGAAAAGTTAGTTGGAAATTCTGATTTGCGTAAGCAAATAAAAGCAGGAAAAACGGAAGCGGAAATTCGTAAAACATGGGCGAAAGGTTTAGCAACTTATAAGGCGATGCGGAAAAATTATTTGCTTTATGGGGATTCGTGATTCGTGATTCGGCTAACGTCTAATAACGTATAATAAATGACTTGATATTCACATTGATTATACATTATTCTACATCAACCGAGTACCGAGTAACAAATACCAAATACCGAAAAATATAAAAAATATGAAAAAACAGTTATTAATTTTTACAGCATTTTTAATGCTTACACTAAGCGTTCAGGCACAAATTCTAATTGATTCTACCCTTTCGGGACAACCTTTAGTTACCAAATTACGAACGGATTATACACCAAATCAGACGTTGGGATATGGCAACGGACGGGATATTATGTATTCCATTATTGATAATGACGGTAATAATGGAATCCACGGAATTTACACCGATTTTGTAGTTTATTGGACTCCTGGGAATGATCCCAGTTCTGACATTTATCAAAATGGAAGCGGTCTTAATGCCGAGCATATATTTCCGCAAAGTATGGGTGCAGGTAGTGAACCAGCTAAAAGTGATATGTATAATTTACGTGCGTGTCGAGTAAATGTCAATTCTGATCGTGGCAACTGTCCGTTTGGCGAAATTCCGGATGCCAATACTGACAAATGGTATCGAGAAGCGGTATTACAAACGAATATACCAGATGCAAATATTGACGAATGGAGCGAAAAAGAAAGTGCTTCGAACTGCGTTTTTGAGCCTCGTGAATCGGTAAAAGGTGATATTGCGAGAAGCGTTTTTTACTTTTTTACAATTTATTCGAGTGCCAATGCAGCCTTTTTTAACGGTATGAAAGTGACGTTATTAAATTGGCATTATCAAGATCCCGTTGATGCGGCAGAATTGGACAGAAATAATCAAATACAATCGTATCAAGGCAATCATAATCCGTTTATTTTGGATAGTACTTTGGCACGTCGAGCGTATTTTCCGCAATATGTTGTGGTTTCGACCGAGGAAATTTCGGTGGCAGCGACAAAGGAAACTGTCATTTATCCAAATCCTTTTAATGACAAAATTACGTTTTCAGAATCCGTTGATTATGTCGTGATTATGGATGCAAAACAAGCGGTTGTTTTCCAATATGAAAACAAAAATCAGCCGATTTCAACCGTTGATGTTACTCATTTACCAAAAGGTGTTTATTGGATTCAATATGCAATTGGTGATAAGAAAGGAACTAAAATGGTAGTCAAAAAGTAGTATTTTGAACTAAACCACTATACATTTTTAATTGAACCACAAAGAGCCACAAAGTGGTATTCAATAGATTGTTAGTACGTTATCTTTGTTTAATTTGTGCCTTTGTAGTTCAAATTCTTATTTTGTATAGTATTGTGCTTTAATATTAAATGTTAAGCGTTGAATATTTATCGCAATAACTTGAAAATCAGTTTTTTAAGTTCGTAAAACGCGGATATAGACTTACGTCTTAACGTAGTATTTTTTTTAATTAAAAAAAAATTAGAGATAAAAATTGAGCTGCATAAGTCACAATAATCTACATAAATTTTGATTTTGGCAAAGCCAAAACACATCGAATATTTACGGAGTAAATAAAAAAATTGATGTGGTTTATGTGGTTCAATTTTCCATTTCTATCTCGCCTCAATATCTTCAATTCGACCTTTCGGAATCGCCTCAATTAATTGCTGCGTATATACTTTTTGAGGATGATTATAAATATCATCTGCTACCCCAATTTCCTCGATTTTGCCTTGATTCATCACAATCATTCTATCGCTCATAAACTTCACAACCGACAAATCATGCGAAATAAAAATATAGGTAAAACCATATTGTTCTCGCAATTCCATCAATAAATTCAAAACTTGTGCTTGAACCGAAACGTCCAAAGCAGAAACCGATTCATCGCAAATAATAAACTTAGGATTCAGTCCCAAAGCCCGTGCGATACAAATTCGCTGCCGCTGACCGCCCGAAAACTCATGCGGATAACGCTCATAATGTCGAGCTTCCAGACCAACAGTTTGCAACAGTTCAATCACTCGCTGTTTTCGTTCTGCATCGGTATTCAAAATATTATGGACTTGCATCGGTTCAATAATCGCATTGCCGATGGTCATTCGAGGATTCAAGGATGAATACGGATCTTGGAAAATGATTTGCACATCTTTCCGCAAAACCTTGAGTTCTTTTGACGATAGTTTTAAAATATCTTTTCCTTCAAAAAAAACTTCGCCTTCTCGTGCTTCCGTCAATCGCAAAATCGTGCGACCAAGCGTCGTTTTACCGCAGCCAGATTCACCAACCAAACCCAAAGTTTCGCCAGGATAAACGACAAAACTCACATCATCGACCGCTTTGACATATTTAGTTGTTTTACCAAAAAAATTCTTTTCTGATGGAAACCAAGTTTTTAGGTTTTTAACTTCCAAAATTGGCGTCTGCCCCTCCAAAGTTTTCAATCTTGCCTTCGTTGTTTCGGGTTTAACTTTTACGGATTCGATGATTTCGCTTAACAAAACTGCCTTTTCAGTAATATTAATTGAGCCATCTTCATTTTTTGTCACGTCCATAAAATCAGCAACCACGGGCAGTTTTTCCATACGATAATCTAACGGCGGACGACAAGCCAGCAAACTTTTGGTGTAAGGATGTTGCGGATTTAAGAAAATATCTTTAATCGAACCTTGCTCGACAATTTTACCTTTATACATGACAATCACACGGTCAGCGACTTCCGCAATCACGCCCAAATCGTGCGTTATAAAAATAATAGACGCATCGATTTCACGGCGCAAATCTGCCATTAATTCCAAAATATGTTTCTGAACCGTCACATCTAAAGCCGTCGTTGGCTCGTCTGCAATCAAGATATTTGGATTGCAGGACATCGCCATTGCAATCATTACCCGCTGCTTTTGTCCGCCCGAAAGTTGGTGCGGATAAGCGTTGAAAATTCGTTCTGGGTCAGGCAATTGCACTTTTTCAAAAAGGTCTAAGGTTAACCGTTTTGCTTCCGATTTCGAGGGTTTTTGGTGTAATAAAATCGCTTCCATGACTTGATTTCCACAGGTAAAAACAGGATTTAAAGAAGTCATTGGTTCTTGGAAAATCATCGCAATTTCGTTGCCACGATACTGCCGCATTTCCTTTTCTGGGATTTTTAATAAATCAATCGATTCAGTATTATCATTGGGATAATACAAGATTTGCCCCCCAATAATATTCCCAGGAGGTGACGGAATCAGCTGCATAATCGATAACGAAGTCACTGATTTTCCTGAACCAGATTCACCAACAATACCGACCGTTTCGCCACGATGAATCGTAAAACTTACCTTATCTACCGCCTTCGTTACGCCTTCGTCAGTAGAGAAATACGTCTGTAAATCAATGACTTCTAATAATTTTTTCATTTTAATAACAACTTTAAAGGAGTCGGACGCTTTAAAAGCGTCCGACTCCTTTCCTTCTCAAAAAAACCTTAGGCTTTCTTCCGAATCAAACCCTCTTGAACGACCGAAGCTACCAAAATTCCATCTTGATTAAAAATATTTCCACGACAAAAACCACGAGCATTTGACGCACTCGGACTATCGACAGAATATAACAACCAATCATCTACTCGAAAATCACGAAAAAACCACATCGCATGATCAATACTCGCCATTTGTAAATTTTTCGTACCGTAAGAAAGACCATGCGGTTTTAATGCCGTTGTCAGTAAATTATAATCCGAAGAATACGCCAAAACGCTTTGATGCAATGCCAAATCATCCGGCATATCGCCATTTGCTTTGAACCAAATATTACTATAAGGCGGCTCTTTTTGAGGATTAAAAAGATTAGGAATAACGGTCGGTTTAAAAATAATCGGTCGCTCCCGTCCTAATACTTTTTTTAGTTGTTCGGGCATCATTGATCCTGCTTTCGCAAATAATTCTCTATCGCTAAAAAGCTCGTCAGGTTTTGGTACATCAGGCATTTCAATTTGATGATCGAAGCCTTCTTGTTTCAATTGAAACGAAGCCAAAAGCGAAAAAATTGGTCGTCCGTGCTGAATTGCTGTGACGCTACGAGTCGTAAAACTACCGCCATCTCGAACCCTATCCACACTAAAAACGATTGGTGCATCAATATCACCTGGCAAAATAAAATAGCCGTGCAGAGAATGTGCAACTCTATCCGTCGGTACTGTTGAACTCGCTGCTCGCAATGCCTGTGCTAAAACCTGTCCACCGAAAACGCTCTTACTACCCACATCTTTACTCGTCCCCCTATATAAATTTTCTTCTAAACGCTCTAATTCTAAATGTTCTAATAAATCGGAAACATGTTTCATTTTTACTTTTTTTTAGGTTTAAAGTTATTTTGATAAACATATCACAACAAACCTATGAGGTTTTGAAAATCCCATAGGTTTTATCAACTTTATACCAAATTATTAATTTATCGAATTTGCGACTGCAAAGGTAAGTTCTAAGAATTGATTAAACTAAAAAAGGAGTTGCTCAAATGATTTGAACAACTCCTTTTTTCATCTTGAAAAGATAGTATATTACTCTGATTTTATTTTTACAAATCCTGCAAATTTTGATGTTTTGCCTGGCGTAATTCGCCCCTCAACAGTATAAATATATAAACCATCTCTTACTTTAGAGCCTTTATTATCTATTCCATTCCAAATATTTTTTGATTTTTCTTCAAAGACTTTATTGCCTTCCATATCGTAAACACACAATTTCAAAACGGCAATATTACCATCAATTTTGAAAGGTGCAGCATTTGGATTAAAAGTCATTGGCACTAAAACTTTCACATCACCCTCATTATAAGTATCTTCTTCGATGAAATTAAATCCAGAAAAAATATCCTTTACACCGCTTCCTGCTGAACCATCCTGAAAAGGTGTTGTCGTGAAATCAGAAGTACGATTGTTTGTTGTTGACTCAATTTTCTGGGCATAAATACAAACTGTTATTAAAATGAATACTATGGTTGTTAATAATTTCATGTTTTTATATATTTAAGATGTGATTCTAAAAACTTATTTTCAAATGATGTTGTAAAAATGTACTCTTATTCCTCTAAAAAAATAAAGGAATATACATAATCGTACCATTCAAAACACAACGATTAATATATAAATTATTGTTACAAATCAATTAAACTTATTAATCTGTGACACAAATATTTTACGAATTTTAATAATTTATCTTTTTTAACATATGAATTTCAAAATCAAAATCATTTTTTTCATTAGCGGCTTGTGTTTTTACGATTGTCTTCTCCCAGTCTTCTAAATTAATCGTAGGAAAAAACGTATCTCCTGCTAATTCGGTCTGCACTTCGGTATAATAAATACAATCCAAAATCGAAAAAGCCTGCTCATAAATTGTTCCACCACCGATAATAAACGCTTCTGTTTCGCCATTTTCGTCAGCTATCGTTAAGGCTGCTTCCAAACTATTCACCACAATTACACCCGTCGCCACGAAAAACGGATTGCGAGTAATCACAATATTTGTTCGTTTCGGCAGCGGTTTACCGATAGATTCAAATGTCTTTCGTCCCATAATAATATGATGATTCATCGTCGTTTGCTTAAAGAATTTAAAATCTTCTTGCAAATACCACGGAATCTCATTATCACTTCCAATTACGCTATTTTTTGATGCGGCAACTATTGCTGATACTTTCATAATTTTCATTCTTGATTATTCTAATTTTAAATCTTGATAAGGGTCAATGATAAATATTTTTTTTCAAAGAAGGTCTTCAAACCTTCATATTTCGTCTTTCTTTGTATTTTGTGTTCTGCTAAAATAGGCTGAATGTATCAAAATATGGCTCTTTGACAATTTCTGCACGTAGCGGCTATTTTAGCTTCCGAAAAGTCTCAAAATCCTTGCGGCAGCTAAAGACAGCCGTTACGAAAATCTCAATTTATTCAAATTTTGCAGAAATTGTCAAAGAGCCCAAAATATTTTACACCTAAATATTAAAAGGAAATCGTAGCATTTCATATATTTCCTCTTATTTTGACTACAAATACAAACAATCACAAAGCTATGTTACAAGACGGTCTTTATGCCTTTTTTATGAAACATCAAGAAGAATTTCAAGCGGAATTAAAAAAATACGAAATCACGCCAAATGAGGAAAGTATTAGACAAATGCACGTTTGTATTAAAAAAATGCACGTAATTTTTGAATTATTACAACATTTGACAAACGGGAAAATTAGTGCAACACGGCAATTAACCGACTTTCGAGTAATTTCTAAAAATACAATGGCTATTCAATTTTTTCGATTACAATTACATTTATTAGCGGCTTACAAAATACAAATCCCTTACGACTTTTCAGAATATTCAGATTATTTGAATACTAAAATTCGTGAAAAACGTGACCTTTCTCGATTGAACAAAGTAAATATTAAAACCTCACAATTAATTGAAAATCAACTGTTAGTAAAACATTTTATTTTAGTCGAATTACAAAAAAAGGAAATTTTAGAAGGAATTTATAGCTTTTTAAAAAGCCGTTTTTCTAAAATCGAAAAATTAGTAAAAGAAAAAACGAAAGGCGATTTACATCAAATTCGAATTTGGTATCAAGAAATTTATTACACACTATCCTTAGTGAATAAATATCATTTACAATCTAATAAATTTAAGTTAGTTTTGGAAAAAATTAAAGTATTTGACCGACAAATTATGGTTTGCCATGATTTGTCGGTGCTTCGTGATGGCTTCAATGAGTATCTTGATAAATTTCCAACGCTACGTTATAAAGTGACGTATCAGACTTTGCAATCTCAAATCAATATTAATGCAGAAAATAAAAGGCAAGAACTTCAAACACAGTTAATTGAAGCAATTTTACCACAATTGAATAAATTGATGCCTTTTTTAAAATTATAAACCGAAACCTACGGAATAATGTAGGTTTTGCTTATAAAATGTCCTTTTTATTGTCAAAAACAGAAAAGTCTTAGTTTAAATTTCTTTTTTTTTTTGTTATTCCAATTTGAATTTTGTTATTTCGCTTCATAATGAACTTTTATAATTATCAACATAAAACCTTATTGCCTTTTTGGGTGATTTTATAATAAAACACAATGCATTTATGAAAAAATTATTTACCTTATTATTGGCGACACTTTTTACGCCTCTACTGTTATTAGCACAAGAGCCGCAAGGTTTAGATGAACGAATCAATACTGCAGTCGAGCCGATTTCTACCGCTATCGGAAATATTGTATTTTTTGGTTTTGAAGTAAGTGGCGTTGATATTCCAATCGTGTTAATTGTATTAATTGGCGGAGCAACTTACTTTATGATTTATTTTGGTTTTCCAAATATCACTCGTTTTGGTTTAGCAATCAATGTCGTTCGAGGAAAATATGACAGCTTAGCTGGCGATCCAAGTGGAAATGAGAAAGAGGTTGGTGATCCTGATATTATTACGGTTGACGGTGATAATATAGATACAATTCGGGTGGAAGGACATCATGGCGAAGTGACCCCTTTTCAAGCTTTGACGGCCGCCTTGTCTGCAACCGTTGGTTTAGGAAATATTGCTGGTGTTGCGATTGCGATTTCAGTCGGTGGAGCTGGTGCAACTTTTTGGATGATTTTAGCTGGTTTTATCGGTATGGCTTCCAAATTTGTGGAGTGTACCTTAGGTGTAAAATATCGTGAAATTGGACCTGACGGAACCGTTTATGGTGGGCCGATGCACTATTTAAGTAAGGGTTTAGAAGAAAAAGGCTTAGCCGGTTTGGGTAAAGGTTTAGCCATTTTTTATGCTATTATGATGATAGGCGGTTCATTTGGTGGTGGAAATATGTTTCAAGCAAATCAAGCAAGAGCACAGTTTTCTCAAATGATTGGTTCTGACTCTGGCATGATTGGGACTGGTTTTGGAATTGTAATGGCAATTTTAGTTGCGATTGTAATTTTAGGTGGAATCAAGCGAATTGGTAAAGTAGCAGAACGTATTGTACCTTTTATGGTTGGTGTCTATGTTTTAGGAGCAATCATTGTTTTAGTCTTAAATGCTACCGCAATTCCTGCTGCTTTCGGAGCTATCTTTGAAGGTGCATTTACAGGTGCAGGTATCACTGGTGGATTCTTAGGTGTATTAATTCAAGGTTTCCGTCGTGCAGCATTCTCGAATGAAGCTGGTGTTGGTTCAGCTTCTGTTGCACACTCTGCCGTTCGGACGAAATATCCTGCAAGTGAAGGTATCGTAGCCCTTTTAGAGCCTTTTATTGATACCGTTATTGTTTGTACAATGACTGCTTTAGTAATTATCATTTTCCAATCGAGCGGTGCTTTTGAATATGGAAATTTAGATGCGAGTTCATCTGTGATTATGAATGATGGAAGTGTTTTAGATGGCGTGAACTTAACGGCTTCAGCTTTTGAATCCGTTATTCCTGGCTTCTCTTATGTATTGACAGTCGCCGTAATTTTATTTGCATTTTCGACCATGTTATCTTGGTCTTACTACGGTTTACAGGCTTGGAAATATCTGTTTGGAAAAAGTAATATAGCAGATTTGACTTACAAAATATTATTTTTATTATTTATCGTAATCGGTTCAGCAGCAAGTTTAGGAGCGGTGATTGAGTTTTCAGATGCGATGATTTTTGCGATGATTTTCCCGAATATGATTGGTTTGGTGATTTTAGCACCGAAGGTTAAAATAGAAGTGAGACGCTATTTGGCTGCAATCAAGTCAGGTGTATTAGATGTTGACTAAATTATGAACTAAGAGTTATTTAATCGTTTTAATGTAATCGTTTAAACATAATCTCAAAGTTTAGCAAGAAACCCCTTGAAGCTAATATAGTTTCAAGGGGTTTTCTTATTTTTGCAATGTAACGGCGACTTTCGTCGCTGGTTTAAAAAGAAAAACACAAAATCACCTAACGACTAAGTAACGTTCAAAAAATAAGTTCGACAATTTTAAATCAAAATTTACTACGGTTACTACGTTTTTTAATTTTGATTGTTGATTTTAATTTTCACTGATTACTAAAGTCGTCGGTACTTACAAAACTTAAAAAGCTATGCGAGTTTATTTTGACAATGCAGCAACGACACCAATTCACCCCGAAGTTCGGGAGGTAATGCACGATGCAATTGATAATTTTTATGGTAATCCGTCTTCAATTCATAATGAAGGTCGGAGTGTTCGTGCGGCACTTGAAAAAGCAAGAAAAACAATTGCCAACTATTTGAATGCGTCTATTGGTGAAATATTTTTCACTTCGGGCGGAACAGAAGCCAATAATATGGCTTTAAAATGTGCAGTTCGTGATTTAGGTGTGAAGCGGATTATCACTTCTCCGATTGAGCATCATTGCATTTTGCACACGGCTGAGGCATTAAAAAAGGAAAAAAATATTGACGTTGTTTTTGTGAAGATTTCTAAAAAAGGTTGTATTGATTTGAACGATTTGGAATTGCTTTTGAAAAATAGCGATAAAAAAACCTTGGTTTCTTTGATGCACGCCAATAATGAAATTGGAACGATTTGCGATATGCCGCAAATTTCGGCTTTGTGCGAAACGCATAACGCTTATTATCACTCCGATACCGTTCAAACAATTGGGCAGTTACCAATTGATGTACAAGCGACAAAAATTAACTTTTTAAGCGGTGCAGCTCACAAATTTTATGGCCCTAAAGGGGTTGGTTTTATTTATATCAATGGCGATAATACGATAAAACCCTTCATTGATGGCGGTTCGCAAGAACGCAATATGCGTGGTGGAACAGAAAATGTTTACGGGATTTTGGGCATGGCAAAAGCGATGGAATTGTCTTACGAAAACATGGAATCGAATCAAAATTACTTGCGTGAAATAAGAACTTATTTTATGAATCAATTGCAAGAAAACTTTGACGGCATGGAATTTAATGGCGATTTTGACGGTAATTATTTACCAAAAGTACTGAGCGTTTCGTTTCCGCCAAGTCCAAAAAATGAAGTTTTGATGTTTTCGTTGGATATTATGGGCATAAGTTCGTCGGGCGGAAGTGCTTGCAGTTCGGGAGCAGAGGCTCGTTCGCACGTTTTGGAAGCGATTAATTTTGATGAAGATAGAGTTGCCGTTCGGTTTTCATTTTCGTCATTTAACAAAAAAGAAGAAGTCGATTTCGTAATTGAAAAGTTAAAGACGATTATTACCAAAAATGTAAAAGTATTAACGACAGCTTAATTTTTATCATCTTCACGAATTAATTATAAATTGAAAATAGAAGAATTTTTATAGGGTATTTTTGAATCAATTGACGTTTATTTGAACCGTCAATTGGTTTTTTTTTGCGACTCTACAAAAATTGTTAAACAACTAAAATTATAACCATGATAATTGAAACTCAAGATGGTTCACATTCCATTTTTTCAGAAAAATTTGGCGTAAGTTACCATTCAAAATACGGTGCAATTCAAGAAACCGAACACGTTTTTATCAATGCAGGTTTGAGAACCAAAGCGGCAGAACAAAGCGAAATTTATATTTTAGATATTGGATTTGGAACTGGTTTAAATGCGTTTATGACGTTTTTGGAAAGCAAAAAATTAGGTTTAAAAATTCATTATACAGGCGTTGAAGCATATCCGATTACGCTGGAAGCGGCAAAGCAATTAAATTATGCCGAACAACTACAACTACCTGAAAATCAAGCGGATTTTATCAAAATGCACGAAGCAAATTGGAACGAAACGGTTTCTATTGGCAATAATTTTCAATTGACGAAAGTCAAAAAAAAGTTTGAGGATTTAGATTTTAATAATCAATTTGATGTCATCTATTTCGATGCTTTCGCACCAACTTCACAACCCGAACTTTGGGAAATTCCATTATTGGAAATTATGTATAATTCCTTAAAAACCAAAGGCATATTTGTGACGTATTGTGCCAAAGGACAATTCAAAAGAAACTTAAAATCGGTCGGTTTTCAAGTCGAAGCCTTGGCAGGGCCTCCAGGAAAACGGGAAATGACGAAGGGCGTGAAGGTTTAGGATTGATATTTTTTATGGCTAATATTGTCAGTAATTCTTGGTTTAAAAAATTCGTAATATGCTTTATAACTAATTGAGCTATTTTTATGATTAATTCGTAAAAACGGTGGCATTAAACAGGCGACTTTACGATTGAACGCTACCCTACCCTTTCAAGGTGGTTATTTCGCATAAAAATCAATACTATTTTTCATAATATTTAAAACATTAGTGACCAGTTTTTTATTAAAAATTATATAAAATCAAAACCAATCTATTTCCATTTTCGACTTTTGCCATTTTTGTACAAGACTTCAAAACTTAGAAGGTAATTTTGATTTTATAATCCTTAAAATTATCTACCATTTTCAGCAATACACCTTACTATTGCGTCTTTCATTTTCATAATTCTCGGAAAATTGTATAATTTTTGAACATAAGAATTACTTTTACACTTTGATTAATAAAGTTTCGTTCTTAATGGAATGAACTTTGGACGTAATTGTTCCATTTATAATCACGGATTACGAATGTAGAAGCAAGTTTCGTAAGTCATTGAAAAACAGTCATTTAGACGGTTTTTGAATAAAAAATAATGATATGAATTTATTGATAGTTGAGTCGCCTGCCAAGGCTAAAACCATAGAAAAATATTTGGGTAAAGATTTTACGGTTCGTTCATGTTATGGACATATTCGTGATTTGGGTAAGGATAAAAATGCGGTAGATGTTGAAAATGATTTCAATCCAACTTATATCATTCCCAAAGAGAAAGCAAAAGTCGTTAAAGAGTTAAAGGATTGGGTTAAAAAGGCAGATGAGGTATGGTTAGCGACGGATGAAGACCGTGAAGGAGAAGCGATTTCTTGGCATTTGTGTGAGGTTTTGGGTTTAGATGAAAATACGACGAAGCGGATTGTTTTTCGTGAAATCACCAAAACTGCATTACAAAAGGCGATTCAAACGCCACGATTATTGGATAAAGATGTGGTAAATGCACAGCAGGCAAGACGGATTTTAGACCGTTTGGTTGGTTTTGAATTGTCACAATTATTATGGAAAAAGGTAAAAGGTAAACTTTCGGCTGGTCGGGTACAATCGGTGTCGGTAAAGTTGATTGTGGAAAGAGAACGGGAAATTCAGAATTTTGAACCCGAAGCATTTTATAAAATTATTGCTGTTTTTAAAGTGAAAAGTGAAAAAGGTCGTTGGGTAAGTTTTAAAGGAGAATTACCAAAGAATTTTAAAACAGAGAAAAATGCGACTGAATATTTAAATAAATGTGTTGGTGCGACTTTTAATATTCAAGATATTAAAGTTCGACCTGCCAAACGCAAACCTGCAGCTCCGTTCACGACTTCAACCTTGCAACAGGAAGCGAGTAGAAAGTTAGGTTTCTCGGTTTCTCGCACAATGTCCACGGCTCAACGCTTATATGAAGCTGGACACATTACTTATATGCGTACCGATTCTACGAGTTTGAGTGAAACGGCTTTGCAAAATATTGCAGCTGAAATTGTGAGTAGTTTTGGTCAAAATTATGTACAAACTCGACGCTTTAAAAGCAAAAATGAATCTGCTCAAGAAGCTCACGAAGCTATCCGACCGACATATATTACAAAAACTGGTGCTGGTGTTGATAAAGACCAAATGCGTTTGTATGAATTGATTTGGAAACGAACGATTGCGTCACAAATGGCAGATGCGGAATTGGAAAGAACGACCGTAGATATTGGTGTTTCGACGATTTCTGATTCTAAATTGGTTGCAAAGGGAGAAGTTTTAATATTCGATGGTTTTTTACGTGTTTATTTAGAATCAACGGACGATGACGAAGATGAAGATGTGAAAGGAATGTTGCCGCCATTGAATGTTGGACAAGTCGTGGATTTGAATGAAATGACGGGAACAGAGCGTTTTACTCGTTCTGCGGCTCGATATACGGAAGCAAGTTTAGTGAAAAAGTTGGAGGAATTGGGCATCGGTCGTCCTTCTACTTACGCACCGACGATTTCGAGAATTATGGAACCGACACGGGGTTATGTCGTGAAGGAAAACCGTGATGGCGAAGAGCGAAAATATAACGTTTTGACGTTGCGTAATAATGAAATTACGAAACGTATTGATAAAGAAAATACTGGTGCGGAGAAAAATAAATTGTTCCCAAGTGATACGGGAATGATTGTCGTGGATTTCCTTTCCGAACATTTTGAGGAAGTTATGAATTATGGTTTCACGGCTGACATGGAAAAACGGTTGGATAAAGTCGCTGATGGAAAAGAACTTTGGGTGAAATTATTGACAGAATTTTACGTGCCGTTCCATAAAGTGGTCGAAGAAACCGAAAAAGGTGCAGACAGGGCTTCGGGCGAAAGAATTTTGGGTAAAGACCCGAAATCAGGAAGAACGGTTTTGGTGCGTTTGTCGAGATATGGTTCGGTGGCTCAAATTGGTGCACCCGATGAGCTGGAAGAGGAAGAAAAACCAAGATATGCCAACTTGAAATACAATCAATCCATCGAAAGTGTAAACTTGCAAGAAGCGTTGGATTTATTTCAATTACCGCTTAGTTTGGGTGATTACAAAGGGCATGAAGTGATTATTGGAGAGGGTCGTTATGGGCCTTATGTAAAATATAATGAGAAGTTTATTTCATTGCCGAAAGGCGAAAATCCGTTGGAATTTCCGAAAGATAGCGCGATTGAATTGGTTGACGAAAGAGAAAAACAAGACGCTCCAGTTTATGAGCATAAAGGTTTACCAGTTACGAAAGGAAGTGGTCGTTTTGGTCCTTTCTTAAAATGGAATGGGATGTTTATTAATATTCCAAGACGTTTTGATCCAGAAACGATTTCTACGGCTGAAATGTTGGAATTAATCGAAGCGAAGGAATTGAAAGAGGCGAATCGTTATATTCATAACTGGTTGGACGAGTGGAAAGTCAGTGTGGAAAATGGTCGTTGGGGGCCTTTTATCCGTTTTGGGAAAAAGAATTTTCAATTGCGTGACGCTGATGGCAACCGCCTGACAGCTGAACAAGCAAAGGAAATGACTTTGGAGCAAATCAAAGCGATTGTTGAAGAAGAAGTGCCAGGGGCATTCAAACCTAAGAAAAAACCAGCGGCGAAAAAGAAACCTGCGGCAAAGAAAAAACCAGCAGCAAAGAAAAAACCTGCGGCGAAGAAAACGGCAGCAAAAAAGCCAACGGCAAAAAAAACGACAAGTAAGAAGAAATAATATTAAATGGCTTCATTTTCATGGTTAATCCTCAAACGATAAAACCTTGTAACAATGAAGCCCTTAATTATATAATCATCATCAATGAGCAATACAAATAATACAACGGTCATGCGAATGTTTCTTTTAGTCGCATTTTTTATTTTATTGTTTGGCGGTGCTGCGATTTATGCGGCTTACCAAACGAAGAATTTGAAAGGAGAATTAGAAAAAACAGAAAAGGCATTAGAAGAATGTCAAAAAGGGAAATAAGGATTACATGGTAAACGGTAGGCGGTTTCATAATAATTTGAAAACCAACCGTTTATAAATGATTAAGCCTATCCAAGTTTACATGAGTAGCCAAAATATTAAAAAAAGGTAAATCCATACATTCAATTAGGTGAAGGTATGAATTTACCTTTTTTTTTGATAATTCGTTCAATCAAAAGCTACTATTATCCGGTTCAAAAATGTTTTCCTTACTATTTTAATGCTTTTTAAAACATTCAAAATTTAGTAATTATGAATCAAAAAACCATTTTACAATTTAGTCTTAGTTTGCTTTTTATTCTGTTTTCATTGACGACAAAAGCTGCGATAAGTTCCTCTCAAATAGACACCCTTTTAGTTATTCAACCCAAAAAACAGGTCGAATTTAATCTAAAAAAGAAACGCCGAATTTTTGAAAAAAATGAAAGAATAACCTGCACGACTTACGAAACACAACAATCTATTAGCGGTATTATTTACGGTTTTGAAGGGAATGCACTCCTTATCAAAGATAAAGAAGGCATTTTTCACCGTGTCAAAATCTCCGAACTCAAATCTATTAAACGACAATCAGATTTTATAACGGTATTATCCATTCTTGCGGCACTGATTACCACAGGATTGATTGCAATGCTGCTTTTATCTTTTCTTATACTCTTTCTTATTTTTCAAGTTGCAAGTCCTTATGGCTTAGGATTCCCTCCGATTCAGAATATTTTAATAACCTTGGGGATTAGTTCGTTTTTTGGATTGCTCGGGTTTCTGGGTTTTCGCCGTTCTTATAAATATAAATTTAATGAACGTTGGAAAGCGGACATGGTTAATATTGAAACCGAAATGAAATAATTTTTTTGTACCTGCCCCGATTTCTGCAAAACTTTAATAAGTTGAGGTTTTCGTAACCGTTCCGAGTGCGTAAATTGTCAAAAAGCCAAAATATTCAATAACAACAAAAATTTAATTCCCTACAAGACTTATCAAAGAACCAGCATTTTATCTATTTCAAACGTAACCATTATAGAAACTTTGAAATAACACATATTGTAAATCATTAAAAATGAAAAAAATTTTGCTTTTAGCAATTACGACAATCGCTATATTTTCCGCTTGTAATAACGATGACGCTCCAACTTGTACGACCTCGAATAATGGGGTTTACGGCACTTGGGATTGGATTCAATCAACTTATTACTTTACAGCAAATGGACCAGTTGTAAAAAATCCTGAAACGGAGGGTTTTACGAGAAGTATTGAAATTAAAACAGATAGCGTAGCATATTTTTATAAAAATGGAACGTTGGAAGACAGTACAAATTATTCAGTTATTAATGACCAAAT
>Ga0222647_1000085_pt1 | contig 51231 bp, 60 predicted proteins | sample AntAcemetagen333_FD_179864 | JGI IMG/M metagenome (GOLD analysis project Ga0222647, IMG submission 179864) | Saline water microbial communities from Ace Lake, Antarctica - #333 | ecosystem: Environmental > Aquatic > Non-marine Saline and Alkaline > Saline | place: Antarctica: Ace Lake...
AAAAAAGACATTTTGCAAAGCAAAATATTAAAAAATATGCTTGTCATTTTTTTATAGGAAAACCGTTCATCATTTTATTGGAAACTGCCAGCTATTCAACATAAATCGCCAAAATTTTAAAATCAATTTGATTTATTTTTCGTTCTTTTTTAATAATAATTTTTTTTAAATCTAAAATGTCCGAAGGGTTAAAATCGTGTATTTTCAATAGTTTTTCCAAAACAAAAACTACTGCCGATTCATTTTAGACTTTGAACGGAATATTTTGGACACGAATTATCTTATTTTTTTAATATTTAAAATATTGGTAATTAACGATTTAAAATTCGTGTCCTATATTCTTTATTAATTCCGTCCAAAGTCTAAATAATATTACAGATTAACGCAACTGCTCAAAAGTACTAACTACTTCAAAACCAAAACTCGTTTCATCGTTTCGCCATATTTCATCACATACAAACCTTCGCCAAACGTTGATAAATCAATTTGGAAAGTTGGATTCGTAATCAAAAGTTCACTTACTTTTTTGCCTGTTGCATCAAAAATTTCAAACATATTATGGTCGTCATTATTTGATTCAATCACAACATTTAAAATACCACTTGTCGGATTCGGGAACATTTTAAATTCCTCCAAACGCATGACGTTTTTGGTTGAAACCAAATCATTATTTCCATTATAAGTCGGTGCTTGAATGACAAAATTTCCCGTTCCGTTAGGTTGACGGGCGTAAGCTATATCCGTTGTTTGCTGTCCAAAACTGATAGAATCAACCAACGAAATCGAAGTATCTGACAATATCACCATTTCACCAGATGCCGATAATTTGAAATTCGCATGAACGGGATTTGGCCCTTGCGAAGAATCTTCGTCCGCCCAAATAATCAAATAATCGTTCGCCAGAATCATCGTTCCAGCAGGAATACCGTACTTCGTCAAGTTATCCGGCTTGTCCGTAATGTACCAGCCGCTTAAATCAACTGCCGTTCCTGACGTATTGTACAACTCAATCCAATCATCAAATTCACCAGCATTATCAGCAATTGTTACACTATTTGAAGCCATAATTTCATTGATAACAACGCCACTTTGAGCATTCGCCGATAAGGCAAAAACACTCATTAGTAGAAAAAAGCTTCCTATAAAAATCAACTTTTTAGTCATAACTTTTTATTTTTTATTATTAAAAATAATTCTTATTTACAGACAAGTAAAAGAATAAGAAATTGTGATTCTTTAGTTAAAAACCTACGGGGTTTTACTTGTCCCGAGAACTCGTGGAAAAACCCCATAGGTTTATCGTAATATTTTGCCTTATTTATAATGTAAGGTCTTGACAACCTTGCCATTGTACGTAAACGATAATTCTAATTTATTATCCTCTAATTTGGTGATCAAATACCGTTCAGAACTCGCTAACTCTGAATAATTATCGCCAATGATTTTAATTTGGTGTGTTTTGCCATCGGAAGTTTTGAAAATCGTCAAATCGCCACGGTTTTCGATATTATCAACTTGCACCAAATAGTTTTGATAAATTTTTCGAGTAATCTGTTTAAAATATTGAATATCCAAATAATCTTTTCCGCCTTCTGATTTATAAGACCAATAAAAATCCAACGTTCCTCGTCTGCCCGAACCGTCCATATTAAAATCATAATCAAAAAACTTCGTCAAATCCGAAGCCTCTTCGCCAGTCCAAGTGCCGATTAATAAATCCGTTTTTGAAAGTTTCGGCGGCGTTAAAGTTGCCGCAGAAATAGCAGATGCAGGCGTTGTCGGTTTTGCAGGTTTCGTTGATTTTCCAGAAATAGGTGTTTGTATGGAAGTGAATTCTTGAATTTCGCTCTCGCTATTGTCCAAATAAAATCCCAAATGACCGTCCAAATGACTGACCGCTTTTAATAAATCGTCACCAAATGTCGTTGTGAATTTTGCTTTATTGCCAACCAAAGCAAAAATTAAGGCATTATTTACTGGGAATTTTGCGTCATTTCCTTGGTCGTAATAACAATCCAATGAACCTTCATTTAAAATTGTCCAAAATTCAATTTCCCATCTTTCGCCAAATTTTTCGTTACCAAAACCTCGCAATTGTCCCCAATATTCGCCACGAAGTTGATAAACTTGTACTTGTAACGTCGCTTTATAACCATCTTTGTCAATATTCAAAGTATAAAATCCCGTCCAATCTTGTGCGAAAATCAAGGAAACGAAACACATTGAAAGTATTGTTAATGCTATCTTTTTCATAGAATTTTTATTAATTTTTATAATTTTTAGTACTTAATATTTAACACCTAATACTTAACGCACCACGCTTTTTACCGAATTCGACCAACCCATCAAATTCGCCAATTTATACAAAACTCTTGCGCCGACGTTGCCGTCCCATTCATGTTCGCCATTTACTTCGCAAAGGTCAAAACCGATAATTTTTTTGCCATTGATGACCAAAAGTTTGACTAAATACATCGCCTCTTCGTACTGCAAACCACCTGGGACGGGCGTTCCTGTGTGCGGGCAAAGGCTCGGATGCAGACCGTCAATATCAAAACTGACATAAACTTTTTCGGGCAAATGTTTGATAATGCCCTGACAAATTTGTTGAAAAGTCATGCCTTCGTACAACATATTTTTTATACGATGGTCGTAATATGTTTGAATTCTACCTTCCGATTTTTTAATCACGTCCAATTCTTCTTCACAAAAATCTCGGATTCCGACTTGTACTAATTTAGAAATATTGCTGATTTTCAAAGCATTATAAAAGATAGACGCATGAGAATATTCAAAACCTTCATACGCATTTCGCAAATCACAATGTGCGTCAATTTGCAAAATTCCGAAATCCTCATGTTCTTCACTCAACGCTCGAAGATAGCCCAAAGGCGTACTGTGATCACCGCCGACCAAACCGACTAATTTTCCTTTTTTTAATAAATTTTTCGTTTTTTCGTAAACCCAATTATTCAACGTTTCCGAAGCCTCATTGATTTTTTGCAAACGAGCGGTCATATCAATTCCAAAATCATCGGTTTTTCCATTTTCCAAATATTTGATATAATCTTCCGCATCTGTCCGAAGCATTTTATTTTTCATCAAAATATCCTCGTTCATTTCTCGCATGAAAATCCCCATTTTCCAAGCATCAGGAACGTCTGTATCCATCAAATCCAACTGAACGGAAGCCCTGCGAATATTCTCTGAACCCGTTGCTGTTCCACCAGTGTACGAAGTTGTCACTTCCCACGGCACTGGCTGAAAAATAATATTTGCAGTTGCTTCATCAAACGGCAAACCGATAAAATTTCCATTATCAATACCAACGCCGCTCGGATTAAAATCTTTTAGTTTATCACTCATGCTTTTTCTAAGTAGCACCAAGCTACAGCTTGGTTTTATAAATTTCTATAAATTTTCATACTCAAGCTGGAGCTTGAGGTTGCCTGCAAAAATACTTTCAAATAATGATAAATCACCACAGTTTCCTGACTTTTCTACACCTTACCAAATAATTGTTAGCGAATTTTCATTTTGCAAAATTATAAGAACAAATTTACGGAATCACCAAATTAGATTTGTATAAATGTCAAAAAAACGGATTTACCGCTTTGGAGTAGTTTAGATTAAGATAATAAAAGAGGTTAAAACCACCTTTATATTAAATTAATCATCATGCGTCAGAATAAAAAATTGTGATTATCATTATCGCCAATTAAAATTAAGTGATTATCAAAAACGTAAAATTTAATTTTATTACCCGACACAAATACTGGATTTTGACGGTCATTTTTCATTTATTAGTAATAAAATTATTTTTACGTTTTATGATATTAGTAATAATTAGCAATTTTGTTAAACTAATTTTAATTAATACGATTAAAATTATTAATTTATTAAAAAATAGGCTTAATTATTATTAATAATGAAAATTAAAAAAATGAATTTTGAATTGCAAAAATTCATTTGCACGGGATTTGACTAATAATAGTTGTGCGCATCGAAAGCGATTCAGCACAAAATACAAACAACATAATTTAAAAACTTAGTTATCCGTATTGAATGTTGCATAATTCAAACTGCATCGAAATACTGCTAACTGCAAACTCAAATACCATGGAAGATTTATTTAAAAAATTCTTGTACACAGGCGTAGGTTTAGTTTCTCACAACGCAGAAATGTTGCAAAAGAACTTGAACGACTTAATTGAAAAGGGTAAATTAACAGAAGAAGAAGGCCGCAAAGTAGTCGATGATTTGGTGGATGACACGAATCATAAAAAAGAAGAATTCGAAGACAGATTGCGTGGAATGGTTGATTCTATTCTTAAAAAAGTGGACTTGCCTTCTCGTGAAGAATTGAGCGGTTTGAAATCTCGTATTGCTGAATTAGAAGAAGAATTAGCAGCGACAAGAGCAAAAGACGAAACTGAAAAAGCACCGACAACAACGGCGAAGAAAAAACCAGAGTAATTGAAATTTTCAATCAGTAGTCCACAGGTATAAAAAACACTAAAATATTAAATTATAAAAATTCGGTGGTTTGATTATTAAAAAAATAAAAATTCAAACCATCGAAAAATAAAAATAATAAAAAATCATGGAAAATTTAATGAAAAAATTCTTGTACACAGGCGTAGGTTTAGTCGCATCAACAGCCGATAAAGTACAGACAAATATCAGCGAAACCGTTGAAAAAACTAAAGATGCACAGAACGAAGGTGAAAAAGTTGTAACGGATTTGTGGAAAGACACCGAAACGAAATACACCGAAATGGAAGCTCGTTTGCGTTCGGCTTTGGATAGTGCAATGGCTCGTTTTAATTTGCCAAACGTGGAAGAATTCAACGCTTTAAAAAATAGAGTGGCGGAATTAGAAGCAGAATTGGTAAAAAAAGAAACAAAAAAATTGGCAGCAACTACGGAAGAAGTAGCTGAGGAAGTAAAAAAAGCTCCTGCTCGTCGTCGCACGAAAAAAGAAGAAGCATAGTAAGCGATAAATACAATTCCTAATTATTAAGAATTTAAAATCATGGAAGATTAAAAAATTCTAATTAACGATATTGACGCAAGTCAAAAGATTTCATTGGGACAGTTTGAAATACACTGGGAGATTGCCGCACTCGATTTTTATCGGGCTGCGGCATTTTTTATTTTGCCACAGGTACAACCTGTGGTTATTCATATTTAACCCTTTTAGGGTTTTGTTTAAAAAATGACTCTTTTCAAAATCGTTAAATTTGAACCTCGCTTTTAAAAGTTCGTTAGGTTTGTTGTAATTTAGTTTTTGGACAAAAAAATGGAATACGGATTGAACGGATTGGTGCAGATTTAAACGGATTTATTGAAAATATATTACAAAAAAAATCTGTTCAAATCTATATAAATCCGTTCAATCCGTGTTCCATTTACTTTCTACTAAAATCCGTACATTAAAACCAACTATGAAATTCTTCCAAAAAATTTGCCTACTTTTTTTATTGAGTTGCTTTTCCAATGCGTCAATACAGGCGACACATATTGTCGGTGGCGAGTTAAATTATCGGTGTTTGACGGGTAATTCTTATGAAATTTCGTTGACGGTTTTTCGAGATTGTCAGAACGGTGTACCGCCTTTTGACGCTCAAGCTGCTATCGGTATTTTTGATAGTTCTAATATGTTGATAACGCAATTATTGATTCCATTTATGGGTGACGATACGCTGAATGCAACGCTTTTTGATTCGTGCTTGGTGATTCCGCCTGATGTTTGTGTCCATCGAACAACGTATATTGACACGATTTTTTTACCTTTTTTAACAGGCGGTTATCAATTGGCGTATCAACGCTGCTGCCGAAATTATACGATTTTAAATATTCAAGCGCCAAACCAAACTGGTGCGACTTATTACACACAAATTTCAGAATTGGCATTAACAACGTGTAATTCTAACCCCATTTTTAATGCTTGGCCTCCGATTTATATTTGTGTTGGCAAGCCGATTTTATTTGACCATTCCGCTACGGATTATGATGGAGATTCGCTGGTTTACGAACTTTCTGCACCGTTTGAAGGTGCGGTCGTGAACAACTCGATGCCGCAGCCGCCAAATCCGCCGCCCTACGATTCCATCATTTGGCGATTTCCATTTTCGACAACCAATATGATGGGTGGAACGGATTTGTTAAAAATCAATTCGCAAACTGGTTTATTGACTGGAACGCCGACTTCGACGGGGCAGTATGTGGTTGGAATCTGCGTCAAAGAATATCGAAATGGTGTGTTAATTTCGAGTACAAAACGGGATTTTCAGTATAATGTTGGTGTTTGTGGCGAGGTTTATAATGCTGCTTTTTTTACGCCTTCGGTCGTTTGTGATTCCAATTTGGCGGTCAGTTTTAATAATCAATCCACGACTTCGAGCAGTTATTTTTGGGATTTTGGCGACTTGACAAGCAATGCCGATACGTCACAAATCTACACGCCTTCCTACATTTATCCTGATACAGGAAAGTACGTCATTACGCTGATAGTCGGTGGTGAAGATATTTGTGCCGATACATTTTCGAGAGTTGTCAACGTTCAAGATGCAACGATGAAAGCGGATTTTAATGTCGTTTATGATAGGTGTGTTGATTCTACGGTCGTTCAATTGATTGACCAATCTTCGAATCCAAATAGCACTGTTTCTTCGTGGCAATGGATTTTTTGGGACGGCACAGTTGATTCTGCTCAAAACCCAACAAAGACGATTTTTGGACAAGAAAATTATCAAATTGTTTTAATTGCAGGTTCTGAAAATGGTTGCTATGATTTGAAAGTTGATACGATAAGTTCTTACCCTGTGAATATTTCAACCGAAAGTTTCACACAAATTTGTCGAGGTGGCGAGATGTTTTTGGAGGTTTTTAATTTGGATTCTACCGATAATTTAACCTATCAATGGTTGCCAGAATCGGAAATTATTGTTGGTCAAAATAGCAATAAACCGATTGTCGCACCGATATTAACGACCGATTTTTGGGTCATTGCAACGAATCAACACGGTTGCACAGCAATTGATACGCTAACCGTTCAAACGTCCAATATTTTTCCGCCATTGGCAATTCAATCCAGTGCAGATTCGACTTTCCCTGGCGAACCTGTCCAACTGACCGCTACTTTTGATGGTAATTATTTATACGATTGGCTGTCAGATTCCAGTTTAAGTGCGAACGGTATTCATAATCCCATTGCTACACCTTATGTTCCGACTATTTACACCTTGCTGATTGAAGACGAAAATGGTTGCAGAAATATCGCTTCGATTCCGATTTTGATTCGACAATTTGAGTGCGAATTGCCGTATATTTTTATTCCAAACGCCTTCACACCAAATAATGACGGCAACAATGACGAGTTTTTTGTCCGTGCGAATTCCATCACCGCAGTCTATTTGGCAGTTTATAACCGTTGGGGACAAAGGGTTTTTGAAACCCGTGACCTCAATCAAGGTTGGGACGGTACATTCAACGGTATGCCTTTAGAACCAGATGTTTTTGGGTATTATTTGGAAATTGACTGTTTTAATGGCTTGAAACAATTTAAAAAGGGAAATGTGGCTTTGATTCGGTAGGCATTTTTTATGGCTCTTTGATAATTTCTACAAGAAGTAAGTTGGTCAATACTCAGGTTTCGGCATTGAGCACAAAACAGGAGTCATCGAAAGCCATTTATGAGGTTTATTCCGTTTAATTTTTTCAGATTTTAAAATTTCCCAAAAAAGAGTCACTGCATCTCGGCGGCAGTGGCATTTGAGCAAATGCAAAGAGTTGTGTCCTTATCTTATTTTCCGCAATGATAAATCAATGTAGAACATTAATAATAGTACTTTTTCAGCAAGACCAATTACAAACACACTAAACTACCTACAACGTAAATTCAAAATATTTTTGTAAAAACTCGTACCAATTCGTCAAATCCAAGTAGCACGGCTGTCCGAGCCGTACATAATAAATATAACACGCTGCCAGTATATTATCACGGCTCGGATAGCCGTGCTACGGCATGATGTACTCGAACTCTTCTCTGATATAATGAAATGTCCACGCTTTCCAACTTTTGACGAGCTCAGCCTTCACCGGATTATTCAATACGTATTGTACTTGATAAGAAAAATCTTCTCGATTTCTTATCAAATGGTCGTAACTCTCTTCCAACCAAAATGTGGGATGTTGCTGTCCTTTTGGACATTTTCCATACAATACCTCATTCGCACGAGTAGCAGTATATCGCTTCATACTTCCCAAAATTTCATATAGCTGTTTTTCGCATTTATATAATACGATATGAATATGGTTGGACATGATACAATACGCTACTACCTTACACCATTTATTATTAATAAAATCCAAACTATCCATTACAATTCGTGCTATTTCGGGTTGCGTCAGCCATATTGGGCCCGTAGTCGCACCATCTAATAGTGCATTGAATTTTCCAAAATACATCGCACGAGATTTTTGAATACGCCGTTTTATTTCCATTTCAGATGCACCATTCGCTTCCGCTTCTTTTATCATCAAGTCACGAGCGTCTCGAAGTGCTTCTATTTTTGCTTTTGGCAAACTGCCTTTTAAGCAAATCGTTACGGCGAACACACCATTTTTGGGCTGTATATGCGGTAGATTTCTTCGATAGTAAGTTTTATGGTTCATTATGTTCCGTTAAGTAGTACGGCTATCCGAGCCGTGATGTTCCGTTAAGTAGTACGGCTATCTGAGCCGTGATGAAGATAAGACAGCTATCTGAGCCGTAACAAAAGTAGCACGGCTGTCTGAGCCGTGATAAACCTAAATTTCACGGCTCGGATAACCGTACTACAACCATCACGGCTCGGATAGCCGTACTACAACCATCACGGCTCGGATAACCGTACTACAACCATCACGGCTCGGATAGCCGTGCTACAACCAAACTGCAAAAATATTTTTTCCTTCGTGCGAAATCGTTTGCACTTCCCACATCGGATTTTGTCTGTCGTCAAAAATCAATAAAAAGCCATTTTCGACACTATGAATATCTAAATAATTGGCTAATTGATTCAACCCTTTTTCGTGTGCTTTTGAACCTTTCCAACGTTTTAATTCTAAGATATATTTATAATGTAAATAGGTCACCACCACGTCTAATCGTTTTTCTTCTGATGTTTCGACCTCTTTAAAATCGTGTCCTTTGCCATTTAAAATAGGTTTTAAATACGCCAAAAATATCAATCGCCACTGTCTTTCGATAAATTTAAAATCCTTTTTGCTCCGTTGTTCTTTCATAAAAGACTGAAATTTGAGCAAAACGCCTTCCATATCCAACGATTCGTCATCATTAATAAAATAACCGCCGTGGTTTTTCGCACCTTCAATCGGTTGCGTAATCAATTTGGAAGTCATGTAATCATAAACCAACTGTTCATAAATGCGATTATGAATCCGAATCCGTCCATTTCGTTTAAAAATTCCGTATAAAATACCTTTATAAATCGTAGGATTATATTGATTAAAGGGTACAATTTCACCATCTAAAATAATGCGGCTCACCAAATCATATAAATCTTGATGATTTTCCAAATTCCCAATCAAGCTATCAAAATTCGTATTATTTTCTCTTAATAATAAACGGACACTTTCTTCCAAATCGGCTAAAGTCCATTCATTTCGTCCCTTTTCAGGTTTTGTTTTTAAAATCTTTTCCGCAATATTTTTACATAATTTGCTCACCAAAAACGGATAACCTGACGTATGATAATATAACCGTTCCGCCATTGCAGAAATATCCATTTTTACATTTTCTATTTCGCTGTATTGTTCCAACATCGGAATAATTTGGTGCGGATGAAAGGTCATATCAACCTCAAAATCAGTCGCAATATTCCACGGCGAATTGTATTGTGCTGCTTCAGGGTCACGGAGTTTGAATTTTAAGTTTTTTACATCGTGAACACCTGCTAAAACGACGCTATAAAAGGTTTTATGATTTGGACGGGTCCGAGATAAATACTTCGTTCGCAACATACCCAAGAAACTCAAAAATGGTTCATAATTGCTACTTGCGTCCACTTCATCAATCAATAAAACTACCTTTTTATTAATCTTGTGCGTGAATCTTGTGATGACTTGAGATAGAGTGTCCATATCTATAACTGCTGTCTTTTCTACTTTTAGAAAAGCAGATAAATCCGGGGCTTGAAACTCTAAAGACGTGATTAATTGCTGCGCAAACATCGTTGCAAAAGCCTTATCGTTTTCGTGCCACATTTCATCAACCCCTTGAAAATTTAATGCAATTGGGAAGTAATCCGTTGATTTTTCCATGCTTTCAAGTAACAATCGAAGGCTTGTCGTTTTGCCGTATTGTCGAGGACGATTAATAGTAAAATATTCACCCATTTCTATCATATCCATAACATCGTCTAACTTTTCTTCATTGTTCATCATGTAATGAAAGTCAGCGTAACACGTTCCCGTTATATTAAATTTCATTTTCATTTTTAAATTGTTTTACACAAATATACAGATTTGTTGTCTTAAAAAACAGCTTTACTTTTTGGTGAAAAACTTTTAAAATAGGACGATTTTTATCCACATTCAAATCACTCAAACACCGACGTAAACGCCGTTCCTTCCGCCAAATCACTCGAAACCGCAAGCTCAATAGTCAACAACTCACAAACTTTTTGAGCAATCGACAAACCTAAACCGTTGCTTTTTATAGATTTATGATTTAAGGCATCAGCACGGAAAAACAGATTAAAATTTTGGGTAGTGCTGTTAATATGAACTTTTCTTTCATACGAAAAGTCATTATTAAATTTGATAAGGGGTAAATACGCCAAATTATTTTGCGCAACGCATTTATTTAAAATATTGTCTTGTTTTCGATAATCTCAATCCTTCATCTCAATTTCCTCAATCTCCCCATTTCTAACAATAAATTTCCCAAAATTAACTTCAAATTTTTCGATAATTTCCGTCACTCGATTTTCATGCGTATCAGTGATAAAAACCTGTCCAAATTCTTTTTTTTGTATTAATAATTCTAATAAATGTTGGACACGACTTTCGTCCAATTTATCAAAAATATCATCTAATAATAAAATTGGGGCAATCTCTTTCTCTTGTCGCAACAGTTCATATTGAGCGAGTTTTAATGCTAAAATATAAGATTTTAATTGCCCTTGTGAGGCGAATTGTTTGACAGGCACGTCATTAAAAACAAACTTTAAATCGTCTTTATGAACGCCCGTTGTCGTTCGCTGCAAAATCCTATCTTTTTCGAGCGTTTCATTTAACAGGCTTTCAAAATCTGTTTCCGATAATTTTGATTGATAAATACATTTCACAGCTTCTCGTTCGCCCGAAATTTGGTTGTAATAATCTACAAAAATCGGTTCAAAATCTACCATCCATTCCTGCCGCTTTTGATGAATATAGTTCGCTGACGGCAACAATTGAGCATCGTAAGATTGTACCAAAATTTTATCAAAAGTTCGGGTTTCTGCAAATTGTTTGAGGAGTTTGTTGCGTTGCGAAAGTACCTTATTATAATGCATCAAATACGTCAAATATTGATTATCCAATTGACACAAGGTATTGTCCAAAAATCGACGACGTTCCTCGCTGCCTTCCATTGCCATCAGCGTATCATCTGGAGCAATCATGACCACGGGAAACCGTCCGATATGGTCAGAAAGTCGCTCATAAACCGCCTTATTACATTCGAATTCTTTGATTTTTCGAGCCTGTACTTTAGCGATTATTTTATCAACTCGCAATGTTTCTTTCGTATTTCCACTAACGAAATTCGCTTCTAATCTGAAAAAACTTGCCTCGTGTTTCGTAATGTGTTTATCACTCGTTTTGAAATGACTTTTGCACATACACATATAATAAATCGCATCTAACAGGTTCGTTTTTCCCATACCATTCTGCCCCACAAAACAGTTCAAATGTTTGGAAAACAACAATGTTTGCGATTCGTAATTTTTGAAATTCGTCAGTTTTAAGGCTTGTAAGTACAATCAAGTATAGGTTTTCAGGTCTTGAGATTTTAAGGTGTTAAGGTTTTGACCGTTTTAACGATGATATTGATTTTATTATCGTCCGCTTTTACCAAACACCTTAAAATCTTTATACCTTTTTTTTTAGTAAAATATAGAATACGGTTTTCCCTCCATCTGTTCGACATAATTTACTTCTCCCAATCGAAATTTGACAGGAAGCCCGGCGGCTTTTTCCATTTTCACTTCCAATTTGCAAAAAATTGCTAAATCATCGTAATTATAAGTGGAAATATTGAAAACTTTGGACAAGTCTGAAGTCGGGCGATGCAATAAGGAAGGTTGAAAAATATTGTTTATAGCAATCACAGGATCCGTAGAAATCGGCGTGATTGTATAATGTTTTTGTGGAAAAAAATTGGTTTGTGCAGTTGCCAAATTAAAAAAACAACTTATGAAAATGACGGTAATTATTGATAGCTTCATGGTTTTCATTGTTAAACGGTTTCATGACTTCATCACTTAATACTTTTATCCAAAGTTTCGGCTTTATGTCGAAGTACCAAAGTATCATTCGTGATTAAACTTTTATCGTCGCCAATTTGATTATCCAACATAATCATATAAGCATACTTCGTATCGCCATAAAACTTTTTGGAAAGTGATTCTGGATAATCGCCCTCTTGAACGATATAAGTGAAAGTCGAATCGGGAGTCATTAGTTGTTGTAAAATCGTAAAATTCGTATTTAACTGTTCCTCTCTGAAATTCATTAAAACCGCCCGACTTTTCTCTGAAAGTTGTGCTTTTTCTGGTTTTCCGAACCAGCAATGCGACAAGGGTAACAATGCTAAACTTAGCAATAGCAATATTTTCAAGTTTCGACTTGATGCTAAAACTCGTTTTTCTCTCGCCCGTGCTTCTGCGACTTGTCCGAGTAAAATACTCCGCTCCTTGATGTAGTCGTTATCGTCAAACATTTTTTATTGATTGGTCTGTTGCAATATTAAGCAGTTATTTTGAAAAAGAGAAGGAAAAGTAGTTGGGAGTTTTTAGTTACGGGTTTATCCTGAGATTTCGGTGATTATCACCATAATTTAAAAAACGATAATATTTAAGCAACGGGTCAAATGCGTTGATATTTGTTTTAAACCTGTAAGGTTTTTTATTCCCGTTTATGAAGTATCAAAACAAAAAAAAGTCCCTCCAAAATATTGGAAGGACTTTTTGTTGGCTCACTAGGGCTCGAACCTAGACTCTTCTGTACCAAAAACAGACGTGTTGCCAGTTACACCATGAGCCAAACATGATTGCCTTTTTTGCTAAAGCGATGCAAATATAAGACACCTTTTTTTTATGTGCAAGTACTTTTGAAAAATATTTTATAAATAAATTATAAATATTTCAAAAAATATTTATAATTTATATCAAATCTTTTAATAGCAACAGTTTCGCAGCATAATCAATATTCTCTTTATCCAATTCACTTTTCACTAATTGATGTAAAGCGTGATATTTATCTTCTGCAAACCTCAATTTTTGAATTTCTGGTCGTTTTAATAACGCTTTTGCGTCTTCCAATTTTGGCATTTCAAACATTCCTGCCAGTTGCCCTAAATTATTTCCCGTTAAAACGGTACTATTTTTAACCTCATCAGATAAATTATCATAACCGATAACCAATTTAGGAACAGGTTGAAAAACTTTAAAAACGGCATCACCATTTGCTCTGGTATAAAAAGCACGTCCCATTCTACCTACCAAATCAATTTTTTGTGGGTCAATGCGTTCTTGTTCGTCCAAAATATCTTCCGAAAGGTGCAATTTTACAATTTCGCAAATAATCAAATTTCCTGCACCACCATTTTCGCCCATCGGCAAAATCTCTTTGACCTTACACTCAAACTGGACGGGCGATTCTTTGACTCGAAAAGGTTTGACAATATCAGACGGAATTGGCGTTAAGCCAGACTTTTCAAATTCGCTCACACCTGATTCAAATTCCACAGAAGCGACCGCCATTTGTCGGACAATACTATGGGAAACCACGTTAATTACAGCTTCTCCTGTTGTTTTAATGTTATGTAGCGTATCTTTTGTCGTATTATTAGAAACCCGACGATTGGAAGAAAAAACCATTATCGGTGGATTTGAACTAAAGACATTGAAAAAGCTATATGGTGCTAAATTCGAGTTGCCGTTTTCGTCTAAAGTACTGACAAAGGCAATCGGACGAGGAGCAACTGCCCCAACCAAATATTGATGTAATTGAGGTATTGGTAAATCGCTCGGATGATAACTTTTCATTTGTTGATTCTTTTATTTGTTAGTTCGTTGATTCATTGATTCAAGGTCACAAATGTAAGTATGATTTAGTTATTTTGTGTATTTTGGGGCTTGTTACTTTGTGATTCGGTAATCGGTAATTTTCTGTCATAATTATCATGATATTTCACGCTATTGTACATTTGCCGAATCATGAATCACGAATCACAAAACTTTCCAAAAATGAATCAATTGCCCCAAACATGACCAAACAATGTTATAATTAATTATTAATAATATGTTTATTAATATATATTTGCTTTTATTAAATTATAACTCAAATATAGACAATAGAATGAGCCTATCAATTGTATTCGCAACTGCGAATCAGAACAAAGTCCTAGAAGTGTTGGCATTATTAGACGATGGTATAAATATTGTAAGTTTGAAGGATATTGGTTGCGAGGAAGATATTCCCGAAACACGGCCTACCATCGAAGGTAACGCGCTTCAGAAAGCTCAATACGTTATCGAAAATTATCAAGTCAATTGTTTTGCGGAAGATACAGGATTGGAAATTGAGGCTTTGAATGGTGAACCTGGTATTTTTTCCGCTCGTTACGCTGGCGAACAAAGAGATTCAGAAGATAATATAGCTTTGGTTTTAAAGAAATTAAAAGGTCAAAATAATCGAAAAGCACAATTCAAAACCGTTATAGCTTTAATTATTGACGGTAAGGAAACACTTTTTGAAGGGATTGCAAAGGGACATATTGCGGAAGCAAAAAGCGGTGGAAAAGGTTTTGGGTATGACCCAATTTTCATTCCCGAGGGTTATGACATCAGTTTTGCTGAAATGGCTGCCGACGAAAAAAATAAGATTAGTCATCGAGGTAAAGCGGTCAGATTATTATTTAATCACCTCAATGAGCTTATAAATCAATAAGAAAAATAGTAGCTTTATCTTAAATATATAAAACGCATGGTTACAAATATTCATTCAATAGGCATTTCGGAACAAGAGCTTCGTCAAGGCTGTATTAATGGTCGAGCAGATCATCAAAGGCTATTGTACGATTATTTTTCTCCTCGAATGTTCGGTATTTGTTTACGTTATGCTAATGATTATCATCACGCTGAAGATATTCTTCAAGAAGGTTTTATTAAAATATTCCGAAGTATGGATAAATTCAGAGGTGACGGGTCGTTTGAAGGTTGGATTAAAAAAATATTTATTAATACCGCCATCGAACATTACAGAAAATCCGTCAATCATAGTGGACATGCTGAATTAGAACCCAATATTGTGGTTCGACATATCAGTGAGAAAGCGACTGATAATTTGGCGACGCAAGACTTAATGAAATTAGTGCAACAACTTTCACCCGGTTACCGTACTATTTTCAACCTTTATGTGATTGAAGGATATGCTCATAAAGAGATATCTGAAATAATGGGTATTTCGGAAGGAACATCTAAATCACAATTGGCAAGAGCCAGGAATATTCTTAAAAAAATGGTTGAATCTCAAGCATAATAACTACTTATGAATAAAGACCAATACGATATTGATAAATTGTTTCAAGATGCCTTTGGTAATAACTATGAAGCTGCTCCACCTTCAAATATGTGGGATAAGATAGAAAGCAGTTTGCCTTTGACCGAAACGGATCAGCTATTTAAAAACGCACTTGAAAATTACGAAAGACAACCTTCGCCAGAAGTTTGGGGACGTATCCAGCCTGAGTTGCCGCTTAGTCTTACGGTTCGTAATGTATTCGTACAGTTGAGTAAAATTGCAGCCATATTATTGGTTGGAATTACCGTTTATATGTTTGCCCAACAATTTGAGTGGTCGGATAAAGAGAATTTTGCTCAACAAAAAGTTACAATAGAAAACCCTAATAATCATAATAATCAATCGCTTACAGAACAAGAAATCGTAGAAACTTCGGTCGATGACTTGTTAGAAAACAATCAAATTGCAGTGATTGATCCCTCGGAAGCCACTATTCCAATAAGTAAAAAAACGCAGCAAAGCGTTATTAATTCGCCTTACAATAATGCTGAAAATACGGCGAAAGGTGGCAATGCCATTTATGCGAATTATCCTACCGAAGCAACGATAAATGTAAATGAAATCGCTCGCAGACTTAAAAATGGTGATAAATCAAGAATTCCAAGTAAGGAATTGTTTGACTTAAAATATTGGGAGACAGAAGAAAAAGAGTCAAAATCTAAAGTCGATACCTTGACGAAAGAACAGGAAAAAGAATTGAACCCATTGAATAATAAAAAAATGGAAGATGTTTATGCTGCAAATGAACCAATTGATTTGGATGGCAAAATTCGGCGTCCAAAGACAACTGACGCTATCGCACAAAACAATATATCTTTACTTTATTTGAGTTTGCAAGGTAAACCAGATGCAAGTATAACTCACGCAGGCATTCGATTCAATCGTAGTAATTTAGCACCACAAGTATTTAATTTCAAAGGTTTTTACGTTTCCGCAAATGCCGCTTTAGGTAATTCTTTTATGTTTAATAATAGCATGAAAGAGGGCGTAATGGGCGAAAATGCAAATTATAAATTGACGACTTTAGGTACTAATTTCGGACTCGGTTTGGGTTATCAAATGTCACCAAAGTTATCAATTGAAACGGGTTTGAATTATGTAAATCAAAATCAAACTTATACCAATTCTAAAAATGGTGATAAAATCAATTTGAATTATTACGCTGTGCCAGTTACGATGAAATACCGCACTAATGAAATTTCAAGTAGAAAACCCGCTGCGATTTCTTATGTTTTTGGTGTTCAAACTGCATTTTTGGAAACGGCTAATATTATTAGCGAGCCTTCACCATTTGTCGAGCCACAAGCCGTAGCAACTCAAACAGAATTAGGCATCACCGCAGGAGTTGATTATGATTTGTATTTGAATAAAAATCTTTCTTGGACAATCGGTGGTCGTGTTAATTGGGGAACTGATGTTGCGAATCCTTTTAAAAATAATAATGGATTTATCGGTGTTCGTTCTGCTTTGAATTTTCGATTTGCAAAGTAAATTTTAAACACAAAAAAGTAAAGGCTTTGCGAAGCACATAAGGTTTTAATGCTAAAAAAAGCGTTGTTGATTTTAAAAATCAACAACGCTTTTTTCGTTTTTTAATAATTCATCTCCTACTCCACAATTCCTTCCATCTTCCCATTCCGAATCAACCACAAACCGAAAAACGTCAATAAACCATTTAAGATTAATAATTCAAAACCGAATTGGTAACCAAATAATAAGGTATCCGAATACGTACTTAAAACGTAGCAAAGGATTGGTGAAAGAATACAAACGAGCGGTGCTAAACTATCATTTATTTTGAATTTAGTAAAAAACCCAAAAACGTATAAACCTAAAAGTGGCCCATAAGTATAACCTGCAACTTTGAAAACTTCATTGATGACCGAATCATTATTTAATTGTTTGAAAGTGATGATAACAACAACCAATAAAATCGAAAAACCGATGTGAACGAAAGTTCTTGTGCTTCGATGTTTTGGAGCGTTGACATCTTCCTTTTTTTCAAAATTTAAAAAATCAATACAAAAAGAAGTCGTCAAAGCGGTCAAAGCAGAATCCGCACTGGAGTATGCAGCAGCGATTAAGCCTAAAATAAATAAAATTCCAACGATTGGTGAAAGTTGATTTAAAGCGATATTTGGAAAAAGTTGGTCTGTTTTTTCGGGTATTGCGATGCCTTGATTGTTAGCATAAATATATAATAACGCTCCCAAAGCTAAGAACAATAAATTAACGAAAACCAAAACAATACTCAACGAATACATATTCTTTTGAGCATCTTTAATGTTGCGACAGCTTAGATTTTTTTGCATCATATCTTGGTCTAAACCCGTCATTACAAAAGCAATAGACGCACCACTAAAAAACTGTTTGAAAAAATTATTTGGGTCTGACCAACCGCCTTCAAAGAAAAACATTTGGGAATAATCCGAATTTTGAACTTCCGAAATCAAGCCACCGACACTTAGATTCATTTCATTACCAATCGCTAAAACCGTCAAAATAACAGCCGCCAACATGAAGAAAGTTTGGAGCGAATCCGTCCAAATAATCGTTTTAATACCGCCTCGGAAAGTATAAAGCCAAATCAAAAGTATCGTCACAATAACCGTAATTTCAAACGGAACATTAAAGGGTTCTATGCCCAAAACGAAGGTATCTAAAACAATTGCCACCAAATATAATCGAAATGATGCTCCGATTACACGGGATAAAATAAAAAATGCAGCCCCAGTTTTGTAAGCCGAAACGCCAAATCGTTTTTCAAGATAGGTATAAATTGAGGTTAAATTTAGGCGATAATATACTGGTAGCAAAACATTGGCAATTAAAAGATAACCTAACAAATAGCCGAAAACAACTTGCATATAAGAAAAATCAATATTGCCACCACTCATTTTCCCGACTACGCCAGGAATCGAAATAAACGTCACGCCAGAAAGCGAAGCACCAATCATTCCGAACGCTACGACGTACCACGGTGATTGTTTTGAACCAACGAAAAAATTGGCATTATCCGATGAGCCTTTACTTGTGAAATACGATACCGCAATTAATATCAAAAAATAACCGCCTATAACGGCAAGAATCAGCGAAGGTGTTAATTGTCCCATGTTTTGGTTTTAGTAGAGGATTATTAATACAAAAACCCAAAGATAAAAGGATTTTTTTAATGGAGATTTGAAACATTAGGGTTGCATTTCAATCGGTTGTTACCTGTGGACTAAAACCAACTTCGAATAAATATTTTCATAAAGCTCCGACCTTCTTGAATCAAAATTTTAAAATTCATATTAGAAAATACAATACCTGGGCGTAAATCAACCACAACTGGTTTCAAACTTAATACTTTTTGTTTGGCAGCCAAAAAAACGAATTCTAAATCAAAAAGATAACGGTCAATTGTTGTTTCCAAAAATACCTTTTTTCCATTTTGATTAAAACCCTTTAAACCACATTGCGTATCAGAAACAGGAAGGCGTAAAAAGTTACGAATTAGCCATTTTAGCGTTTTAGAAATCCAAACACGAACCTTCGGAACATGTTCGTAATACTTCGTTTCTCGCACACCAATCGCAATATCAGCATTTTTCAGCGTTTCGAAAATCGCCAAAAAACTTTCGATTTCATAAGGAAAATCAATATCCGTATAGATACAAATGTCGTTTTTAGCCGCTGCAACGCCTTGTCGCAACGCATAGCCTTTCCCTTGATTCTTCGTGTATTCAATAAATTTGAAATTAGAAACATGTTGCTGAATATAGGCAACCGCTTCGGGGTTAATATTTTGGGAAGAACCGTCATTGACGATATAAAGAAACACCTCCACACCCTTCAACCGCTTTTCCAAGGTTTGAACGGTATCAACAATCCGCTTTTCCCAATCAGGCAAGGGATTATAACAAGGTAAAACTACATCTAACATTTTTGATTGATTAATTGATTTTATTGATTTTGTGGTGTAAGGGTCGGACGCTTTTTACGACCGTGCGTCCGATCCTTTTTCAACTCAGTTTACATGACTTCGCTCACAATTCGTCTAATCGTATCAGCATCACCCATTGTGTAATAATGTAAGCATGGAGCACCTTTTTCTTTCAATTCCTTAGATTGCATAATACACCATTCTATACCAATTTGACGACGAGCAGCGTCATCTTTCGCCTTCATAGTTTCGAGAGCCAAATCTTGTGGCAAATCTATGGAAAACAAACGAGCCAACGAATTTAATTGATATTTTTTCGTGATAGGCTTTAGTCCTGGAATAATCGGAACGTTAATATCCATCGCACGACAAGCCGTTACAAAATCGAAGTATTTTGAGTTATCAAAAAACATTTGCGTAACGATATAATCCGCACCAGCATCCACTTTTTGTTTCAAAAAATATAAATCGTTTTCCATATTCGGTGCTTCAAAATGCTTTTCGGGATAACCCGCAACACCAATACAAAAATCCGTACCTTCCCCATTAATCACACTGGGGTCAATGTAATTCCCTGCATTCATGGATGTCATTTGTTTGACCAAATCATCTGCATACGAATGTCCACCCTTTTCGGGAATAAACTTGCCTTCAAATTTTCGAGCGTCGCCCCTGAGTGCCAAGACATTATTGATACCCAAAAAACTCAAATCAATCAACGCATCTTCTGTTTCTTCAATTGTAAAACCGCCGCAAATCAAGTGTGGTACAGCATCTACATGATAACGATTTATAATTGCTGCACAGATTCCGACCGTTCCCGGACGTTTACGAATCGCCGTTTTTTCGTAATAACCGCTTTCTCGCTTATTATACAAAAACTCCTCCCGATGATACGTCACGTCCACAAAAGGCGGCTTGAACTCCATCAAAGGGTCAAGCGTATCAAAAATCGTCTGGATACTGCCACCTTTCATTGGCGGTAAAATCTCGAAAGAAATCAACGTTTCTCCGTCCGCTTTCGCTATATGTTCTGTTACTTTCATTTTTTTTATTTGATAATCAGGAAGCAAGTATTAAGTCTCAGAGTCGTTCAACCTATTCTGACACTTAATACTTGTCTCCTGACTCTTCTTGTAAAACAGCCTACAAAAATAGTAACTAAAACTATAAAATTGAAAGATTGAAAACTTGCTTAACAGAATTGTGTAAATTTGGAAAGATTTTAAAAAAGGAAAAAGTTGAGCGTACTAACGATAATTTGATTTATAAAATTATTGTTTCCCTTTACTCGTTTAAATAAACGAAAAGATTTGAAGCAAGTCTATCATTATTTATGTCAAGATATTTTCATAGAAAAATTCACACCGTATTTAAAGCAATTAAAAAACAACAGGCGATAGAAGTCATTAACCAAATGAACGAACTTAGGGAACAGGAAACAAATAACCTATTCCCTTACTAAGGAATCCGATTTATAAAATCGCATTTTAAATTCGTGCTGTAAAGAATCGCAAAAAATTATTTAATGATGTTTTTTTGTAACGTATGAATGAAAGTTTTGACCGCATAAGTTTCATCGTCGTCCCAACTAATTATCTATCACGAAAAAAGGGCTTTGCCTTTCGGCAAAACCCTTTTTATTATTTCTAAATTTATATCCTTACTTGAAGTAAAAGATAAAAGCATATATTTTAATAACGTAAAACATTCTTCCCGTTATAAATTGCCGTTTCACCTAATTCCTCTTCGATTCGTAACAATTGATTGTACTTAGCGATTCTATCAGAACGAGAAGCTGAACCTGTTTTGATTTGACCTGTGTTTAATGCAACCGCCAAATCAGCAATAGTTGTATCTTCAGTTTCACCAGAACGGTGTGACATAACACTTGTAAAACCATTACGATTAGCCATATCTACAGCTTGAATCGTTTCTGTTAAAGTACCAATTTGATTTACTTTAATCAAAATTGAATTTGCCGATTTTTCGTTAATACCACGTTGCAAACGTTTTGTATTAGTAACAAATAAATCATCACCAACTAACTGAGCTTTATTGCCCAAAGCAGCCGTCAGTTTAGCCCAACCTGACCAGTCATCTTCGTCTAAACCGTCTTCAATTGACAAAATTGGATAATTTTTCACCCACTCTGCCCAATATCCGACCATCTCATCAGAAGTTAATTTTTCACCAGTTGATTGGTGGAAATGATAAACTTTTTCCTCTGCATTATAAAATTCAGAAGCAGCAGCGTCCATTGCGACATAAATATCTTCGCCTGGTCTATAACCTGCCTTTTCAATCGCTTGTAAAACCGTTTCAATTGCTTCTTTATTCGATTTCATATTTGGAGCAAAACCACCTTCGTCACCAACATTAGTAGAATAACCCTTCTTTTTCAATACCTCTTTCAACGTATGGAAGACTTCCGTACCCATTCTTAATGCTTCGCGAAAAGTCGGTGCACCGACAGGCATGATCATAAACTCTTGGAAATCAATGCTATTATCCGCATGAGAACCACCGTTTAAGATATTCATCATTGGCACAGGCAACACGTTTGCACTTACACCTCCGATATAACGATATAATGGTTGTCCAACTTCATAGGCTGCCGCTTTCGCAACTGCCATAGAAACACCTAAAATAGCATTTGCACCTAATTTACTTTTATTTTCCGTTCCATCAAGTGCAATCATTAAATTATCAATTCCGACTTGGTCAAAAATTGAGAATCCAATTAATTCTTCACCGATGATTTCGTTTACATTTTGACAGGCTTTCAAAACACCTTTACCAACGTAGCGACTTTTATCGCCATCACGCAGTTCAACTGCTTCATATTTACCAGTCGAAGCACCAGAAGGTACAGCTGCACGTCCAACAATACCGTTTTCCGTGATAACATCTACCTCAACCGTAGGATTTCCACGAGAGTCCAAAATCTCTCTTGCACTAACTTCTGTAATAATACTCATCTTGCTGTTAGTTTTTTTTTGAAATTAATAATGAATAAAAACGAATTTATATTCCAATCTGAATTTCAATTTTCTAAACAAATATTTTTAAATCTTAAATCTTTTATTGAGTAAAACATCGCTGTACTACCCTATTAGTTTTTATTATTAGCTCTCATGGTATAATGACAATTTATATAAAATCACCAATTATCTATCATCAGAAACTAAATTTAAGTTAGTGACTCTTCCATTAACTGGACGAAATCATCGAAAAGATAACGAGAATCGTGTGGTCCAGGTGAAGATTCGGGATGATACTGTACCGAAAATGCCCTTTTTCCTTTGATTCTGATACCCTCGATTGTTCCATCGTTCAAGTTTTTGTGTGTAATTTCTACTATGTCCAAATTCGCTTCTATCGCTTCTGGACTCACCCCAAAACCATGATTTTGACTCGTAATTTCACCTTTCCCTGTTAGTAAGTTTTTTACAGGATGGTTAATTCCACGATGTCCATTGTGCATTTTATACGTTGGGATGCCAGTAGAAAGTGCCAAAATTTGATGTCCTAAGCAAATACCAAACATTGGTTTATTTTCTTCTAAAATAGCTTTTGTAGTTGCAACAGCATAATCCATTGAAGCAGGGTCGCCGGGCCCATTTGATAAAAAATAACCGCTCGGATTCCATTTCCTCATTTCTTCCAAAGACGTTTTAGCAGGAAAAACCTTGACATAACAATCTCTTTCTACAAAAGAACGCAAGATATTTTTCTTCGTACCAAAGTCTAAAACTGCAACCTTATATTTTGCATCAGGATTACCCATTTCGTAAGGTTCTGGAGTACTCACTTTTGATGCTAATTCCAAACCTTCCATAGAAGGTGTTTCTGCTAATTTTTCCTTCAAGATTTCGATATCCAAAATCTCAGAAGAAATGATACCATTCATCGCTCCTTTACTTCGAATGTGACGAACAATTGCCCTTGTATCCAAATCTGAAATACCAGTTAAATTATTTTCTTCTAAGTATTCTTGAATAGAAGCATCTGCTTGGGGTCGGGAATATTCATCCGTAAAATTTTTGACAATCAATCCTGCAATCTTGATTGACTCAGATTCGATTTCTACTTTTTTTATTCCATAATTACCGATATGTGCATTTGTCATTATCAGTAATTGTCCGAAATAAGAAGGATCTGTAAAAACCTCTTGATAACCAGTCATTGCTGTATTAAAACAGATTTCACCAGTTGTCGTACCAATTTTTCCTGCTGACTTTCCTTTGAAAACAGTTCCATCTTCCAATAATAAAATTGCCGGTTGGCTCTTAAAACTACTCATTAGCTTAACTTTATTGAGTGCAAAAGTAATAGAAATTAAAACCGATAAAAAGGGAATTATACGACTTTTATTCGCGGTAAATCCACAATTTATACGAAAGGCAAGAACCCATTAGGATTCTTGCCTTTACATTATATTAGAAACGATATGTCAATTGAATGACTATCATTAATCTTCCTTATTTTCATCAGCACCTTCTTCTGCATTAGTTGCAGTTTCCTGTACTGTTGTTGTTTCCGTAGATTTCTTACGGCGGCTACGACGAGTTTTCTTAGCCCCTGTATCCTCACCCTCTACTCTATTCAATGCTGTTTCATTGAAATCAACAAGTTCGACCATACACATTTCGGCATTATCACCTTGACGTGTACCAGTTCTAATAATTCTGACATAACCACCAGGACGGTCTCCTACTTTTACAATAATAGAACCAAAAATTTCTTTTATAGCCTCTTTATTTTGTAAATAGCTGAATACTACTCTTTGGGCATGTGTTGTATTTGCTTTTGCTTTGGTAATGATTGGCTCGACAAATTTGCGTAGTGCCTTACCTTTTGCTAAAGTTGTAAAAATACGCTTGTGTTCAATCAAAGAGATAGTAAGGTTACGAAGCAATGCTTCTCTATGCCCTTTCTTTCTTCCGAGATGGTTGAATTTTTTACCGTGTCTCATTGTTTAATTATAGTTTTAACATCGTAGCACCTATTAAAAGATAACTGGTTACTACATTTGATTTACAAAAAAAATGTAAGATAAGTTTCAGCTTATCTTACATCTTGATTTATTAAAAAGATATTAATCTTCATCCAATTTGTACTTTGATAAATCCATACCAAAAGTCAATCCTTTCTCTACCAACAATTCCTCAATTTCAACTAATGACTTCTTACCAAAATTTCTGAACTTCAATAACTCATGTGTGTCGTAAGACACCATTTCACCGAGAGAATTAATTTTAGCTGCTTTCAAGCAGTTGTATGCACGAACAGATAAGTCAAGGTCTTCTAATGATGTTTTCAATAACTTACGCATATGTAAGATATGCTCATCTACTACATCGTCATCTTGGCTTGAAGGCGTATTTAATTCAATTTCTGTATTAGTGATAAGCATTAAATGCTTAATCATAATCATAGCAGCTTCTTGAATCGCCTCGTCAGGGTGGATTGTACCATCCGTTTTGATTTCGATAACCAATTTTTCGTAATCTGTTCTTTGTCCTACACGGGTATTAGAGACTTTGTAACTAACATTTTTGATAGGCGTATAGATAGCATCCATCGGAATTACGCCGATAGGAGCATCTTTTGGCATATTTTCTTCTGAAGGTACATAACCTCTACCTCTTGTTACAGTCAATTCCATCTCCAGATTAACGAAAGGCTCCATTTCACAAATCAACAACTCAGGGTTCATCACCTTGAACACATTAGTATGTTCTTCAATATCCCCTGCTCTGAACTCCGTTTTATTACTGATCGTCAAATAGATTTTTTCACTCGCAACTTCTTCATCAGCAATAATATGCTTCAAACGAACCTGTTTCAAGTTCAAGATAATCTCGACTACATCTTGGACGACACCACGGATAGAAGAAAACTCATGATCAACAGTTGCAATACGAATAGCAGAAATAGCGAAGCCTTCTAAGGAAGAAAGTAGCACTCTACGAAGAGAGTTACCAACTGTCTGTCCGAAACCTGGTTCTAAAGGTTTGAACTCAAATATTCCCTCAAAATCGTCTGCTCCTTTTTGAAGTAGAATTCTTTCCGGCTTCTGGAAGTTTAATATAGCCATATATTATTATTGCTTTTTCAGAATGTTCAAACAGCTTGAATTAACAAGCAAAAAATGTTATTTAGAATACAACTCAACGATTAATTGCTCATTGATTTGTTCCGGTATTTGATCTCTTTCAGGGAAAGATACAAATACACCATCCATATTATCCGGATTCCACTCTAACCAAGGGTATTTGCGAACATCAGCTTTTGTACCAACAGACTCATTAATTACTTGTAATCCTTGAGACTTAGCACGTACACCAACGACATCACCTGGATGCAAAGATGTGGAAGGCACATTATTCAGAATACCATTCACAACGATATGCTTGTGTGTCACTAACTGACGAGCAGCGCGACGTGTAGGTGCAATTCCTAGTCGGAAAACAGTATTATCCAAACGTGCTTCTAGTAACTGAAGTAAAACCTCACCGGTTACACCTAGATTACTATTAGCTTTTGCAAATAAGTTACGGAATTGACGCTCTAATACACCATAAGTATATTTCGCTTTCTGTTTTTCCATCAACTGGTTAGCATAGTCAGACTTCTGTCTTCTACGTTTATTATTTCCATGTTGCCCTGGTGCGTATTTACGACGCTCAAAACTTTTATCGTACCCGTAAATTGATTGTCCGAAAGCTCTTGACTTTTTCGTTTTCGGTCCTGTATATCTTGCCATTATTTAGCTTATTAGATTATATTAAATTAAACAGCATCATCCTATACACGACGACGCTTCGGAGGACGACAACCATTATGTGGAATAGGAGTGATATCTATGATTTTACTCACAGAAATTCCTGTATTATGAATCGCACGAATTGCTGCTTCACGACCAGAACCCGGTCCTTTTACATAGACTATGCAATTACGCATCCCATGATCGTAAGCAGTTTTAGCTGCATCCTGAGCTGCTATTTGAGCAGCATAAGGTGTATTCTTCTTTGAACCTCTGAAACCACCTTTCCCCGCAGAAGCCCAAGAAATAACTTGCCCTTTTTTATTCGTAAGTGAGATAATGATATTATTAAAGCTTGCTTTAATATGTACCTGTCCCTCAGCTTCGATTTTGACGTTAAGTTTCTTAACTTTTTTTGTTGTTTTTCTCTTAGCCATGCCTTATCAAGTAAGAATTTAAAAAAAAGTAAATGATTACTTAGTTGCTTTTTTCTTGTTAGCAACTGTTTTACGTTTTCCTTTACGGGTACGTGCATTCGTTTGAGTGCGTTGTCCTCTTAAAGGTAATCCTTTTCTGTGACGCAAGCCTCTGTAACTTGCGATGTCCATTAAACGCTTAATGTTTAATTGAACTTCAGAACGAAGTGCACCTTCTACGGTGTAATCTTCATTAATAATTCTACGAATATCTTTGATATTCTCATCTGTCCAGTCTTGTACACGTACACTTTCATCAACATTAGCTTTCACTAAAATCTCTTTAGCAGAAGTGTCCCCGATACCATAAATGTATGTAAGACTGACAATTCCTCTTTTATTTCTCGGCAAATCAACACCAACAATACGAGCCATTATCTTTTATCTTTTAAATAATTTAGAACTATCCCTGACGTTGTTTGAATCTTGGATTTTTCTTATTAATGATGTAAATCTTTCCTTTTCTACGAACCACTTTACAATCGACGGAACGTTTCTTCACAGAAGCTCTAACCTTCATTTTTATATAATTTTAAAGTTACTATTTATATCGGTAAGTAATCCGACCTCTTGTTAAATCGTATGGGGACATCTCCACCTTCACCTTATCTCCTGGTAAAATACGAATATAGTTCATTCGCATTTTACCTGAAATAGTAGCGATGATTATATGCCCATTTTCTAGTTGAACACGAAAAGTAGCGTTTGATAATGCTTCAGTCACAGAACCATCTTGTTCAATTAAATTCTTTTTACTACTTTTATTTGTTATATTCTTATTCTTAGCCATAGATTTATTTTCAGTCCGCAAATATCGCTTTTTTTCTTGGGATTTCCCTAATGTTAGAGTTATTTTTAATAGCTTCTTCTACAAAGTCGTGTGTGCTCAGCAATTCTGCCTTGTTCTTTCTGACTACAATAGTATGTTCATAATGTGCGGAGGGACTTTTATCTTTGGATAAGATTGTCCAGCCATCACTTGCTTGTTCAATATCACGAGTTCCCATATTAACCATAGGCTCGATAGCTATAACCAAACCATCTTTTAGTTTAATACCTTTTCCTCGTTTACCAAAATTAGGGACTTCTGGTTCTTCGTGTAAATTCTTACCAAGTCCATGTCCTACTAATTCTCGAACAATACTATATGGATTTTTTCGCTCTGCATACTCTTGAATAGCAAAACTTATATCTCCGATTCGTCTTCCAACAACTGCTTTTTCTATCCCTATGTACAACGATTCTTTTGTTACACACAGCAAGTCTATAATTGCATCATCCACCTCTCCAACAGCAAATGTGTAAGCAGCGTCTCCATAGAAATTGTTCAATAAACAACCACAATCAACCGAAACGACATCACCGTCACGGAACTCTTTTTCTGAGGGAATACCGTGCACTACTCCTTCATTAGGAGAAATACATAGTGTAGAAGGAAAACCATTATATCCCTTAAAACCAGGAACACCTTTGTGATCCCTGATAAGCTCTTCTGCTTTTTTATCTAATTCAAGACCCGTAACACCGGGCCGAATCGTACTGCCAACAAGTGCTAAAACTTTTGAAACAATCAAACAGCTTTCTCGAATGAGTTCTACCTCAGCATCCGTTTTGTAAAATATCATCATTAATGATTATAAATCAGCGCCAATTCCCATCATACCACCTTTCTTTTTCAACTTACCTGACTTCGTTAACCCATCATAACGACGCATTAACAAATGACCTTCGATTTGTTGTAGAGTATCTAACACAACTCCAACCATAATTAACAGGGATGTACCACCAAAGAACATTGCGAAAGCAATATTTGCACCGAATGCTGCTGCGAATGCAGGCAAAATAGATACGAAGCCTAAGAATACTGAGCCAGGTAGCGTAATACGAGTTGTTACCGAATCAATGAAATCCGAAGTAGGCTTTCCTGGTTTAATACCCGGGATAAAAGCATTCTGACCTTTTAAATATTCTGAATATTGTCTTGGATCAACTATTAGCGCTGTATAGACATACGTAAAAATGACAACCAAGAAGAAATATATAATGTTATAAGGAGCAGATGTAAAATCATTTAGAGCCGATAAAAATCCACCACCTGTGCCTGAAGCAGCCTCAGGATTAACAAACTGGGCGATAGTTGCTGGCAGAAACATTAGAGCCTGTGCAAAGATAATCGGCATTACACCCGCTGCATTGACTTTTAATGGAATGTAATCACGTTTACCTATCGCAGGCAACTGATTAGAACCTCTACCAACCATTCTTTTTGCAAACTGAATTGGGATACGGCGGACCCCCTGTACCAACATCACTGTTGCCATCACGACCGCTACTAACATTGCCAATTCCAATAAAAACATTACTAAACCACCTGTACCAGTTAAACGGAAGTCAAACTCAGCAATCAATGCCTGTGGTAGGGAAGCGATAATACCAATCATAATTAATAATGATATACCGTTTCCAATCCCTTTATCAGTTATCTTCTCACCTAGCCACATCGCAAATATGGTACCTGCCGTTAATATTATTATATTTGACGCCCAAAAAATCCCAGATGGAATATTAGGGTCAACAGCTTCAGGGGACTGACTGATAATGTAAGTCAAATAACCACCACCCTGTACCAACGTAATCGCTACGGTCAACCAGCGTGTGATTTGGTTTAATTTACGACGACCAGCCTCACCTTCACGTTTTTGTAATCTCTGGAAATAAGGAACAGCGAAACCTAATAACTGAACGACAATCGAAGCAGAAATATAAGGCATGATTCCTAATGCGAAAATCGCAGCTTTATTAAAAGCACCTCCTGTGAAAGTATTGATCAATCCTAATAACCCTTGTCCACCACCTGTTTGGAGTTTTGCAGGGTTAATTCCCGGAAGTACTACGAAGGAACCGAATCGGTAGATTAGTAACAAACCTAACGTAAACAAGATTCTATTGCGTAGTTCCTTGATTGACCATATATTTTTAAGCGTTTCTATAAACTTCTTCATGTCGATATATAGTTATAAAGCGGTTACTGTACCACCTGCCGTTTCAATGGCTTTCTTTGCTGTTTCAGAAAAAGCATGAGCTGTGACATCAATTTTAGCAGTCAACTCACCTGTTCCTAAAATTTTGATTTTGTCGTTTTGTTGTACTACACCTAATTCACGTAAGGTTTCAAAATCAATTTTTGATAAATTGTATTTCTCAACCATCGCTTGAAGACGATCAACATTTATTGCTACATAAGCAACACGAGTGAAATTTTTGAAACCACGTTTAGGTAAACGACGTTGTAAAGGCATTTGACCGCCTTCGAAACCACGCTTTTTACTATATCCCGAACGAGATTTTGCCCCTTTATGACCACGCGTAGAAGTACCACCTCGACCTGAACCTTGGCCTCTACCTATACGTTTATTATTTTTAACAGAACCTGCTGCCGGTTTTAAATTATGTAATTCCATTTCAGATATTCGTTTTGATAATTCAAAAAATTATCAAGATTAAACAATCTTATTAGACCTTGTATTAGTGTCTATTGATATTCAACAGTAATAAGATGATTCACTTTTCTAACCATCCCAAGAATTTGCGAAGTTGATTCATGCTCAACTACTTGATTCATTTTTCTTAAACCAAGAGCTGTGAGCGTATCTTTTTGACGCTGAGTTGCCCCAATCTTACTTCTTACTTGCTTTAATTTAACTTTACCCATCGGTAGTAAGTTTTTAGTTTTCAATAATTATAAAAGAAAACAAGATTAACCGTTAAACACTTTACTAACAGAAATACCGCGAGTTTTAGCGATTTCCATCGGTGTTCTTAGTTTTGATAATGCATCAATCGTTGCTTTAATCACATTATGTGGATTAGAAGAACCTTGTGATTTTGCTAATACGTTATGTACCCCTGCAATCTCTAACACAGCTCTCATTGCACCACCTGCAATTACCCCTGTACCATCAGATGCTGGTTTAATAAAAACTTTACCTGCTCCAAATTTGCCTTTTTGCTCATGTGGAATAGTACCATTAAAAATTGGCACTTTAATTAAGTTTTTCTTAGCATCATCCGTAGCTTTAGTAATCGCTTCTGATACGTCACGAGCTTTACCTAAGCCGTGTCCTACTGTACCATTTCCATCACCAACAACTACTACAGCAGCAAAACTAAAGGTACGTCCACCTTTGGTTACTTTCGCAACACGGTTAAGGTTAACTAACTTTTCCTTCAAGTCTGTATCTGTTGGCTTAACTCTATTTTCTTTCTTTGCCATGATATTAAAATGTAATAGTTGTTTTAGAATGTAAGACCACCTTCTCTTGCTCCCTCAGCCAATGCTTGCACACGTCCGTGGTAAAGGTAACCGTTTCTGTCGAATTTAGCTATTTCAATGGATGCCACTTTAGCTTTCTCAGCTAATAACATTCCAACTTTCTTAGCTTGCTCGATTGGCGTACCCTCAGCAGAAATACCATTTTCAGTAGATGACGCAGCAACTAATATATTACCAGTTGTATCGTCGATCGCTTGAACATAAATCTGGGTATTACTGCGGAATACGCATAGTCTTGGTCTTTCAGCGGTTCCCAAAACTTTCTTGCGAATCCTATAATGAATGCGTTTTCTACGCTCTTTTTTTGTAACTTTCATGTTGTCAACCAGTTTTAAAGGCTTATTTAAGAATTATTATTTACCTCCTGCTTTACCCGCTTTTCTACGGATCTCTTCACCAACGAATCTAATACCTTTTCCTTTATAAGGTTCAGGTTTTCTAAACCCTCGAATTTTAGCAGCAACCTGTCCTAGCAATTGGTTATCAATGCTTGATAGCTTAATAATCGGATTTTTTCCTTTTGCAGCTTCTGTTTCTACTTTTACCTCATCAGGAATGTACATTACAATAGGGTGAGAATAACCTAACTGTAACTCAAGTACCTGTCCTGTGTTAGTGGCTCTGTAACCAACACCTACTAATTCTAATTCTTTTTTGAAACCTTCAGAAACACCAGCTACCATATTATTTATTAATGAGCGGTATAACCCATGCAATGCTCTATGTCTTTGCTGATTAGTTGGTCTTTTTACATTAACCTCTCCTTCACTTACCTCAATCGTAATATCAGCATCAATCTGTTGCGTCAATTCTCCATTTGGGCCTTTAATTGTTACCAAGTTTCCCTTAGAAACACTGATTTCGACACCTTTAGCAAGTGATATAGGTAATTTTCCTATCCTTGACATGATTAATTATTTTATGATTATCGGAAATCCGAATAATTTTAAGATGATTGTTTTTAATATACGTAACATACAAGTTCACCACCGATATTACCAGCAGCCGAAGCTTTTCCTGTCATTAATCCTTTAGATGTTGATACAATACAAAGACCTAAACCATTAATAATGCGAGGAATTTCAGTTGATTTCGCATATTTACGAAGACCAGGTTTGCTGATTCTACCTAAAGAACGGATAGCAGGAGTCTTCTTATTATCATATTTCAAAGCAATTTTGATTACACCTTGCTTTGAATCATCTTCAAATTTGTACTTCAAGATATACCCTTGGTCGTAGAGGATCTTAGTGATATCCTTCTTCATATTAGAGGCGGGAATTTCTACGACGCGATGTTTTGCTTGTTGCGCATTACGGATACGCGTCAAGTAATCTGCTATTGGATCGCTTAGCATTACCTAATTTTTTAATGTTAGTATCTTTTAATTTTGAAAGACTTAACACTGTTAAACAATATTTTTTATCTATAGTATCTGAACTTAAACGGTATTGGACTACCAACTTGCTTTAGTGATACCAGGAATCTTACCTTCATTCGCCATTTGTCTGAACTTCACACGACAAATTCCGAATTGTCTCATATATCCTTTAGGACGACCAGTTAACTGGCAACGGTTATGCAACCGAATAGGGTTAGAATTCCTTGGAAGCTTATCTAATTCTTCCCATCTTCCTTCTTCTTTTAGTTGCTTACGGAGATCAGCGTATTTAGCTACAAGACGCTCACGCTTTCTCTCACGAGCAATTAGTGATTTTCTTGCCATGATTAGTTGTTATTATTTTGATTCTTGAAAGGTAATCCCATATGTTTTAACAATGCTAATGCCTCTGCATCAGTCTTTGCAGTTGTAACAAAGGTAATATCCATTCCTGAAATGCGATTAACTTTATCGATATCGATTTCAGGGAAGATTATCTGCTCTGTAATACCTACAGAGTAATTACCTCTTCCGTCAAAACTTTTATCATTAATACCCCTAAAGTCACGCACACGGGGTAACGATATAGTTACAAAGCGATCAAGAAACTCGTACATCTGCTCATTTCTAAGTGTTACACGAGCACCAATCGGCATACCTTCACGTAACTTAAAGTTTGAGATAGAGGTTCTTGCATAAGTTGGTACCGCTTTCTGGCCTGCAATAAGTGACATTTCATTAATAGCATTATCTACTAACTTTTTGTCACCAGTAGCTTCACCTAGACCTTGATTGAGACTAATCTTGACCAAACGAGGTACTTCCATTACTGATTTGTACTGAAATTCCTCCATTAACTTTGGAGCAACTTCTTCACGATATTTAGTTTTAAGTCTTGGTATATAACTCATTAGTCTATTATTTCACCACTTTTTTTAGAATAACGAACCAGCTTTCCATTCTCCACTTTTCTTCCTGTACGAGTCGCTTCGCCTAATTTAGCATCAACTACCATCAAGTTTGAAATATGAATAGGAGCTTCCTGTTCAATACGTCCACCGGGATCATTCTCTGTCGGTTTCTTATGTTTTGTTACCATATTTACAGTAGATACGATAGCACGATCTTTCTTAGGTAACATCTGGAGAACTTCGCCTTGAGTGCCTTTGTAAGCACCTGCGATTACTTCGACAGTGTCCCCTTTCTTAATATGAAATTTTTTATTTGCCATGGTTAAAGTACTTCAGGAGCGAGAGAAACTATTTTCATATAATCACGTTCACGTAATTCACGAGCCACAGGCCCAAAAATGCGCGTTCCACGAGGCTCACCTGCTTGATTTAATAAAACTGCAGCATTATCATCAAAACGTATATAAGAACCATCTTTACGACGGATTTCTTTTTTAGTTCTTACAACTACTGCCTTTGTAACTGTTCCTTTCTTCACACCTCCAGGGCTCGTTGACTTTACAGTTACAACGATTTGGTCACCTATCGATGCATAACGACGACCCGAACCTCCAAGCACACGAATACAAAGTACTTCCTTAGCACCTGAATTGTCTGCTACTTTTAGTCTTGATTCTTGTTGTATCATGATTATTTAGCTCTTTCAAGGATTTCCACTAATCTCCAACGTTTATTCTTACTCAAAGGACGTGTTTCCATGATGCGTACTGTATCCCCTACATTACAATCATTTTTCTCGTCGTGAGACATAAACTTCTTGGTATTCTTTACGAATTTACCATAAACAGGGTGCCTTAATTTTCTTTCAACGGACACTGTCATAGTTTTATCCATTGAAGAGCTTGTGACCACTCCTATTCTTGATTTTCTTAAATTTCTTGTTTCTGTCATTTTATCCAGAATTTCGTTAGATTTTACGCATAAAGAAAAATTATTTGATAATTCATTATGAATACTATCCATATCAGTTCTTACTGATATTCAGAAATTATTTTTTCTTAGCTAATTTTCGTTTTGCAGCGGAACGTTCTACTTTGTGTCTCCTTCTGCGGCTTTTTATTTTAGTACGATTAGCCATACCTTCCTCAGAAAGTTCTACTAATTGTCTTTTCCTAACCTCGGTTTTTAACCGGGCAATGTCACGTCTTACTTCGAGCAATATGTTCGGGTTGTCTAACCCGGTAGTTGAGTGATCGAAACGTAACCTTTGGTAATTGGCTTCAGCATTTCTCAACTCTTCTCCTAATTCCTCTGCTGTAAATGCTGACGTTTGTAATTTATCTTGAGCCATCAGTTATAATTATTGTAATAGTTATTGAAATAGTTTTACAACCTTACCCTTGATAGTCTCTTCTAACTACGAACTTAGTTTGGACAGGTAGTTTTTGAGCAGCTAATCTTAATGCTTCTTTCGCCACTTCAATAGGTACACCAGACATCTCGAACATTATTCTACCTGGTTGAATAGGTGCCACATAATGATCTAAAGCACCCTTACCCTTACCCATACGAACCTCTAAAGGTTTGCTTGTAATAGGTTTGTCAGGAAAGATGCGAATCCACACCTTACCCTCACGTTTCATATATCGAGTCATCGCAATACGAGCAGATTCAATCTGGCGACTTGTAAGACGACCATGTTCAAGAGTTTTTAAAGCAAAATCTCCGAAAGAGATTGTGCTACCTCTGTGAGCAAGCCCTCTGTTACGTCCTTTTTGCTGCTTACGATACTTCGTTCTTTTTGGTTGTAACATTTTATAACAATTTGATTACGAAGATTTTATTTCTGTATTAGCAAATAGCTTTTTCCAAAAACCTCGCAAATATACGTTAATTTTTTGAAAATCGTACTAATTCCGTCTTCTGTTTCTATTCTCGCCTCCAGTTCTTCCACCTCGCTTTCCAGAAGTCCTACGATCATTTCCACGTTTTCCAGCCCCTCCAGGCTTCTTAGAGTCTCCAGTATCAGGTGTTAAGTCACGTTTTCCGAAAACCTCTCCTTTGCAAATCCAAACCTTCACACCAATCTTACCATAGATAGTTAAAGCTTCGACGATTGCATAGTCAATATCGGCACGGAACGTATGCAATGGCGTACGCCCTTGCTTATATTCCTCAGAACGTGCCATTTCTGCACCATTCAAACGACCTGAAATTCTAATTTTGATACCCTCAGCTCCCGCGCGCATAGTTGACTGAATTGCCATTTTGATTGCACGACGATAATTAATACGTGCTTCAATTTGTTTAGCAACAGATTCCCCTACGATGTAAGCATCCATTTCGGGCTTACGGATTTCTACGATATTAATCTGAACCTCTTTCTTCGTCAGCTTCTTGATTTCCTCACGAATCTTATCCACCTCTTGACCACCTTTACCGATAATAATACCCGGACGTGATGTGTGAATAGTAATCGTGATTCGACGCAATGTTCTTTCGATGATAATGCGAGCAATACCACCTTTAGCAACTCTGGCTCTAAGGTAGATTCTAATTTTTTCATCCTCCACTACCTTCTCAGCAAAATTATTGCCTCCAAACCAGCTGGAGTCCCAACCTCTGATAATACCTAAACGGTTGCCAATTGGATTCGTCTTCTGACCCATATGATTATCTTGTTTTAAAATCCCTTTTGGGTTTAATTTTATTCAGCAGATTCAGTTATTCCTTCAATAACTTCCTCATTTATTTCAATATCATCTAAATCCCCCTCTTCCAAAACAACTCTGTTTTCAACAAGAATATAGATATGACAAGAATGTTTACGAATTCTATGTGCCCGCCCATAAGGTGCTGGACGAAAACGTTTTAACATACTTCCTTGATTCGCATAGCATTCTTTGACGTGTAGTTCATACTCATCAGAGTTAGAAACACCTGTTTTTTGCTCCCAATTAGAGATAGCTGACAACAGATTTTTTTCAATCCATGTTGCGGCTTCTTTATTAGTAAAGCGCAGAATGTTTAGGGCTTGATTAACTTCAAGACCACGAATATTATCGATGACAAGTCGCATTTTGCGGACTGACATTGGAACTTTATTTAATTTTGCTACTGCTTCCATCGTAACTTTAAAGTTTTCGGAATAACGAATACTTCTGAAGCAAGTAGTCTAATGAAAGACCACAACTTCATCCGTCGGATATAAATTCTATTTCTTCCCGCCTTTACCACCGTGACCTCTAAAGTTACGTGTTGGCGAGAATTCTCCTAATTTGTGACCTACCATATTCTCTGTAACGAATACAGGAACGAAAGTCTTACCATTGTGGACTGCAATCGTTTCCCCTACAAAGTCAGGAATAATCATTGAACTACGAGACCAAGTTTTGATAACTTGCTTACGCTTTGCTCCTTTAGCTTTTTCAACTTTATCCAATAACTTATGGAAAACGTATGGTCCTTTTTTTAGTGAACGAGGCATTATCCTATATATTTATAGATTACCAAATTTTACTTTTTCTTACGTCTTGTAATAATTAATCTATCAGACGATTTTTTGCGGCTTCTGGTTTTTTGACCTTTAGCCATGATACCTGTACGTGAACGCGGATGTCCTCCTGAAGAACGACCTTCACCACCACCCATAGGGTGATCGACAGGGTTCATCGCTACACCACGAGTTCTTGGACGACGACCTAACCAACGTTTACGACCTGCCTTACCCAACACCTGTAGCTGATGATCCGGATTTGAAACCGTACCAATAGTTGCTCTACAATCAGATAATATACGGCGCAATTCACCCGAAGGCATTTTGATTACAGCATATCTTCCCTCTTTTCCCATCAAAGTAGCATAAGTCCCAGCGCTGCGCGCTAGAGCAGCTCCTTTTCCAGGCCACATTTCAATAGCGTGAATCGTAGAACCCATAGGCATTTCAGAAAGAAGTAGCGTATTTCCTAATTCAGGAGCGACTCCAGAACCAGACTCTACTACATCACCTACTTTGATTCCATTAGGCGCGATCATGTATGATTTCTCACCATCACCATACTCTATCAATGAAATCCAGCAAGAACGATTTGGATCATACTCGATCGTTTGGACTATCGCTTTCATACCATCTTTTTGGCGTTTGAAGTCGATAATACGATAACGACGCTTATGTCCTCCTCCACGATTACGAACCGTTCTGTGACCCTCGTTGTTACGTCCACCTGTCTTCTTTAAAGAAGTTGTCAGGCTTTTTTCCGGTTTGCTGGTAGTCAATTCAGAAAAGTCGTTTCCAACTCTGAATCGTGTACCAGGACTTGTCGGTTTATATTTTTTAACAGGCATTTTGTTGTAATTTGTAATTAACGTTTGAACGTTTCCTAATTACACTTCACCGTAGAAGTTGATTTCATCACCTTCTTCAAGTGTAATAATAGCTTTTTTATAAACGCTTGTGCGACCCTTCATAACACCTGTCTTTGTAAAGCGTGAACGCTCTTTAGCAGGCATAATCATCGTATTTACAGTTTGTACATCTACTCCATACATTTCCTCAACTGCCTTACGAATCTCTACTTTGTTCGCCTTCTTATCAACTATAAAGGTATATTTACCTAACTTATCTGAAATAATTTCAGATTTCTCGTTAATAAGCGGTTTAACTAAAATATTTTTTTTGACATTTTTAGCCATCACTATATGATTTTATAAGTTGTTTAAGTTAAGCAAACAACTCTTTCATTTTATCAATTGAACTTTCAGATAGAATAAGGCAGTTGTTGTCTAAAACAGCGTAAGTGTTCAAATCATCAACTCTTATCACACTTGCTTTTTTCAAATTTTTACTTGAACCGTAAATGTTTTGATCATTAGCACCTGTTACTAAAAGGCTTCTTTTATCTGCAAGATTCAAATTAGCAAGAATTTCTTTATATGCTTTCGTTTGTGGAGCATCGAAAGTAAAATCTTCCACGACGATAATTTCATTCTTTCGCAATTTACTTGCAAGTGCAGATTTGCGAGCTAAAGCTTTAACTTTTTTATTTAATTTAAAACTATAGCTTCTTGGACGGGGACCGAATACACGACCTCCACCACGAAAAACTGGACTTTTTATGCTACCTGCACGAGCAGTACCTGTGCCTTTTTGCTTTTTCAACTTTCTCGTAGAACCTGATATTTCTGCACGTTCTTTCGATTTATGTGTTCCTTGGCGTTGATTCGCAAGATACTGTCTAACTGCAAGATAAACCACATGTTCGTTAGGTTCAACACCGAAAACTTCTTGAGGTAATTCCACCTCTTTTCCCGTCTTTTCCCCTTTTATATTGAATACTTCAAGTTTCATAATATGGCAATCAAAAAGTTATTAATAATACAATTAACTAATTTGCTAACTGCTTATGATTTTTCAATAATTACAAATCCTCCTTTGTGTCCTGGAACTGCGCCTTTCACTAAAACGGCGTTCTTTTCTGCAAAGATTTTGAGAATTTCTAAATTTTTCACTTTTATACGGTCTCCACCAGTTCTTCCTGCCATCCGCATTCCTTTGAATACTTTTGCAGGATAAGAAGCCGCACCAATTGAACCCGGCGCACGTTGTCTGTTATGCTGACCGTGTGTAGCGTCATTTACACCACGAAAATTGTGACGTTTAACTACCCCTTGGAAACCTTTACCCTTTGAAGTACCAATGACACTTACAAGGTCACCTTCTGCGAACACCTCTTCTACTGTGATAGTATCACCTAATGCTTTGTCAATGTTGAAGCTACGGACTTCAGCAACTTTGCGCTTTGGCGCTGTACCTGCTTTAGAGAAATGACCAACTAACTGATTAGAAGTTCTTTTTTCTTTCTTGTCACCAAACCCTAACTGAAGGGCAGTATAACCGTCTGTTTCTTCGTTTTTTACTTGAGTGACCACGTTAGGTCCTAACTCGATCACTGTGCAAGCAACGTTTTTTCCAGCTCCTGTGAAGATGCTGGTCATCCCGATTTTTTTTCCGATTAATCCTTGCATTACCTGATTTTTTTTTGTTTTTACCTTGATGACTTCAAGATAGAACCTAAAATTACGTTAACTTAACTTGAATGTCCACTCCACTTGGTAACTCCAACTTTGAAAGGGCATCTACAGTTTTTTGAGTCGGTGTGTAAATTTCAATCAAACGCTTGTGCGTACGTAATTGAAATTGTTCACGAGACTTTTTATTAACGTGCGGTGAACGCAAGACTGTGTAGATTTTCTTCTCCGTAGGCAGCGGAATCGGACCTGTTACAACTGCACCGCTAGTACGAACGGTTTTGATGATTTTCTCCGTACTCTTATCTACCAACGAGTGGTCGTAAGAGCGAAGTTTAATTCTGATTTTCTGATTCATAACCTTGTATTAAAAATATAAAGAGAGCGAAGTAAACTCACCCTCCGATATTGTATCGTTTTAAGCTTTAACTAAACCTTTTGACTTAGCAATTACATCATCCGAAATACCTGATGGTGCTTCTGCATAATGAGAAAACTCCATAGATGATGATGCACGACCTGATGAGATGGTACGTAAGTGCGTTACATAACCAAACATTTGAGATAAAGGTACGTCAGCTTTAACGATAACAGCACCAGACTTCTCATCCTGTCCTTTGATTAAACCACGACGACGATTCAAGTCACCAATGATTCCACCCATATAATCTTCAGGGGTCGTTACTTCAATTTTCATAATCGGCTCTAAGATTTTCGGCCCACATTTAGCTGCGGCAGCCTTAAATCCTTCTTTCGCACACAACTCGAATGCAAGTGGTTTTGAATCCACAGAGTGCATTGATCCGTCATACACACGAACTTTCATACTATCAATAGCGTAATTTGCCAAAACGCCACCTTCCATCATCGAACGGAAACCATCTCTGACTGGTTTGACATAATTCTTATCAATTGAACCACCAACGATTCCCCACTCAAACTGTAACTTTTCTTTTCCACTCTTGAAATCCTCACTTTCTAAGAACTCTTCATCAGCAGGACCTAATGTAAACTCCATATCTGCGAACAGACCAGAACCACCTGATTGCTTTTTCAAACGTTCACGGTGAGAAATAGAACCTGTCAAAGCCTCTTTGTAAGACACTTGCGGCTCACCTTGATTACACTCGACACCGAATTCACGTCTTAGACGATCAACGATAATCTCTAGGTGTAACTCGCCCATACCACGGATGATAGTTTGACCAGTCTCTTCGTTATTTTCTACTTTGAACGTAGGATCTTCCTCAGCTAATTTTGACAAGGCAATTCCTAATTTATCTAAGTCCTTTTGAGTCTTAGGCTCGATGGCTACACCAATTACTGGTTCAGGGAAAGTCATACTTTCTAAAACGATTGGAGACTCGGGGTTACAGATAGTATCACCCGTTCTCAAATCCTTGAAACCGACTGCTGCTGCAATATCTCCCGCTTGTACTCCATCAATTTGCTCTTGCTTATTAGCATGCATCTGATAAATACGAGAAATACGTTCTTTCTTGCCAGAACGGGTATTTAATACGTAAGAACCTGACTCCAACTGTCCTGAATAAACGCGTATGAACGCTAAACGTCCCACATATTTGTCTGTAGTAATTTTGAAAACTAATGCAGAGAAAGGCTCGTCAGCGTCAGGTTGGCGAGTTGTTGGCTGTTCTGTATCAGGATTTATTCCCTGAATACCATCAATATCTAAAGGTGATGGTAAGTAAGCACAGACTGCATCCAACATAGTCTGGACACCTTTGTTCTTAAAGGCAGAACCACACATCATTGGAATAATCTTTCTAGCAATGATGGCTGCACGTAATGCTGCTATTATCTCATCCTCTGTGATTGTATCCGGATCCTCAAAGAATTTCTCTAATAAAACATCATCATATTCCGCAATAGATTCAACTAATTTTTCACGGTACTCTACAACCGTGTCAGCTATATCTGCAGGGATATCAATTACTTGAAAAGTTTTTCCTTCTGTTTCGTCATCCCAAACGATTGCTTGATTTTTAATTAAATCAACAACACCACGGAAATCATCCTCAGCACCGATAGGGATTTGTAAAGGAACGGGATTGCCGCCCAACATATCTCTGACTTGATTACAAACTTCTAAGAAATTTGCACCTGAACGATCCATCTTGTTAACGAAACCTAGACGAGGTACTTTATATCTATCTGCTTGTCTCCAAACTGTTTCTGATTGCGGTTCAACACCCGATACCGCACAGAATAAAGAGACAACACCATCCAATACACGAAGAGAGCGCTCAACTTCTACTGTAAAATCAACGTGCCCCGGAGTATCAATGATGTTAATTGCATAACTATCCGTTCTCCAATTCCAGTTGGTCTTTGTAGCCGCTGAAGTAATCGTGATACCACGTTCCTGCTCCTGCTCCATGTGATCCATGGTTGCTGCACCATCATGTACTTCACCGATTTTATGTGTCAAACCCGTATAATAAAGGATGCGCTCTGTTGTCGTAGTTTTACCTGCGTCAATGTGAGCTGCGATACCAATATTACGAGTATATCTTAAATCTGTCTTTATAGCTGCCATGATTATTGAAAATTATAAAATTGCTTTTAGAATTTTAACTTTGAAAAAAAAATTAGACTCTAAAATGCGCAAATGCCTTATTAGACTCTGCCATTTTGTGCGTGTCTTCCTTACGCTTTACCGAAGCACCCTCGCCTTTCGCTGCTGCCATTAGTTCTGCGGAAAGCTTTTGTGCCATACCTTTGCCACTGCGCTTACGCGAGAACTTAATTAACCATTTCATTGAAATTGCGATTTTGCGACTTGCGCGGATTTCGGTAGGTATTTGGAAGGTTGCACCACCTATGCGGCGGCTACGTACTTCAACTTGAGGCATTGCATTATTGATAGCTTTTTTCCACACTTCGTGTGGATTGTCCTCCGACCGCTTCTCAATAATGTCCATAGCATCATAGAATACTTGAAAAGCTGTTGACTTTTTACCGTCAAGCATCATATTGTTCACGAAGCGTGTTACCATGGCGTCATTATAGCGTGAATCTGGAGTAATGACGCGCTTCTGTGGCTTTCTTTTTCTCATCTAAATTGAATGAGTTTTCGTTTAAACCTAATAAATTATTAAAATCAGAAATTGGACGCTTGAAAACTACTGGTAGTCCAATTTCCTTTACTTTGCTGTGGGTTTATCGCTCTTCCGAGGGATTAAACACTCCTTCAACTCCAACCTTTTGCCGGAATTTACTTCAACAAACAACTTTGCGGTTAAGCTAATTGTTTGGATCATATAGCAATGAACTGATTACTAAGACTTAGGACGTTTTGCCCCGTACTTAGAACGTGATTGAGTACGACCGCTTACGCCTGCCGTATCTAAAGTACCACGGACGATAGTATATCGTACACCCGGTAAATCTTTTACTCGACCACCTCTAATCAATACAATTGAGTGTTCTTGAAGGTTGTGACCTTCTCCTGGAATATAGGCGATAACCTCTAAGCCGTTACTTAAACGTACCTTAGCAACTTTACGAAGCGCCGAGTTCGGTTTTTTTGGAGTAGTCGTGTAAACACGAGTACAAACACCACGTTTCTGTGGACATTGCTCTAAAGCACGAGACTTGCTCAGCTTTATCACTTGTTTTCTACCCTTGCGAACCAATTGGTTTATTGTAGGCATATTAAATTTTAATTAAAAAGTTATCTTGTTTAATATTTTTAACACTCCCGAGTTCTAATTCCCTCAAAAGCGATGCAAAGATAGAAAGATAATTTTGAATTACCAAAGCCTATTTTCCTTTTATTTCCAATGACTTATCAATCTATATCAATTTTTTTACACAATAAAACCACCTTTTGAGCATTTTCAAGGGTTACGGCTAATAAGTAAGTATTCCCACCATCATTTATTGTCCATTTTTTTTTCAGATTAGCAACACTTTCAGGAAAATTACGTGTAATTAGGTTCGCTTTACCATTTATTAGATATTTCTGGATTTCTTTTTTTTGTGGTTTTAGAATTTTTTCTAATTGAAATATTCTACCCTGAAAATCTGCTACTAATTTTTCTGACGTGTACAAATGTGTATTTGCTGACAGTTTTTTTACGTCAAAATCACGACCGACTTTATTAAAAATACCTCCTTTATGTATCGCTTTATTCGGATCATACATATAGCTATTCGGCATCGAATATTCCAAGTTGATACTTTCTTCCCATTTTGCTTCCGAAATATCCATTTTTCCATCTCGCTGAATATTGACGCAAGTCAAATTGATATTTGCATCTGCATTTTTATTTAATACAAAAATCAATTCTTTACATTCATTTTCTACCGCAACAACGTGAACTGACTCTACCTTTTTTAAGTCCTTAATTGCCTTATGAATGTCCAGCATAGGTGACGTTTTGAGTAATATATAATTTGCTTTACTCAAAAGCATTTCTTGGATTTCGAGTATATTCGGCGTACTATCTTCAAGCGTAATAATTTTTTGTTGTTGTGCGTCACGGCGTGCAGGATCGAGATATATAACATCTACTGGCTTATGATTTTCAATAAATCCTAAACTATCTTGGTTCATAATTTTGATATTTTTTTGATTCAATACCTTATAATTATAAGCGACAATTTCTGATAATTCGGTATCCCGTTCTACGTAAGTGACCGCTTCAAACATTTGTGCAAAAAAAAATACATCTACGCCAAAACCGCCCGTTAAATCAATAATGGTTTTACCTTTTAATAATTGAGCTTTATATTTTGCTGTGTATTCGGACGAACATTGTTGCCAAGAAATCGTAGAAGGAAAGAAAATTGCATCGTTATTTGACCATGTTGGCAATTTGGAAGTTGCCTTTTTGCGGATGTTAATTTGGTTTGCTAACTTCTTGATATCTAAATCAGGATATTTATGATGTTCAAGTACCAACCTTACCGTATCTTTTTTAAGATTCTCCTGAATAAATACTTGTTCCTCCGTTGTTAGCATATTATGTATTTTTCACTTAAATATCCTTAAAAAAAACTCTTTAAATTAATATCTTCACAAAGATAGAACTTAAAATACGAATTAATATATTTGAAATATTACATAATCAAACCAACTACGAATCATGTATCATTTAACATATTTCAGCACAGCCTCTATGCGTTTTTCTGAAAAAGATATAGAAAAACTCTTAAAAGTAGCCAATGAAAACAACAAAAAATTGGGCATTACAGGTATCCTTTTATTTATCGAAGGCTCTTTTTTACAAGTACTTGAAGGCAACAAAAATGACGTTTTAAATCTATTCCAAACCATCAAGCAAGATGATCGTCATCATGACATACTCACCGTGTTCAAGGGTGAGAAAAATGACCGTAACTTTGAAAAATGGTCAATGGGCTTTAAGGATATTTCCTTGGTAGAATGTAAAAAGCGAACCGATTTCGAGGATTTTTCTGACGAGGATTTTATTAATACTGTTTTAAAAAAGAATCATCCTAAAATAGCAAATACACTCAAGATTTTCTATTCTGCGGGTTTGTAATCAAAAAGGAAAAATCAAGCTATGGTAGCTTGATTTTTCCTTTTTGGTTTGACCTAAAAAAACGACAAAAATACACCTTCTCGCTCATTCAAATTCACTTCAATCAAGTTTTCCAGACTAATCTCTCCAATAATAAAACTCAGCTCGTGACCTTGATGATGTTCCGTAATATTTAAGAAATTTAGCCCCATTAAATCCGAAGGATTTCTGTATCGAAAATAAACTTTATGTATTAATTTTGGATTGTAGGTCAATTCTTGACCAATATTTTTATACTCATATTGATAACCATAACGCAAAGCTGCCAAGTCCGAAAGTACCGCCGAAGCAGTCGGGTGACTCCCTGCTCCTTTCCCGATAAAAGTCTGCTTTTCAGCAAATTGTGCCGCAACTTGAACGGCATTAAATTCATTATTCACATTATAAAATTCATGCGAACTTCCCACAAAATGCGGAGCAACATAAGCGACTAACTCCTCTCCTACTTTATAGGCTTTCGCCAACGATTTTATTTTGAAACCATTTTCAGTCGCAAAAATCGTATCGGCGATATTTAGATTATGAATACCATAATTTAATACTTTTTTGGGTTTCAGAATGATCCCAAAGGCATGCAATACCAATATAATCAACTTAAATTTTGCATCAAAACCTTGTACGTCAAGCGTTGGATCGCTTTCCGCAAAACCCAAATCTTTTGCTTGTTTTAAGGCTTGATTATACGTCAAACCTTCCATAGCTGTTTTAGTTAAAATATAATTCGTTGTGCCGTTACAAATCGTTTCCACACTACTCAAGAAATCCGTGTTATAATATTCCTCTAAGTTACGAATAATCGGAATACTGCCACAAACTGATGCTTCGTACAAAAACGGCACATCAAACTCTTTTTGCAACGCCAGCAACTCTTCTAAATGATTGGCAATCAATTTTTTATTTGCAGAAATGACCGCTTTTCCTTCTCGCATTGCCGTCGTTACCATCTCATAAGCCGCTTCCGCATCATCAATTAATTCAATGACCACATCAATTTCAGGATTATATAAAATTTCGGCTGCATTATACGTCAAAAGAGGTTGGACGCTTTCAAAACCTCCAACCCCAGAACGCACTTTATCCTGATTTTTTACGCCAATTTTTATAATTTCCGCATTAATTCCTTTTGATTGTTCTAATAATTCAAAAATACCCTGACCGACGCAGCCGAAACCGAATAAGCCAATTTTTAATGCTTTTTGAGATTGTGCAGTTCTATTTTTCAAGTCGCTTAGGACGTTTGTATGTATCATAACTTTTAATGCTTTTTCTGCCTTAAATCATTGAAAACCTCTTTAAACCTTTAAGCGGTCTTGAGAAGCCGAAGGCTTTTAAAGTGTCCGACGCCTTTACTTTCAAAGAAATTTCTAATAACCTCTCTTATTTTTTTCGTTTCTACCAAAAAACCATCGTGACCATAGAAAGAATCAATTTCTACAAATCGAGCATTGGCAATATATTTAGCGATGAAACGCTGTTCGTCAGGTGGGAATAAAAAATCAGTACTAATGCCGATTGTTAAAGTATTGGCAGTAATTTGTTGTAAAGCCGCCTCTACACTTTCTCGACCTCGACCCAAATTATGAGCATCCATCGCTTGACTCAGCCGATAATAAGAAAACGCATTAAATCGCTTGACCAATTTTTCGCCTTGATACCGTTGATACGAAGCCGCCTTATAATCGTCTGTTTTATTATTATCAATTTCTTGCTGCGTTTGATCATACGCAAAATACGAACGATACGATAATAATGCCAGCGAACGAGCCGCTTTCATGCCTTTCAAACCTGCGAAAGCCGTTGATAATTGCCACGTTGAGTCATTCTCAATCGCCATACGTTGCGACTCATTAAAGGCAATTCCCCACGGTGAATGTTGGGCATTTGTTGCCAATAAAATCAAATTTTCAAATAAGTCCGGTTGCTGAACGTTCCATTCTAACGCCTGTTGTCCACCCATCGAACCGCCAATTATCGTATTGATTTTTTCAATTCTTAAATACTTTCGCAAAATCTCGTGAGCGTTCACCATATCCCGAATCGTCACCATCGGAAACTTATGAAACTGTTTATTTTTAACCGTTTGCAAAGGAGAAGTTGAACCATAACACGAGGTCAAAATATTCGCACAAACGATAAAATGTTCCTTTGGATTAAATAAATCATTTTCACCAAAAAGCCCCGACCACCAGTCAAATACGTCTGAATTTGCCGTCAAAGCATGACAAACCCAAACAACGTTATCTTTCGCTTCGTTTAGCTTTCCGTAAGTATGATAGCCGATTTCCAAGTAAGGTAATTCTTCGCCTAATTCCAATTGGAAAGAAGCGTTGTGTTTGTATGTTTTCATTGTTTTTAGTGTTTCTGAACTTTAATCACGAAACCAAAAACTAAATAGCAACCGTCATTCCGACGTAGGTTGGTATGACGGTCTTTATTTAATTTTTAGATTTCTGATTCAAATTATTTTAAACCGTAACTTCAGCACCAGCATAAGCCCTTACAAAAGCCTGTTCCAAATCTGCTTTCAAATCCTCAACGTGTTCAATACCTAACGACAAACGCAATAATCCCGGCACAACGCCTGCTGCTTTTTGTGCTTCCAAACTCAATTGATCATGTGTCGTGCTTGACGGGTGAATAATCAGCGTTTTAGAATCTCCGATATTCGCTAAGTGACTGACAATTTTTAGACTTTCTACGACTTTATCAGCATTCGCTTTGTCGCCCTTGACCTTGAAAGTCAAAACGCCACCAGATCCACGTTTCAAATATTTGTTTGCCAAATCGTGATAAGGACTGCTTTCTAAGCCCGGATAATTCACAAAAACGACTTCTTCACGAGCTTCCAGCCATTTGGCTAAAGCCAACGTATTTTCTACCGTCCGCTCTACCCGAAGCGACAGAGTTTCTAAACCTTGAATGATTAAAAAAGCATTAAACGGGCTCAAAGCCGCACCAAAATCTCGCAAACCTTCAACTCTCGCACGAATCGCAAAAGCGATATTTCCAAAAGGACCATCTGCTCCGAAAACTTCCCAAAAGTTCAAACCGTTATAACCTTCTGAAGGCTCTGAAAACTGTGGATATTTGCCGTTTCCCCAATTAAAATTACCGCCATCAATGATAATTCCACCGATACTATTACCATGTCCACCAATCCATTTTGTCAACGACGATGTGACTATACTTGCTCCATGATCTAAAGGTCGGAACAAATAACCTGCTGCTCCAAACGTATTGTCAACGATTAACGGGATATCGTGAGCCTTTGCAATTGCAGCGATTTTATCAAAATCAGGCACATTAAAACGTGGGTTTCCAATAGTTTCCAAATATAAGGCCTTTGTATTTTCATCAATCAACGCCTCAAAACCTTCAGGCGAATCGCCATCAACAAACCTTGCTTCGATACCCAAACGTTTGAACGCCACTTTGAATTGATTGTATGTTCCACCATATAAGTAGGAAGTCGAAACGAAATTATCACCAGCACTTAGGATGTTATTCAATGCAATGAATTGAGCAGATAGACCTGAAGCTGTCGCAACTGCTGCAACACCACCTTCTAACGCCGCAACTCTTTTTTCTAAAACATCTGTTGTTGGATTCATAATTCGGGTATAAATATTCCCAAATTCTTTTAAACCGAACAAGTTTGCAGCGTGTTCTGAACTGTTAAACGTGAACGAAGTCGTTTGATAAATCGGCACTGCACGAGAGTTCGTAGCTGAATCTGGTTCGTGTCCTGCGTGCAATTGTAAAGTCTCAAATCTTAAATTATCTAAAGCCATAATTGTTTTTTTTTGAATCTTTCTCCTAACCCTCTCCCAAAAAAAATCATAGATTTCAACTTTATCTAATTGATAAAACCGAATATCATTCCCTTTTTTAAGAAAGATTTAGTTTAAAGTAATATTAATAAAAAAGTATAGTGACGACCATTACGTGAATCGTTGAATGTCAATTTTGTACCTGTGCACCTGAACAAATAGACATAGCAATTTGACGCTTTGGTTTTTGTATTTCCGAACTTGATTTTTTTTGAAAAATTACAAATAGATAGGAATAATAACGACTTTTAGCTTCAAAGAAGAGCTACGGTTATTTTCCAACGGTAGTTTGTAATTGAAATAAAAACTTAGCCGAAAATGTGGTTAATTGCAACAACAGCAACGACACATTCGACCACAACAATGATTTGTTGAAATATTTTGGTTATTGAAAATAGGAATTGTAGTGATTGTAAGATTATGATTTGCGCCTGATTGTAATAAAATGGAAGTTTTCATAAGTGTTATAATTTAACTTATATGTCCCAATATCGGGCAGGATTTGGCACCTTCCGTTAGGGGTTGCCAGAGGATCTGCGAGCCTGTTCTCTCACCTCTTCTTTATAAATCAACTACACACTATGCGGCGTGGATTGATGTTGCAAATATAGGGTTGTAAAGCGTACAAATCCAAATTTAGTTTTAGATTTGATGATTTTTTTGAAAATTTCTAATAAAAACCTTTTTTTGTTAAAAATTTAATAAAAATTTTAGAATTTACTTAATATTTGTACTGCTGTGTTGAAGTTGTCGCAAACTTCAACACTTCAATACGAAAGTGTAAATTGACTTGAATTTTTAATTTTCCACTGGATTTATCATAGAAGCATATTTATTAGAACCAAACGAAGGTCACGGCTTTAGAAATGAAGAAAATCGCTTTGAATTTTAGGAAGCAATGGAAATATTTGAAGTAATAGTACGCTCCCGCATGGTGTAAAAAAATAAAAAAGGGAAAAATGGTAGAGATTTTAAACGATGCATCATGGGGAGTTTTTCATCAAAATAAAAAGCACCAGACGTTCCTACTTATAATTCATGCTTTTGAGCATGACTTATATTTGTAATGGAGATAATTATTAGGAATATAAAGTATATTTTTTTCATGAATAAAAAATTAAAGTTTTATAATCGGAAATACCTTACTTTCTTTATTGGTAATGATTTTTAACCAATACGTCCCTGTTGGTAAATCGTTCAAATCTAATTGTGGATTTTGATTGATTGACTTTTGCAAAATTAACGTACCTTGACTATTATATAAATAGGCTTCTCCTACTTCAATAGTCTGTATGTTCAACTGCGAACGAACAGGATTTGGAGCAACTTTAATAGATAGTTCTTTTTCCTCCAATCCTTCAATCTTTAACGCCTCCGATTCTATTAATGTACCGTTTGGATTTTGTAATTTTCCACCATGATATGTTTCACAATCAGCTACAACAATATCCTTTGTCGAAGTGTCATTATCGGTTTCATTTGATATCCAGTAAAAGTTATTATCATCAACAAAACTACCACTTTTCGTGTGAATATTTCGTCCGTTATTGGTAGTTTTTAAGCGGTGATTGTTATGAGGAAAGCCTCTCCACTCGGTATCTATGGTTTGTGTGCCATAATACAATGTTTCAGCAAGACCATTATTTCTTGCAATAGACTGATTTTTGATAATATCGCCTGTGTGTGCGTTGATGTAAATTTCAGTTGTGTTTGCAGGTGATAAAGCCTTGATAGTAAAAGCCCAAGCTAACACAAAATTTGATGGCGTATAATTATTATTCCATTGAAGCGGTGTGATGATTAATTTTCCTGTTGGAAAATAAGTTGCCGTTTCATCGTTTGCATCTAATTTAATAGCCGCTTCCCAATCTGCATCTTGCCAAGCGTAAATATCCGCACTGATTGCGTCTAATGCCGCATTTAAAGCTGCATTTTCAACCAAAGTAGGGATAACATTAATGTTTAAATTTTCTGCAATTTTACCATGAGCAATTTCAACTTTGCCCTTTATGTAATGTTCTGTAAACTCGCTTCCTTCTACTTTGATGCCTTTATAAAAATGGCTCTTTGACAATTTCTGCACGTAGCGGCTACTTTAGCTTCCGAAAAGTCTCAAAATCCTTGCGGCAGCTAAAGACAGCCGTT
>Ga0222647_1000091_pt1 | contig 48994 bp, 40 predicted proteins | sample AntAcemetagen333_FD_179864 | JGI IMG/M metagenome (GOLD analysis project Ga0222647, IMG submission 179864) | Saline water microbial communities from Ace Lake, Antarctica - #333 | ecosystem: Environmental > Aquatic > Non-marine Saline and Alkaline > Saline | place: Antarctica: Ace Lake...
TTGGCAGCTAGGACATATAATCATAAGAAAGTGCTGATTTTAAACGCTTATCCCTTTTTATTTCTTTGCTAAGTTAACTTAAATTGCTCAACAGCATTACATGGTTTACACTACCCAAAATGTATGTTCTCTTTCTCTTGATTTGAAAAATCTGCAGTATTTCTAAGCAAATTTATTTTCATTTCTTCTAACCAATCGCTCATAATTTGCTTCAATATTTCTTTAAGTACTGTTTGACTTCAGTATGATTTTTCAGACTGATTACATCAAATATAACTACGATTTCGCTTATACCTCCACATAATTTCCTCTCTTAAGATCATATTTAATTTTTGTGGAAACTTAGTTTGAAATGGCTTTTCGTCAAAAATCAGCTCTTCATACTATTGATAAGTTATTTGTTGAGATAAGGATTTAGAAAAGCTACCGTGTATTTTCCGGGCTTAGCTAGCATTTTATGGAAACTTGACGAGTGTGCTCGGGGATTGGAACGGGGGAATTTTCCAGATATATCAAAAGAACCCCAGAAAAATAAATAGGTGTAGAGCTGTAAGCAGCTACACCTATAAGATTAACATTGATAGCCTAAGATCATTCGGGATGACGAGGGATTTTTCGGTCAGTTTCACATAGGCTTTTTACTAGCCAGAAATCCTTGAAAACCTATAAAACAAAATTGATTCTACTTATTAGCCGGTTGGTGCTCCATCTCTAGTCCAACGGTAGTCCGAGGCTTAAATCCTGGCCATTCATTTTTTTCAATATTTTCTTTTACCAGTAAATAGGCTTTATAGTCTTGATTACCCTTAAGGTAAAAGCCCAGAAATGCGGTTACAAAATGCTGGTTCACGTTGTTGATCCTGCGACTATCCCAAACTGAATCAGCATATCTCAAATACTCATTGATAGATCTTGCTGGGTCGAGTGCTTCAATTGGTGCTGGATTGGGAGCAGTATTATGTCGGGCATCAAGGTAGGTGAGGAGGTATCTTTCGGAGTTGACTGCGCCTTCATAGATTGCTTTAGTGCCATTTTCATAGCCGGAGATATCATCCAGACTCCCGGCAACAAATAGTGAAGGGATTTTGATTCCAGCCAAACCTTCGGCATTCCAAACGCCACGCTGCATGCCCCAAGGAGCAAATGCTACGATAACTTTGATTCGAGAATCAATTGAGGCCTCAAATTCCGGATTTCCCATGCTTCGCTTGAGTAACGCTTTGCTTCCAGCGGCCATAGTCCCAAATAGTTGAGTAGCCTGAGGACTGTATCCTGCGCCTGCTACATTGACTGCACCATAGCCGCCCATTGAGTAGCCAATCAATGCGGTATTATCTGAATCTACTAAGCCGTTTAAGAAGGAATCATCCTGCTTGCCCATTCGTGCTATTTCGTTTAACACAAAAAGATCATCCAGTGATCGGTTGAGCAGGGTACTTTGAAAGCCGCCAGCATCTCTAAAAGTTGCCTCGGTATGATCAATTGCCACGACGACATAGCCTTTGGAAGCAAGATTCTCTGTCAGGTACGTCATCAAATATCGAGATCCTGTGTATCCATGAGATACGATTATCAAGGGATATGAATCATCAGAGTAGGCAGGTTTTGCATTTCGGATTGCTCTTCCCAGAAAGGTAAAAGGAATAATCGGCCTGGTGGGATTGCCGTTTTGTCCCATAACTTCATCGTAAGAAATCAATTCATCAGCACCCGATTTAGCTTCAGCCGGATACCATACTTCGATCTTCAACGGTCTATTGTAGAGTGAGTCAGGTCCTTTGCCATAGTTCAGGATGTCAAGTTGATTGGCATGAATTAAATCTAATGTTTGAACACCCACAGTGTACTCGCCTCGTGACGCTAATTCTGGCGCATCCGGTAAAAGATCTCCATATATAAAGGGTTTGGTCGGCGACTGGGCAAAGATAAATGTGAATGTATTCAAGAAAAGGACAACCGAAAGGGTTGATCTGAAGAGGTATTTTTTGATCATTTGGGGTTAATTAAGATTTGATGTTTCAAGGTAGTAAATCCTTCGATTCAAAGCTTTTTAGATTGAATTTACTCATAGGTTCATTCAACTTGAATCAGGGGACTTATCAAAAGAAATTGATGATGACTTTATTTTATCTCAGAAAGCCCAAAGGTTACGAAGTTAATTTTTATACTGCTGTAATAGTTCGACACCTTTCTGGGTCGTGGGACTGTATATTTTTCTGATTTCCACATGGATTTCATGGGGAGTTAAACGAAATGTAAAACCACCTCAAGACGGTAAATCTGTCCAATACTTGGCTGATTGAGAGGGGGCGTAGTTACAAATCCCAGTTTATCGTAAAGTGTGGCTCTAAATTGTGAATATTCGCAACTGCGTTAGTAAAATTCAAAGGGCTAATAACATAGGGTAAATATTAGTATTGTCGATACTCTTCCGATGGCTATCGGAACCTCATCGGCTTGCCTCGCCGTGGCGGGCATTTCCTGCCTACCGGCAGCCAGGAAGCCAGATAAGCAAAGAAAAAGAGGTTACTGGCATCATTTCGGATAATCAGATTATGTTTCTATCACCGATTTAGTTTCTGGTTATTAATTATTTTTCTACTGATCTCCATCCTTAATTATCTGTCGTATCAATTCGGATAAATTTGATGCATTAAAATCTGCCTGTAAATAAAAGGGATGGTAAATTTGTTCCTTTCGCTTTATATAGGCTGTACTGAGTCCCGCTTTTTTTGCTCCAAATAAATCCCAATCATGTGTTGCAATCATTACAATATCTTCAGGCTTCAACCCTTCTTCTTGAGCTGCTGAAAGATAAATATCCTCGAATGGTTTGTACTTCTTGACATTATCCACTGAGTAATATGAATCGAAAAGCTCAATTATTCCGGCATTCGTCAACTGTTCCTTTATCATTTCTAAGGACGAATTTGAAACAGCAACAACACGAATATTATTTTCTCTCAGTATAGTAAGAGCTGGCCTCACATCTTCATAAGCGGGTAACTTCCTGAATTCACCAAGTATTTCGGCTTTTGTCTCACTACTCAAAGATTTGTTGTTTTCGAAAAATAGATTTTCCAAAGCCACATCAGCTAATTCTCCGAAATTTCTATACTCGCCCATAATTCCCATAATGCTAGCGCTGTGTAATAATTTTGTAAACCAATATTTCAGTACATATACATCATCAAAATGCTTATCAAACTGATTTTTAAGTAAGCTCAGGTTTAATAAGGTTTCGTTCATATCGAAGAACACTGCTTTTTTCATATTTCTCTTCCTTTATATTTTTGGGTCTACTACAAATTTGATGGGATAAAGTCAATAAAAATTAGCCGTTTTCTGAAATAATCTTGTGATTAGATGGCCATTAGTTATATAGCTAATACCTGAAAATTTCCCAGTGATAGTTTTAGCTGTATGTTTCACCAACTTACGGGTAGAACCATCCTTTTCAGCATGATGTATACAGCTTCGAATGCTACTTTTTCTGGTTGGAAGGGTGAAAGTCCCTTTGCTATTTCATCAGCATTCACGAATTCTTTACACTCAATAAGTTCAGGTAAAATTGTAAATGAAGCAGTGGTTTTTCCTGCTCCATTGCAACCGGCAATTATATTATATAGCAGTTTTTGTCTATCGCTTGTGTATGGTTACAATTATAACTAAAATCCCACTACCTGAGCAGTTAAACCTGCTTTGGCGAGCGCTATTTTATTCAAAATTTCGACATCATCTGCTGACACCAAATTCATGATCGTATCCAGTGACTTTTCATAATAGTCTATCCAAGTATCGAAGATGAGTTGCTCATCTTCTTTGGAGCCTCCCGCTGCAATAGCCTTTTTGCTAAGTTCGATCTCTATCATAAGTCGCTTTGAAGCTTTTTCAAGAAGCATTTCAATCATTTGCTCGGCAGTATCCACATCAGCATTGAGCAAGGCATACCCACTTACCAAGGCTCCTGAGGCGACATTTCTTAGGGTTTCTTGGGAGACTTTATCCAGTCGGTCATTGTCGGTATGGTAAAACTGATCCGTAAAATGCCAAAGTAAAAGTCCGGGAATATTCGCATTCAAAAATGGCGTGTGATCACTCCCTCCCTCAAAGGGATTAGTTTCTACCAGCCAATTTGTATATCGCCCTTGATTTTGAAATACAGTTAGCATAAAGTCATTTAGGTAATGAGGTTTCATTTCCTCTACACGCATTACACTGCCACCCCAATCGGTGTGTTTATCATCTCCACGCGTCCAAATTGCACTTGGGTCAGGCATCTTTTCGATGAGGAAAGTTCCTCCGGTGAGGTCAGTATTTTCTCCCACCATGTCTAGCGAAATCCCCCATTTGATCTCGGCCTTCCGCTTCTCCTTTTCTTGGATATAGCGTCTTGTCGATATGATCTCATCGCCCCAAAGGAAAGTGAGGGTTCGCTTTAAATCTAATTGTTCATTTTGGATCAAATCAGCTGTCAACGTTGCCATTTCCAATTGAGCTCCCACACCGCTTGCATTATCATTGGCGCCAGGCTCCTGAATATGTGCTGAGAATACCAAGCTTTCTAAAGGCTTTTGGCTTCCTAATACATTGGCAACAATAGTCAATTCTTCGGAATCATAGATCTTGGTTTCGATCTTTACAGTGACTTCAATTTTGCCTTTTGCGAGAGCGACTTTGAGCCTTTCTTTCGCAGCAAAAGAAAGTGCAATTGCCCAATTAGCTTTTCCTTCCTCGTATTTCAGACTTCGAAATTGAATAGAGGTTTGGTTCTTTTCTGGTTGCAAATAGTCAGGATTATCATAGGTCATTATTCCAAGCGCTCCTTTTTCAGATACAGCAGATTGAAGATTTCTGTAAGAGAGGACATCGGAGAAAACAATTTTTCCTTTGAAATTGGCTGTATTCAGATCTTCTTTAGAAGCGATGTAAACCAACTCAGTTTTAATTCCTTCGCTCGGGGTGGAGGAAGAATTGAGGTAAATCATATTACTGTTTGTGGAAAATTCCAATAGCGGCTTTTCTTCTCCTGAAATAGTCAAACTCGCATCTACCGGTTCCCATGTTGGCCGATCCATAGATCGCTTCTCGATCCGGTAAGTAAATCTGGAATTTGGATTAGCTTTTTCTTCCAAGACATAGCCAGCTTTTTCTAGCTCTTCTGCAATTCGGAAAACTGTCGCATTAAATCCTGTATTCCCCGCTACTCTCCAATATTTTTCCACAAAAGCCACAGTCTCATAGGCTAGATCTCCGCTGTAATTCGGTCTTACCAAATCAAAGTAGGGGTTGATCGTTTGGTCGAGGGAACTTTGGGCAAAGCCCATATTAAATGAGTAAACAACTAGCAGAACTAGAAAAATACTTTTTTGCATGAATGGAGTGATTCTGTGGTCACGAATTTTAGTTTTTTTGCTTTCAGAAGCAATTGATTTTTATGATCATTTTTTTTTACCGCCAAGTTCACAAAGGTCTTGCAAAGGGTCGCAAAGAAGCGGTTCTACAAGATTCGGAATCCTGAATCCGTGAGAGGGTACACACTTGGACCTTTGAAGCAATAAATTTCGAATGATTATCCTCTAACCACAAAGGTTGCAGAGGTTTTGCCAAGGCTCGCGAAGAAATGGTTAAATAGGACTCGGAATCCCGAATATATTAGTGGGTATATTAGGGGTGTACTAGCAATAGATTCCGGATGATCATTTTTTTTACCGCCAAGGTTACAGAGGTTTCCCAAAGGTTCGTGAAGATCTGGCTTAAATGGATATGAAATGCAGAATCCGTATGTCTGGATAATCACTGAAGCACGGACAACAAGCAAGGCAGTCTCCAATTCCCACTCTCTCAATTCCCCAGTCTCCCAGTCTCCAATCTCCCACTCTCTATATCTCCCGATCTCCCCTCCAAACAATCTTCGGTTATTTTCCCAGATCATTTCGGCAATTTCCCTGTCCTGACTACCTTTGCGCATGGCAGAACAAATCTTGATCCTCGACTTCGGTTCTCAGTACACCCAACTCATCGCTAGAAGAGTCCGAGAGCTGAATGTTTATTGCGAAATCCATCCTTACAATAAAGTTCCGGAAATCACTTCCGATATCAAAGGAGTAATCCTTTCTGGTTCCCCATGCTCCGTTCGTGATGCAGGTTCTCCTGATCTGGACTTGGATGTTTTTCGAGGGAAGCTTCCACTTTTAGGTGTTTGTTACGGTTCGCAGCTGCTAGCGCAAAAATATGGTGGAGAAGTTCTTCCATCGGAGATCCGTGAATACGGCCGAGCCAATCTTTCCCATATCGACACACATTACGACTTGTTGAAAGAAATGAGTCACGGTTCGCAGGTGTGGATGTCTCATGCAGATACCATCAAGGATTTGCCTGATAACTTTGAAGTCATTGCAAGTACTCCGAACGTTCGTGTTGCTGCTTTTAAAATAAAGGAAGAAGAAACTTACGGAATCCAGTTTCACCCTGAGGTGACGCATTCAAGCGAAGGTAAAAATCTCCTTCGAAACTTTGTGGTTAATATCTGTGGCTGTGCTCAGGATTGGACATCAGACGTATTTATAGATGCTTCAATTGCAGATTTGAAAGCTAAAATCGGTTCTGACAAAGTGGTAATGGGCCTTTCTGGAGGAGTGGATTCGTCCGTTGCTGCCACCTTGATCCACCGAGCTATTGGCGATCAGTTGACCTGTGTTTTCGTCGATAATGGTTTGCTTCGCAAAAATGAATTTGAGGAAGTGCTTGATTCCTACAAGCACATGGGATTGAATGTAATTGGAGTTGATGCCAAGCAGAAGTTTTACGATGCTTTGGAGGGTCTTACCGAGCCAGAATCAAAACGAAAAGCTATTGGAAATGCCTTTATCGAAGTATTCGATGATGAAGCAAATAAAATCGATGGAGTAAAATGGCTTGGTCAAGGGACAATTTATCCTGATATAATCGAGTCAGTTTCCGTCAAAGGGCCTTCAGCCACGATCAAATCCCATCACAATGTGGGTGGCTTGCCAGACTTTATGAAGCTATCGGTAGTGGAACCACTGAATACACTATTTAAAGATGAAGTTCGTGAAGTGGGAAGAGCTTTGGAAATCGTTGAAAAGATCATTGGTCGTCATCCTTTCCCCGGCCCGGGTCTTGCGATTCGGATTCTGGGAGATGTTACTGCTGAGAAAGTGAAGACACTTCAGGAAGTAGATTACATTTTCATCCAAGGATTAAAAGATCATGGTCTCTATGATCAAGTTTGGCAGGCAGGCGCGATTTTACTTCCCATCAATTCAGTCGGAGTAATGGGAGATGAGCGAACCTATGAAAAAGTAGTTGCTTTGAGAGCTGTAGGTTCTGTAGACGGAATGACTGCAGACTGGATTCACTTACCATATGAGTTTTTGGGTAAAACCTCTAACGAGATTATCAATCGGGTAAAAGGGGTCAATCGAGTTGTTTATGATATTTCGTCTAAGCCACCTGCTACGATCGAGTGGGAGTAATTGGATTTCGGATTTTCCTTTGAGGTTTTTAAAACCTCGAAGGTATTGTAAAATTTTATTTATAAACCTGGAAAGAGATTTTCAGGTTTTTTCGTTGGGTCAAGTTCTGAATCCATTTCGGTCTGAACTTTGGGTTTGAAAAATATGGATTAAATTTGTGCTTCTGAACCGCCTTTTTATTCCAAGTCCATGAGAAAATTGTGTTTTTTAATTCCCTTGATTTTTGTTTTTAGTCTCGTCAAGGCTCAAAGTCCAATTCCAGCAGATTATCAGCGTGCAAAGTCCGAGCTTTCTGCGAAAAATTATTGGGAAGCAATTCAGCTATTTAAAGAATATATAGATGAGGATCGCTATGGAAATCTTGCCAAGTATGCTCGATTACACCTTGCGGAATCAGCGATAGCGGCAAAGCAGGCGGGGCAGGCGATTTCAGCATTGCAGTCGATTACACTGGATACTTGGAGTAAGTCTGATGAGGCAAGATACTTGCTTGCTCTGGCATATTTTCAAAATAATCAAAAAGCAGAGGCACTTCGAGTAATAAAAATCATTGATCGTGAAGAGTTGAAAACGCTTGCTGCAAATGTCACCTATGAATACTTGAGAACTGAAAGCCCGAATTTCATGGTTACAAATCTTCAGGAATTCAAATCAAATCCCGGTTATACCGCCGCAATGAAGGTAGTCCTCGAAGGGAAGACCATTCTCTCAGCAACTGAACGTGCAGCGTATTATGAACTCAAAGGACTGGGTGAGTCGAGTCAAAATAAGGTTGCAAATGATGTCTTAGATATTGCAGTGATTTTACCATTTACCAATGGATCAAATGATTCTATTTCCAGCTCAGACTTTGTTTTTGAATTATATCAGGGGATCGAATTTGCTCGTAAGAAATTAGCGAATCAAGGGGTTAAAATCAATGTGAATACCTTTAATTCCCAGCGTGATTTAGCCCAACTTGATCGACTGCTAGCAGATCCGGTGGTTGGGAAAGCAGATGTGATTATTGGCCCGATCTATCCAGAAGAAAGCGATATGGTCAGTATGTTTGCAGAGCAAATAAAAATTCCATTTATTCATCCCCTCTCAAATCTTGGGGAGCGATTTGAGGAATCTAATTACAGTTACTTATTCCGTCCAGCGGTCATTTCGCTTGCCAAAGGAATTATTAAAGGGCTGAAAATCCAGAAATGGGGTACTCGAGTGGCTATTGGATATTCGGGTAGCTCACGAGATGAAAAACTTGCAGCAATCTTGATTCAAGAATTACCTAAAGCTGGCTTTCAAATAGTGGAGAGTAAGGTGGTCAACAGTCGTAATGTTTCTCAATTTTTACAAGGTCTTGGAATCCGAACTGGAAATCTTTCCTTCTCATTGAAGACTGATCAAATCATTTTGCTTACGGATGATCCTACCATTGCGCAGCCAACTTTTGGTCTTTTTGAATCAGTATCGACTTCAATTCCCACGCTAGTTCTTGATTCTTGGCTCACTTTCAATTTTGCCAATTATGAAATGTTGGAGTTCCCTAATTTCTATTTCATTGGAAATAATGCTGTTAATTTTGATTCAGAGCCTACCGCTAAATTCAAAAAAGACTTTTACGAGACTTACAAAATCAATCCAAGCATGAACCATTACTTAGGATTTGAATTGGTTAGTTGGCTAGCATCTAATATGTCTTACACAAAAGGATTTGACCTGAGAAGGAATCTTAATCAGAGTCCATACCAAAAAGGACAGCTTACTTGGGGATTTAATTTCCAAAAAAGTAACAATAACCAATATGTTCCTGTTTTAAAGTTTGAAGAAGGAAAATTGAAAACATTAAATTAATCCATGAATCGATCTGAAAGCAAGCGGCTTTTTGCCTACGCTCAAAATTTCATTCCCGGTGGAGTGAATTCTCCGGTACGTGCATTTCGTGCTGTAGGCGGAGATCCAATATTTATCAAAAGAGCCAATGGGGCTTTTATATACGATGAAGATGATAATGCGTACATCGAATTAATCAACAGTTGGGGACCAATGATCCTTGGTCACAATCACCCGATGATTCGGGAGGCGGTGATCAAAGCACTGGAAAATGGTACTTCATTTGGAGCGCCAACTGCTCGAGAAGTAGAAATAGCAGAACTCATTGCCTCGATGGTACCTTCAGTGGAGAAGGTTCGAATGGTCAATTCGGGTACAGAAGCTACCATGTCTGCCATTCGTGTTGCTCGGGGATTTACAGGCCGCGATAAATTCATTAAAATGGAAGGTCACTATCATGGACATGGTGATTCATTCTTGATTGCAGCGGGATCTGGAGCAATGACCATGGGAAATCCTGATTCACCGGGGGTCACAAAAGGAACAGCGAAAGACACTCTTTTAGCGCCTTACAATAATCTGGAAGCCATCGAGAAATTAGTAGCGGCTAACAAAGGAGAGATTGCAGCTTTGATCCTAGAGCCTGTTCCAGGCAATATGGGGCTTTGCCTGCCTATGCCTGGTTACCTCCAAGGCTTGAGAGATATCTGTACCCGAGAGGGAATCATTTTGATCTTTGACGAAGTGATGACTGGATTCCGTCTGGCAAAAGGCGGGGCTCAAGAGCTATTCGGCGTGACTCCTGATATGACCACATTAGGTAAAATTATCGGAGGAGGACTGCCGGTAGGTGCTTATGGCGGTAAAAGAGAAATCATGGACTTCGTGTCCCCAGTTGGCCCTGTATATCAAGGTGGAACCCTCTCTGGAAATCCAATAGCAATGGCAGCAGGCTTAGTGATGCTTCATTACTTGAATGATAATCCAGCAGTGTATTCGCAGCTCAATGGTATTGGGATGCAACTGGCGAGCGGCTTGTCAGCTGTAAATCAAAAGCTGGGAGCTGAGCTGACGATCAATCAAATAGGAAGTATGTACTCTTTGTTTTTCACTTCGGGAAATGTCACAGATTTAGAGTCTGCAAAAACTTGTGATACAGTTTTATTTGGAAAATATTTTCAGGCTATGCTTAGAAGAGGAGTGTATTTGGGACCAAGCCAGTTTGAGAGTTTGTTTCTTTCGGTCGCCTTGACAGATGAAATAATCGAACAGGTTCTGAGCGCGCACGAGGAAAGTATAAAGGAGGTTCTAGGATAAGAGAAACTATGTCAGTAAAAGTATATGGAATCAAGAACTGTAACACGATGAAGAAAGCTTTTGACTTCCTTCAGGAAAAGGGAGTCGATTTTGAGTTTATCGACTACAAAAAGCAAAAACCAACCGCTGAATTGTTGCAAGGGTTTTTAGAAAAAACAGAGTTGAACAAGCTGGTCAATAAGCAGGGGACTACGTTTAGAAAAATGTCTGACGTCCAAAAAGTGGCCTTGGAGGATCAAAATAGTGCGATTCCTATCCTAATTGAGAACTCAAGCATGATCAAACGACCAGTGATCGTTTACTCGGATGGTTCGATTACTTTGGGATTTGATCCGGCGGAGTTTGCTTCTAAAATCGCTTAATAGACAATAGTATCTGAAGCTAGCTTCGGCAATAAAAAATCCCCTGTTTCTAGGTTAAAGGAAAAATCTCTTTTTCCTTGACCGGATGCAGGGGTTTTGAAGGTATATACTTTTTCAAGTGATTGATGACCATTCAATTGCGTCAAATTCTCCAAAGTGAGTTCCGTTGAGTTGAGATAAAGTAATTTCAGATTCTTGGAGTCTTTAAATTTTCCCAAGTCTTTTCCCTCCATTTCGATTCCATTTAAGCGTAGTTGGATGCCTTAAATCTGAAATAGAATCAACAATAGTTTCAGAAGTTGTACTATCACTCAAATACAGGGTATCCAACGCTTATTTCCCTTTTATATACCCCATCCTGAGTACTCCGCTAGCCCTATCATTTATGATCATACGACTCCTCTTAGTGTCCTTTCCCAATGATCAGATCCATTTTCACATCGCCAATCCTGTTCTTTTTGTCAACTACCTCAAGTTGCGGGCTTGCACAGGTCCTATTGGGGATCAAGCCGCTGTGTGCATTCATTGGCCTCGCTTTTGACACTTCTTACCTTGTGTTTTTAATTACCTGTAAAGCTTGCCACCTTCCTCTTGTCCTGCTGTATAAACTGATACGTCCTGGTAATTTCAGAATTACGGATTGCCTGCTTCTTGAAAGCGAAAATTTCATACCTTCTTAGCCGGTGATAATTGCGTCATATTTGTTAAGTTTTGCAACCTAAAAATAGGATACTTTCGTCACCAGCTTACCCTAATGATTTGGTCCTAGTGCCAAACCATTAGGGTGACCTTTTTCCACACCAATGTAATGCGTTTATTACTTGAATCTAAGAAGCCAAATCATCAAAGTTTAAAAAAAATCTTCTAGTCTAACTTGAAAAAGCACTACTTTTTTTGGTGACAAGGGATAAAAAAATCCTGCTTTTCAGGCAGGATTTACAACTAGTTAGAATTTAAACTTAGGCAGGTTTTCCAAAATATCCTTCGTCATTTCTTGTAAGCTAAAATCGGGTTTCCAGTTCCAATCATTTCTTGCACATTGATCATCGATGCTGTCCGGCCAGGAGTCAGCAATAGCTTGTCTAAAATCAGGATTGTATTCCATTTCAAACTTTAGAAAATAGGGAAGGATACTCTCATAAATCTCTTTGGGAGTGAAGCTCATTGCAGCCAGATTATAGCTAGATCGGATCTTAACAGATTCTCGAGGAGCACTCATTAGCTCTAAAGTTGCCTTTATCGCATCAGGCATATACATCATAGGTAGTGAGGTGTCTGATTTTAGAAAGCAGTTAAATTTTTCTTTTGCGATAGCCTTGTGATAAATATCTACAGCATAGTCTGTGGTACCTCCTCCCGGAAGAGATTTGTATCCGATCAATCCTGGATATCGAAGACTTCTCACATCAACATTATATTTCTGGAAATAGTATTCGCACCAGCGTTCTCCAGCTTGCTTACTAATTCCATAAACTGTGTTTGGCTCTTTTACACAATATTGAGGAGTATTGATTTTTGGGGTGTTGGGTCCGAAAACAGCGATAGAAGAAGGCCAATAAACCTTATCCAATTTAAATTCCTTTGCCAACTCCAAGACATGGAGTAAACTATCCATATTCAACCGCCATGCAAAATTTGGATCTTTCTCGCCAGTAGCGGAGAGTACAGCTGCCAGATGATAAATCTGGGTTATTTTTTCATTTTTCACTAGATTCTGCAATCTGTCTCTGTTCATCACGTCCAGGCCTTCAAATCGGCAATATTCAAACTTAGTTCTAGAAGATTCATGCAAATCTGTAGCGATAATAGATTCAGATCCGAAACTTTCGCTGAGCGACTTGGTTAATTCAGTGCCTAACTGTCCGGCAGCTCCAATGACTAAAATTTTTTCCATAGAAAGGGATTAAAATCACCCAAATAACCTTCTTAGGTTTTTGGTTACATTTGGGGTTCAATCATCAAAAGTAAGAAAAAACAGTTCTTTTCATCAGGTTTTCGATAAACAGAAACCCTATTTACAGCATTAATTTCAGACCAAACATTTATGTACGATACATTAAAGCCCAAATTAGAGAAAGAGTTAAAAGAAATAGAAGCTGCTGGTTTATTCAAAAATGAGCGGATTATAACTTCGCCTCAGGATGCAGAGATTACTATTGCAGGGGGTAAAAAAGTATTGAATTTCTGTGCCAACAATTACTTAGGTCTTTCTTCTCACCCAAAGGTGGTAGAGGCTGCAAAAGCTACAATTGACTCGCATGGATTCGGATTGTCCTCAGTTCGGTTTATTTGCGGCACCCAAGACATTCATAAAGAGCTAGAAAATAAGATCTCCGAATTTTTAGGAACAGAAGATACTATTCTCTACGCAGCTGCATTTGATGCCAATGCTGGAGTTTTTGAACCAATACTAGGGCCAGAAGATGCAATTATATCTGATTCCCTTAACCATGCTTCAATAATAGATGGAGTTCGCCTCTGTAAGGCTATGCGTTATCGTTACGAGCATAACAACATGGAGGATCTAGAGAAAAAGTTGCAAGATGCCAAGTTGGCTGGAGCAAAGGAAATGATGATTGTAACCGACGGTGTGTTCTCGATGGATGGTACAATCGCTCAATTGGATAAAATAGTTGCTTTGGCTGAGAAATATGGTGCTTTAGTGATGTCTGATGAATGTCATTCTACAGGATTTATGGGAAAGACTGGACGAGGAGTTCATGAGCATTGTGGAGTCATGGGTAAATTGGATATCATCACTGGGACATTAGGAAAAGCGCTCGGTGGTGCTTCTGGGGGATTCACTTCAGGAAGAAAAGAAATTATTGCGCTACTTCGTCAACGATCTAGACCATATTTATTTTCAAATACTTTAGCTCCTTCCATTACAGGTGCTTCGATAGCGGTCTTAGATTTACTTTCCGAGACCACTGAGCTCAGGGATAGATTGGAGTCTAATACTACATATTTCAGGGAAAAAATGAATGCTGCGGGATTTGATATCAAGACTGGAAGCCACCCGATTGTACCGGTGATGCTGTATGATGCTGTTCTTTCTCAGAAAATGGCAGAAAAGCTTTTAGAAAAAGGAATTTATGTGATTGGCTTTTACTATCCAGTAGTGCCTAAGGGTCAGGCAAGAATACGAGTTCAGATCTCTGCAGGACATGAGCAAGCTCATCTGGATCAGGCTATAGCTGCATTTATCGAAGCTGGAAAAGAGCTTGGAGTCATCTAGGTCAAATTAAATAGAACAAGAAAGCCAGCATCAGCTGGCTTTCTTGTTAATAAGGAATGAGGGATCAAATATCTTTTGATGTATATCTACAGTTGCACCAGTAAAAATCAAAAATCAGCTTAGTATGTGGTTAACAAAAGCGTTACAGGTACTTCTTCTGATGGCTATCGGAACGTCACTTACTTGCCTCGCCTTGGCGGGCCTGCCAATTGAGCAAAGAAAAATTAGGTACAGGGCATAATTACGGATACTCATACAATTAAATATCTTTTTTAATCATCTCGAGTTTTCTTTTTTTTTGAGATTGGTATTCCTTGATATCTTCAAATCTATCATCAACATTTTCATTATTCAAATATTCATTGATAGTATCGCGGATTTCTTGGAAAGACATGTTATGAAGGATTTTTCCATTCTTGGTCATAGAAAGTTGACCTGTCTCTTCTGAAACAACTAAAACGATTGCATCTGTAGCTTCTGACATTCCGATAGCAGCTCGATGTCGCAATCCGAATTGAGCTGGAATCTCGCGCTCCGTCACAGGAAGAATACAGCGAGCCGCCTTTATTTTCCCATTATAAATGATTACCGCACCGTCATGAAGTGGACTGTATTTATTAAAAATGGAAATAAGCAATCGCTTGGAAAGCTCTGCTTCTAGGATATCTCCACTTTCTGCGTAGAATTTCAATTCTGTACTTTTTGATAATACGATCAAAGCTCCAGTATTGCTTCCTGCCAATATTTTTGAAGCATCTATAATGGGACTGACATTGAATGATCCGCCATCTCTTTTTCTCCAAAAGAAGAACAAGTCTCTCCAAATGTTGTCATTAGAAAGTAATGAAGATTTTCCGATGATTAAGAGGAACTTTCGAATCTCGGGAGCAAAAATAATTATTGCTGCGATCACACCGACACCCATAAATTGCCCTAAAATGGAGGAAAGCAATTCCATTTGAAGGGCGCGGACAAGCAGATAGATTAAATAAATGGAAAGGAATCCTAAAAATATCTTGATTGCAGCGCTGCCTCTCAATAGTTTATAGACCTGATACAGCAAAGCTGCAACCAAGGCAATGTCTATCATATTTACTATAGAGACATTAAGAAAGCCAATTTTAAAAAGTAAGCTCAAATGATGGGATATAAATTGTTATATAATTCTACTGTTTGTTTAGCTTCTTTAACGTCATGAACTCTAAGGATGTTCGCCCCATGTCCCAGGGCATGCATGTGTAGTGCAGTAGATCCATTTAATGCTTCAGAACTATCAATTTTCAATGTTCGATAAACCATCGATTTCCGGGATAATCCTACCAGGATAGGAAATGGAAAGGTTCTGAACTGTTGCAAATTCTTCAGTATCCAAAAATTTTGTTTAATAGTTTTTGCAAATCCAAACCCAGGATCAATTATTACATCTTTTATGCCAAATTTTTTAAATTCATCCTGTTTTTTAGCGAAATAGTACATTATATCCAAAATAACATCCTCATAATTAGTATGTTGTTGCATGGTCTTTGGGTTACCTCGCATGTGCATTGCTATGTAAGGATTTTTTCTTCTCCCCATCAGAGGCAACATTTCTGGATCCAATTCACCGGCGGAAATATCATTGACAATGTGAGCTCCACTGTCTAGTGCTTTTTCAGCTACTTGGCTTCGAAATGTATCGATTGATATTAAAGTTTCAGGAAAATTTGTAGCTAGCCATTCAACTACCGGGAGTACACGGTCTTCTTCTTCTGACACGCTTATATCATCAGCCCCGGGTCTTGAACTATAACCTCCAAGATCTAGAATATCTGCTCCTTCAACTATATGTTTTTCTAATAAAGATTTTGCGACCTCAAGTGATTTATTTGTCCTACTGTCTTCATAGAATGAGTCTGGAGTAAGGTTGACAATTCCCATAACCAAAGGTCTATCCCATATAATCAACCGACCGTTGATTTGAAATGTATTTTTCTGTGGAAATAAATTATCTTCGTCTTTAGAAGAGTCGAGTAAAGAAACCATAAAAATAAATCACTTTGAATAATAAAACTAGTGACGAATATAAGCAAGTTATCAGCCGATGTAAAGAACTTTTCCGAAAGAAGACCATTGATTATGGCACAGCTTGGCGAATCCTTAGACTTTCATCCATAACAGATCAAATCTTCATCAAGGCGCAGCGCATACGATCAATTCAAGAAAAAGGGAGTCAGAAAGTAGAGGATCCGATAGCCGATGAATTTGTTGGAATAATCAATTATTCTTTGATCGCCTTACTCCAGATTAGTTTTAGCAAAGACGAGCGCGTGGAAATTCCTTTTGTAGATTTGGAATCTGTATATGATAGTTGGGCGAATGAGACTAGAAGTCTCCTTGAAGATAAAAATCATGATTATGGTGAGGCTTGGAGAGAGATGCGAATCAGTTCTATGACCGATATTGTGTTGATGAAGCTCCTCCGAGTAAAACAAATTGAAGACAATGAGGGTCATACCTTAGTATCCGAAGGTGTAGAAGCTAATTATCAGGATATGATAAATTACGCAGTATTTTGTTTAATTAAACTTGATTACCATGATTAAAGATGGATTTCTCTGGGTCATCCGAATTTTAGTAGGTGGCTTATTTATATTTTCGGGACTGATCAAAATTAATGATCCAGTGGGGACATCCATTAAACTGGAAGAATATTTTGATGTGTTTTCAAATGATATTGCAGGTTTTTTTGCATATTTTGAGGCTTTTGCACTCGAGCTGGCAGTATTTCTAGTTGTAATTGAGGTGGTCTTAGGAGTGATGTTAATACTTGGTGTTATGAGCAGATTCACAGTTTGGTCCTTGGGCTTGATGATTTTGTTTTTCACATTCCTGACACTTTTCTCTGCTTATTTCAACAAGGTAACTGATTGTGGATGTTTTGGGGACGCAATCAAATTGACGCCATGGCAATCTTTCTATAAGGATGTCATTCTTTTGGTTTTGATTTCCATTTTATTTTTGTTCCAAAAGGACTTGCCAAAAACGTCTGCGAAGTGGGCAAATGTCCTCACAGTAGTAGTTTCAGTTCTATCGGTTGTTTTAGCAGTGGTTGCTATTCAAAACTTGCCCTTCATTGATTTTAGAGCATATAAAGTTGGAGTCAACATTCAAAAAAATATGCTTCCATCTTCTCCTTTAGAATACACCTATGTAATGAAAAAAAATGGGGCGCTTCTTAACTTTGACCAGTATCCCAATGATGAGAATTTGGAGTTTGTGGAAATGAATTTGAACAATCCCGAATCACTTCCAAAGATTTCTGATTTTGCTGTTTGGAACGATGATGGGGATTTCTCTCAGGAGCTATTTACAGGCAACAAAGCCTTGATCCTCGTAAGTAATATGGGTAAAATGAGTGATGCGAACTTGGCTGAAATTAATCAATTAATCGATGAGTTAGCTGATTCTCCAATAGAGCCAGTATTTGTGGCGGCTGCATCTCAGGAAGAAATTACCTCATTTATGCAAAACCAAGGTTGGGATATTTTGGGGCTTCAGGCTGATGCTACAGTATTGAAAACAATTATTCGTGCTAATCCAGGATTGATGTTTTTGAAGGATGGTGTAGTGTTAGCTAAATTCCATCATAATAATACTCCAGATGCAAATGCAGTTTTGGATCTATATATAAAATGAACGAACAGCTAAGGGTAGTCCTAGTCGGTTTACCGGGTTCTGGCAAAAGTACATTCGGAAGATATATGAGTTCCGCGTTAAATCTTTCATTCTATGACTTAGATCAGTTGATTGAAGAGAGAAAACAAATGAAAATCCCTAATATTTTTTTACAATATGGCGAGGGTCAATTTAGGAATTGGGAAACGGAGACGCTTAAATGGATTTTAGATCGGGATGAATCTTATGTGCTTGCTTCCGGTGGTGGATGTCCTTGCTTTAATAATAATATAGATCTGATGAACAAGAAATCGACTACTGTATATTTAGATGTGCCTTTACAGGAGATTTCAGTTAGGCTAGGGGTTTCGCGATCTCAGAATCGACCAATGTTCTCAGGATTGAAGCAAGGAGCGATTACACTGAAATTAAAAAGTTTACTAATAGAGCGAGAGTACTTTTACAATCAGTCAAAAATAAAACTCAGCGGAGAAAACCTTTCCGCTGAGTTATTACTTGCTGAATTTATTCGGTTGACTAAAAGCCAAGACTAAGTGTCAAATATCCACTTGTGATCGAGTTCTTAATCTCTGTAACAGGACCAATGTTATTCCCTGAATTATCCAATACTTGATAGCTCGTATAACGTGTGTTGGAATTTTGATTGACCAATGCAAAATCTATAGTGAAGTTTTTGATACGATAACCTACTCCACCCGAAATTTGCTGAGTGCTTCGATCGTAATCTGAATTAGCAATAGGGTCTCCGAAATATCCATAACCACCTCTAAGTCTGAACTGATCAAATTTGACTTCTCCACCCAGACGGAAATTCAATGTGCTGGTATAAGTGCTTCGGATAGCTTCATTGTCTGGTCCAACATTAAAGTCATTTGAGTTCAATCTGGCTGCAGAAAAGTCTACCCAATCTACGTCAGCAGATATAAAACCTTTCTTTCCTGCAAAGAATGTTGCTCCTATGCCAAGTTTAAGTGGAGTATTTAAGTTATATCTGCTTATGAATAAATCTGTAGCAGCTTCCTGCCTGTTAAGAAAAAGATTTTCATCGAATTCATAATTCTTATAATTCGCAACAGCACTAGCATTGTACTCTTCATTCAAAGAATACCAAGTAGGGCTTTGAAAATTGAATCCAAGATTTATATTATCAATCGGTTTATAGATTAATCCTACATTAATATTTACTCCACTTCCATTAATTAATAGATTCTCCCTCAATGAAGAATTGTCTAACGGTTGGTCAATAAATTCTTCATTATATACTTTAAAGGAATTAAAATTTAATGATCTAATTCCTAGTGAACCTCCTACAAAAAGTTTGTGATTGAAGTTTGCTCCGTAAGCCAGAGTGATTTGGTTTGCAGTTCCTTCCTGTCTGATATTTTCATCTTGAAATGGAAGCCCAAGGACAAATGAATCGTAGATGTCTGGATTATTTATTGCATTTCCATCGGCATCAAAAGCGATTGGATTAATTTGATAAGTTGAGTAGGCGAGGCCTGTCAAGCCGAAAGATTCGATTTGGTTTTCAGGAATTCCGAAAGAATCTTGTAAATAAAAATCTATGATCGAAGTTCCTCCCAATAAATCTGAGGAGTAGCCATACTCTGTATTGAAGTTTGCAATTCGTTGAATACTAACTCCAAATGCTCCGCCTTTAAAAGCGCCTCGATTAAATGGCCCTTTTTTGCTACTTAGTACAAAACTCAGATTTGGAAGTGAGAAATTTGAGGTATTATATTGTCGACCCTGTGCTAAGAAACTTGTCTCAATTCCCCAGTCTGAAACGCCTAAAGTAATGCTCGCTTCAGAACTCCGAAAAAAACCTAAGCCAGCAGGATTTCCCGAAATATTCGACACATCACCACCTAATGACCATTGAGTACCACCTATAGCCGTAATCCTTGCAGATCCAGCTGGCTTGTTCTGACTGAAACGGTAAGCATCTTCAAAGTACCCGCTTTGGGAAAAGCTTGATGTGATAGAGATAAGGAATAATAATACCAAAAAGGATAATCTCATTTAAAATTGTGTTTAGTTTGATTTAAATAACCAGTAAAGGAAAGTAGCAGGTAAAAGTTTTACAAAAAAAGGGGAATTTTTAAGTTCCCCTTTTTTTTCTTCTTCTAAAAAGTTAAAATTTTTATTATTTGTCAGGTCAGTTTCCTCTTCCTCCTCTTGATCCTCCGGAACTAGATCCACCTGTACTTCCACTACTTCTTGATGCTCCACCTCCTGAACTCATTCCGCTACTTCCTCCGCTGCTTCTGCTTGGACTGCTGTAAGATGGGCTAGAGTAGTTGTTGTTTGACCTACTTGGAGTGCTATATGTTCTTGAGTTAGTTCCTCCATTGGTATACCCACTACGACTAGGACTGCTACTTCTATTGTAAGAAGGACTAGTTGTGCGACTGTTTCTATAAGAATTAGAAGACCTGTTGACATCTCCTCTAGATGAGCCAGAATAATTTCTGGTATTAGATGGACTCATTGATGGTCTTGCCGATGGCAATGCACTTCTTGACCTAGTAATAGACCTATCCATTGCAGGAGATGCTGAATTTCGGGATGATTGATTCATATCCGTCCTTGATCTAGAATTAGTATAATAATCATTTTGTGAAGTTCCAAAATCTCTTGAAGAGATGCGTGCATTGTTATTCGAATTATTGACTCCTGACCTAGAACCTGATCTTGATGTCAAAACATTCTGTCTTGCTTGAGCTCTTGCAGTATTAGGTTGGATCGCAGCATTTGCTGAATTTCTACTTGAATTTGCCAGAGAAGATCCTCTAGTTGGTCTAGCTCCGGTCACTACTCTGCGATCACCATATTCTCCTCCTGGCAATACGTATATTGGTCTGCCTCCAAAAAACTGATTGCCAAATCCCGGATATCCTCCAAAACCAAAACCTGGATATCCTCCGAAGCCAAAGCCCAGATTTGGACCCATAAATGGATTATAGAAATTACCAAAACCAAATCCCACTCCGAAACCCATGTTGAAACCAGGTCTAAATCCGAAACCTCTATTGAAACCAAAACCAGGATTCCAAAATGGATCATAAAATCCTCCCATTCCAAATGGGTTCATCATCCCCATTCCAAACGGACTCATCATCCCCATTCCAAATGGATTCATCATTCCCATTCCAAACGGACTCATCATCCCCATACCCATTCCCATGTTAAAGGAATTAGCTGGATTGAATGCGGAATTATTACCAGATCCTGAAACTCTAAAATTATTGTAAGCATCAATATCTCCGGTAGCTTGGCCATTATCATCAATGGATTCATCAAAATAAACTACATCGTCACTACCCACGACTGCATCAGTCTGGTATTTGGCGATGTAATCCGGGTTTACATTTCTGGAGCTAAAATTCTCTCGTCCTAAACCATTAGAATTTGTTGTTGATAAAGATTCAAATTGTTCTGGGTTATTATTTTGGACGGCATACTGCGTTGCTAGCTTGGTATCAGATGCCATAAAATATAAATTATCCTGCTTATCATTCATTGCTAGCTTATTTGCACTACAAGAAGCCAGGACAAATCCGGACAGGATAACAAAGGAGCTTATAATTGGGGATTTCTTCATAATTGAAGTTGAATTAGTTAATATGTTATACGGGAGGAGTTCTTAAGGGTTATTGTTTTTGGCTTATATTTGCTCAGTCAAGTTAGTAAAGTTAAGAACATTCTGTATCTGAATCAACAATAATGAGTAAAGGACTACCTAAGCGGAGTGAAGATTATTCACTCTGGTACAATGAATTAGTAAAAAGAGCCGACTTAGCAGAGAATTCCGCGGTCAGAGGCTGTATGATAATCAAGCCTTACGGTTATTCTATTTGGGAAAAGATGCAGGCTGAACTTGATCGAATGTTTAAGGAAACAGGACATTTGAATGCATATTTTCCACTTTTTATCCCGAAATCATATTTAAGTAAGGAAGCAAACCATGTGCAAGGCTTTGCCAAAGAATGTGCTGTAGTCACCCATTACCGTTTGAAAAATGCTGAGGACGGAAGTGGAGTAATTGTTGACCCAGATGCTAAATTAGAAGAGGAGTTGATCGTGAGACCTACCTCGGAGACGATAATTTGGAGTACTTACAAAAGCTGGGTGCAATCCTATCGGGATCTTCCTTTATTGATTAATCAATGGGCCAATGTCGTGCGCTGGGAAATGCGAACGCGCCTATTCCTCCGAACAGCCGAGTTTCTTTGGCAGGAAGGTCATACAGCTCACGCTACAAAAGTTGAGGCCGAGGCGGAAACGCTCCAAATGATGGAAATCTATGCACAGTTTGCCGAAGAATTTATGGCTCTGCCTGTTGTCAGAGGGAGGAAAACAGCTAGTGAGCGATTCGCAGGTGCCGATGACACACTATGTATTGAAGCAATGATGCAGGACGGAAAGGCTCTTCAGGCAGGTACATCCCATTTTTTGGGTCAAAATTTCTCGAAAGCATTTGATGTGAAATTTGCTACTAAAGAAGGTGGGTTGGAATACGTCTGGGGAACTTCCTGGGGCGTCAGTACACGGTTGATGGGTGCTTTGATAATGGCACATTCGGATGATCATGGCTTAGTCTTACCTCCTAAATTGGCGCCTTTCCAGGTGGTTATTATACCAATTTACAGGTCTGATGAAGAACTTGACATAATTTCTAAAAAAGTAAATGAATTGATGAAGTCCCTTCGTGGAGCAGGTATCTCAGTGAAATTTGATAATCGAGATACTCAAAAGCCAGGATGGAAATTTGCGGAATATGAGTTGAAGGGAGTACCAGTTAGATTTGGAATCGGACCTAGAGATGTGGAGAACGGAACCATTGAGATTGCTCGCAGAGATACGTTGACCAAGGAGCTGTTTGATCTGTCTTCAATGCCTATTGAATTAAAAATAGCTTCACTTTTAGATGATATCCAAACCAATATTTTCGAGAAGGCAAGAATCTTCACGGAAGAGATGACCACGGAAGTTAATTCTTGGGAAGAGTTCAAACAGGTTCTTGAGGAGAAGGGTGGTTTCCTTTCGGCACATTGGGATGGTACTGCTGAAACTGAGGACAAAATTAAAGTGTTAACCAAATCCACAATTCGTTGTATTCCTCTAAACGGACAAGAAGAAATTGGGATTTGCGTTTTAACTGGGCTTCCCTCCACTAGGCGGGTGCTGTTTGCAAAGGCGTATTAATTAACAATTCTGACCTTTTTGGACTTACTTAGCAGTGCAGGGTCAGCTATGAATTAAATCTTGCATTTTTAAAATAAAAATCAGTGATATGACCGTTTTAGTCCTTTGCAGCCTGTTACTTATTGGCTTAATTTTACTACTGGTTGAGATCCTCCTTGTTCCAGGGACTACTGTTGTGGGAGCTTTTGGAATGTTGGTAAGCTTGTGCGGTATTGCTTATGCCTTTTTAAGTTTTGATAATCAAACAGCATGGTTGGTTACTTTAGTGGCAGCTATCCTTAATGTGGCTGCAATTATTTATGGATTTAATTCTGGTATTTGGGAAAAGTTTTCACTGAAGTCGTCCATGCGCGGAGGAACATTTGACGGCCGTACTGATGGATTTCAAATAGGAATGCCAGGCAAGGCATTTTCTGATTTGAAACCATTTGGCAAGGGAATATTTGGAGATCAAATCGTTGAAATTAAATCAGAAGGTGGATTTATTAGCGTAAATTCAGAAATCACAATTATTAAAATCGAAAACAACAAAATAATAGTAAAGTAGCTATGGATTTATCTAATTCAATATTCATTCTGTTCGCTGCATTTGCAGGAATAGTCGTTTTATTTATTTTTCTCTATTTCGTTCCTGTGAATCTTTGGATCACGGCTCAATTCTCAAATGTAAAAGTTGGTCTTCTAGAGCTTGTAGGAATGCGGATTCGAAAAGTTCCGCCAAGTGTCATCGTCAATTCATTGATTACTGCTACAAAAGCTGGTCTTGAATTAACAACTAATGATCTTGAGACACACTATTTGGCAGGAGGAAATGTACCTAATGTTATACGAGCGCTTATATCCGCCGACAAAGCAAATATCAGTCTGAGCTTTAAGCAGGCCACGGCGATTGATTTGGCAGGTAGAGATGTGTTTGAAGCTGTTCAAATTTCGGTAAATCCCAAAGTGATTAACACTCCTAATATCGCCGCAGTTGCTGCTGATGGTATTCAATTGATTGTAAAAGCAAGAGTAACAGTCCGTGCAAATATTGCTCAATTAGTAGGTGGTGCAGGTGAAGAAACTATTCTGGCCAGAGTAGGTGAGGGAATAGTGACTTCAATCGGTTCTTCAGAAAACCATAAAAGTGTTTTGGAAAACCCTGATAAAATTTCCAAGTTAGTTCTGCAACGAGGATTAGATGCAGGTACAGCATTTGAAATTTTATCCATTGATATTGCAGATATCGATGTTGGAACAAATATTGGAGCAAAACTTCAAATTGATCAAGCTTCAGCAGATCTGAAAGTCGCAGAGGCAAAAGCAGAAGAACGACGCGCAATGGCTGTAGCCTTGGAGCAAGAGATGAAAGCTAAAAATGTGGAAATGCGAGCTAAGGTTATCGAAGCCGAAGCTGAAGTTCCCAGAGCTTTAGCAGAGGCTTTCAGAACGGGTAAACTTGGAGTGATGGATTACTATCGAATGGAAAACATTAAGTCAGATACTTCGATGAGAGACTCGATCGCAAATTCGGACGCAGATAAAGACTCTGGAAAGGGAAAATCTGATAAGAAATAACTAAAGGGGCTTAGGCCCCTTTTTCTTTGAGCCTTCAGAACTAACTATAATTACGGGTGTGTACAGATTTTTAGTCAGAATTTGATTGTTTTCTCGATCAATTAATACTTCTTCATATGCAAGCGGTAAAAGCATCTCGCCCACATCATTGACGACTCCCACTTTATCATTTTTCTTAACTATGATCAAGTCCTTCGTTTCACGTACCAACGATTGAAATTCTAAAGGCAGGAGTTCAATCCCTTTGGCGGAGTATAATCCTGTTTTACCTGACTTTTCGACAATAAAATGATCATCAAAAGTTCTTGAAATATTATCGAATCCTTCCCTTGTCAAAATTTCACCAGTTTTATTGATTAGAAAATAAGAACCTCCTTTCCCCACTATTCCTATACCATTTTTAAATGGCTTGACACTTTCCCAAGTTGACGAAGAAATTATTTCACCTGAAGAATTGATTAGATTCCAATTTCCTACCTTATTAGTTTTTACAGCACTAATTTGATCAGAAAATCCTTTTACTTCCGACCAAGTTGGTTGAATAATCCAGTTTCCGGAAGGATTAAGGAAACCTGTTTGACCGTTATACTGAGCTGGATAAAGATTTTCTCCTCCATAATAAATTCGATCTATACTTTTGGTAGGTGATACGAGCCAACCGTTTTTACCCAATAGCCCGACTTTATCTCCTCGGAATCTGACATTGTAGAGATTTTTATCAATCCGGTTGACACTCTCGATTCCTACAGAATCAAGTAAGATTCCATCTTCCTCCATTACCCGTCGAAGTTTTCCATAGATATATTCCAAGAGAATCCCATTTTCATAGGTGATGGTATGAAATGAATTGTAACGGATCTTGGCTTTTATATCATTGCCTTCTATGAGTAAATATTGATTTTCATTGAAGCCATAGAAAAAATCCCCTGTAGTATGAGCCAGTTTTTCGATTATTGGATCCAGCACATAGTCACCTTCGAGATTGACTAACCCATAGCCAGAATCTTCTTTGGCTAATACATATCGACCATCATTAGCTTCTAAATAGCTAAACACCTTTGCTGGATTTTTAGAAAGTGGTAGAGAATACTCAGAACCAGAGCGGGCAATTAGTAAACCAAGTTTCGTAAATTTTGCCTCATCAAAGTTCCCGATTTGCGTAATTTTGTTTTTTCCTCTTTCAAAGACCCAATAATCATTTCCTTTTCGGGCAAGCAAATAATTGTAATAAGTAGAAATCTCCTCATACTCTAAAGGCAATATCTTTTGGCCATATTCATGATAAGCCCCAATTCCTCCTATTCCCTTCATTAGAATCCATGGAGCCAGGTATTGATAGACCGAATCCCCCTCAAGTTTAAGAGATGGACTTAAGTCTGGAGAAAGAAGGAATAATTCGCTGTTGATAGTGCCAATTCGGACAGATTCACTCAGTAGATCTACGCTAGTGTAGATCAATCTGGACTGCAGCTCAAATTTTGAATTGTAGACTTCCCAAGTCTGACCATAGGCTAGCAGACAAAAACAGGATAAAAATAAAATTGACGTGCAGTTTATTGCGATTCTTTTCATTAATTTTTTATGGAGACGGCCTAAGCTAAAATGACCAAAGAATATGTAAATCCTTTGGTCATTTTAAAATTTAATTGAATGATCATTGATCAGTGTTGATCTTATCGAGGTCAAACAGATCAGAAATAAATCCAATCATTTCTTCTGCTTGATCTCTTTGACAGGCGGCTCTCAATTGTACGACAGGTACTTTAAGGATTTTCTGCATCATACTTTTTGTGATTTTATCGATCACAGCATATTCTTTATCATCCGAGTTCTTTAAGAATCTCGCCATTTCTTCCTGGCGAATCTGTTCGAGTATAGATTTTAGCTTATTGATGGTAGGGGAGACCATCATTTCTTTCTTCCAATTATAAAAGTCCTCAATACTCTCTTCAATTATTTCTTCCACTCTAGGAACAGCTGCGAGTCGTTTCTCAAGAGTAGCTGATGCTTTGCTCTTAATGTTATCCACATTGTATAAAATGACTCCAGGAACGTCCTCAACGCTTGTTTCTATACTCCTGGGTACAGATAAATCAACCAATAGCTTATAGCTGATGATCTCGAATCCGCTGATGATTGCTTTGGTAATAAAAGGATCTGATCTCTGAATGGAGCAAACTATCACATCTGCTTCTTTCATGGCTTCGAGACAATTCTCAAAAGGCACTACTTCAAATCCTAATTCGGATGCAATTCGCTCAGATTTTTCTAGCGTACGATTTGTGATTTGAACTTTTGCTTCAGGCAAATGAACCATGTTTTTAGCAACGTCCTCTCCAATCTCTCCAATTCCAATCAATAAAATTCTTGGCTGAAAGGTGTTTACAGTGAGGGTTTCGATTAATTCTATTGTTGCATAAGACAACGATGCTGCTCCATCTCTGAAAGCAGTCTCTTGTACGACTCTTTTATTAGTAAAAAAAATAGAATGCATTAACCGGTGAAGAAATGGCCCAGCCATATTAAGATCAGCGGATGTCTGATAGGCTCGCTTCACTTGGTTGGAAATCTGAATGTCCCCTACCACTTGCGCCTCAAGTCCCATTGACACACGGAACAGATGAGTGATGGCATGCCGATCGATATTGAATACCTTAAAGTATTCAAAATGATTAATAATTTCAGGTAGTCCTTTTTCTAATCCTATGATTTTGACGATTGCTTCACTTAAGTCAAATTCATGGCTGTAATAAACTTCGGTACGGTTGCAAGTGGAAAGGATCAATACATCAGTTAAACTGAAAATGTCCTTCAGTTTGAGAAGTATACTGTGGGTCTCCTGTTCATCCAAAGAGATGATTTCTCGGATTTTTACAGGGGCATTTTTATGGGAAATACTTAGTGATCTGAACTTAATTTGCATTACGTCTCCAATAGGATTTCGAATTTAACAGACAACTGCTTGAGAAGGCTAAATTTTTAACCATCATTTGTCAATTTGGAATCTGTCTAAATAATTATTTATCTTTAATACAAATATCGGATGTATTGATACACAAATCTAATATTATTAAATTATACGTTATTGAAAATAACTATAACTCATTGTTTGTGATGAAGACTAAACTTTTTTATTTCCTGAAAACAAATTTCGGGATTTCAAACAAAGAGTCTCGAGGATTTCTTTTACTCACTCCTTTCTTGTTTGTTTTTGCACTATTACCTTATTTTTTTCGTGCGTTACGAAATGATAATGCCATTGATTTTCTTGCGAAATATCATAATCAGTTAGACAGTCTTCATTTAATTAAAGCAGAATTGGTCAATTCTCCTAAGTTAACTTTCAATCCCGCCGATACTGTTTCTAATGCAGTAATCTCAAAAAGATCTACCAATCTTATCAAAATTGCATTTGCTGAAGCTGATTCTATTGTCCTTCAGATTGTACCCGGAATTGGTTCTGGGCTTGGAGGAAGAATAATAAAATATCGCGAGCGGCTTGGAGGATTTAATTCAAAAAATCAGCTCTTGGAAATCTACGGTCTCAAGCCAGAGACTGTTGAAGAAATTTGGAATTACTTTGATTTTTCTTCTCAAATCAATCGAAAAATTCTCATAAACACAGTTGAGATCGATGGGCTGTCAGCTCACCCTTATATTTCGTACGGCGAAGCAAAAGTCCTGATTGCCTTTCGAAAACAACATGGGAATTATGTAGGACTTGATGATTTGAAAAAAATAAAAATTTTTAAATCTGAATGGATCGATAAAATTGGTCCCTATCTAAGTTTTGATTAAAATCATTCCCTTTACACGACCCATGAATTATTAGCATCTTTGGGGATGGGTTACACTAAAGATCAAATCCAGCTGCCCGAGTTAAATCTTCCTTCCTTTGTACCTGACTTGATCAGAAAGGAAGGAAAACTTTGGATCCAAGATCCCATTCGTAAAAAGCTTTTGATATATACTCCTGAAGAATGGGTTAGACAACATTGGATTAATTTCCTGATTTTGGATATGAATTACCCCAAAGGATTATTTGCATTAGAAAAAGGTCTAAAGTATAATCAGTTACAAAAGCGAACAGACTTGGTTGTTTGGAATAGAGAAGGCCTCCCATATTTACTGATTGAATGTAAAGCACCGCAGATCAAAATCTCGCAAAAAACCATGCAGCAAGCTAGCGTTTACCATCAAGAAATAAAGAGTGATTTTTTGATTTTAAGCAATGGCTTACAACATATTTTTCTTCAGTACAAAGGTGAAGAAAATCGATTTGTCCAACTTAATGATTGTCCAAAAGCCCCACGTTAACTTCTTTATGGCAATTTTCAGCAGTCCTTTATGCACCTCGCTACTATGTTAAAATGCTTTAATTCCACTGGAAATCAGATGAATAACATGCCTTGCGAGCTTTGTCGTAGCCGAAAGTATTCATTGCTTTCGGATCTTACAGAAAACCATATTTGCAACATCTCCGAAAACAAAAACTTGATATTTTATACGAAAGGTCAAATACTGTATCATGAGGGCGCAAAGCCACTTGGAATCTTTTGTATCAACTCAGGTGTGGTCAAGGTCTACAAAATTGCATCGAATGGAAAAGATCAAATTATTCATTTAGCCAAAGCAGGTGATTTCTTAGGCTACTCGGCATTACTGGGAGAGGAGAATTATACCAATTCATCAATGATAGTACAGGATGCTAAAATCTGCTTTATCCCAAAAGAATCATTTCTATCAACTCTATTTGGTAATACGGCATTTTTCAATCGTATTACTAAAGCGCTTAGTCTTCAAATTGGAGTGATGGAATCTAAGCTTACAGATGCCAACCAAAAGAGTATTCGAGAGCGACTTGCCTACGTTTTGCTCCAGTTGGGGACTTCCTTTGGAGTAGAAGGTGCAGGAAACGAACGAATTGATCTGATTCTAAGTCGCGAAGAACTAGCAGGCATAGTTGGTACTGCCACCGAGTCAGTAATTCGGCTGCTTTCAGAATTCAAAAAGGATGATTTAATTGAATTACAAGGTAAAAAAATCATCATCAAGGATAGAAGAAGATTAACTAGGTTATCAGATTTCTATGCCTGATGCGAACTCCATTTCTTTTGAATGAGTTATAGTTATATGAGATATATCCGTAGTGTTTATTATTGGATTTTTTTAATTGTAGTTCTTTGCAGCATTTTGCCTAATCAGGTCAATGGACAATCATTTGCCTACAAAATGCTACTTACTACTCTTTATGATTCCGATTTCCCTACTGTTCACCCGGAAGAACTTTCAGATTTATCCCGTTTCCAAATTTTGGATACACGAGAAAAAGAGGAGTTTGAAATCAGCCATCTAAATGGGGCAAAATGGGTTGGATTTGATACATTCAAACTAGATGCTGTATCTAATCTGGATAAAAATAAGCCCGTATTAGTTTACTGCACCGTTGGAGCTAGATCCCAAGCTATTGGTAAAAAACTTACTGCTGCCGGCTTCACTAAAGTATATAACCTCTATGGAGGGATCATACAATGGTCCAATGAGTCAATGCCACTTTTCCAAAATGGTAAGCAAACCATTCAAGTGCACACTTATTCGATGACTTGGGGCATCTGGCTAGAAAAGGGAGAAAAAGTCTACTAGCATATTAATTCCTGTGCGCTTTCCGACCAAAAGGAAATTTAATCCATCCCAATATTACTTTTCTGCGTAATTCATATCAAACATTTATCTAATGAAATATTTTAACCGCATTCTCATGGCACTTATCACGATGGTGATAGTCTCATGTCAAAACCTAGTTCCGGGAATGGCTGGAACAACTCCTCCTAATCATGAGCCTTGGAATCAACTCCTGAAAGCCCACGTCAGTCCAATGGGTATCGTTGATTACAAAGGCTTTATTAAAGATAAATCAAAATTAGACGCTTACCTGAGAACGATAAGTGCGAATGCACCTGATCGAAAAGTCTGGTCCAAAAACGAACAATTAGCGTATTGGATCAACGCCTACAATGCCTTTACAGTGTCACTGATAGTTGAAAATTATCCAGTAAAAAGTATAAAAAACTTAGGGCCAGCATTAAAAATACCGTTAATTAAGGATGTGTGGCATTATAATTTTTTCAAAATTGGGGGTCAAGAATCCAGCTTAAATGAAATCGAACATTCCATCCTGAGAAAGGAATTTGACGAGCCACGAATTCACTTTGCCATCAATTGTGCATCCTTCTCTTGTCCACCTTTACTGAATGAGGCGTTTACAGCTTCAAAAATAGAAGCACAGTTGGATAAAGTTGCTACAACATTTGTAAATGATAAATCCAGAAATAAAATCACGGCTAATGCATTAGAAATTTCATCAATTTTTTCTTGGTTTAAGGGCGATTTTACAGAAAATGGTTCAATTGTTGATTTTTTGAATAAGTACAGCTCAATAAAAATTAATAGCAATGCTAAGATGTCTTACATGGATTATAATTGGAATCTTAATGAATAGCTGTGGGTTTTTGTAAACTCCTTATTAAATCAGAACTTAGCAATTATGAGCAGTAATCGCCACGTAGTCATTATTGGCAATGGAATAGCTGGAGTGACCTGCGCCAGAAACCTTAGAAAACTTGATGACAAAGTAAGAATTACCTTGGTTTCAGGTGAGTCTAAGTACTTTTTCTCACGAACTGCACTGATGTACGTCTACATGGGGCAAATGAAATTTGAGCATATTCAGCCTTATGAAAATTGGTTTTGGGAGAAAAATAGACTCGAACTCAAAGAAGAATGGGTCAAAGAAATTGATTACTCTTCCAAACAGCTGGTTTTCCAATCGGGGGGAAATTTAGTTTACGATGAGTTGGTCATCTCAGTAGGTTCCAAACCGAATAAATTTGGATGGCCTGGGCAAGATTTGAAGGGAGTTCAAGGACTGTACTCCAAGCAAGACTTGGAGTTGATGGAAGAAACCACTCAGACCGGAGTAAGTCGAGCAGTCATCACAGGAGGTGGATTGATTGGAATCGAGATGGCTGAAATGCTAATGTATAAGAAAATAGCAGTCACTTTTTTGGTCAGGGAATCCAGCTTCTGGGGTAAAATCCTACCTAAAGAGGAATCAGAATTGGTTGGAAGACACATGTTGGAACATCACATTGACTTAAGATTGGAATCGGAAGTAGACGAAATAATAGGGGACGAGTCTGGAACAGTCAAAGCTGTTCGAACGAAATCAGGAGAGGAAATTGCCTGCCAGTTTGTGGGACTGACTACGGGGGTAAGTCCTAATATTGATTTTCTGAAGGGAAGTGAATTAGCCTTAAATCGCGGTGTAAAAGTGAATTTGAACTTTCAAACAAATATTCCAAACGTCTATTCGATTGGAGATTGTGCCGAGTTTGATCAGGCTCCGGGTGCTGATCGTAGAGTGATTGAGCAAATTTGGTACACAGGAAGAATGCATGGAGAAACGCTAGCGTATACATTGGCAGGAAGACCTACAGCGTATAAGCCTGGACCTTTGTTTAACTCTGCAAAATTTCTGGACATTGAATACCAAACCTATGGTAATGTTCCAGCTTCATGGGACTCATCGCAAATTGATTCCTTTTATTGGGAGCATAGTGGTGGAAAGGTAGCTTTCCGAATGCTCATGGATAAATCAGGAAACTTGGTAGGAATCAATAATTTTGGATTTCGATTGAGACATGAGTTTTTCGATAAAGCTTTGACAGACAACTGGTCGGGAATCAAAGTAATTTCCAAATTAGATCAAGCTAATTTCGACACGGAGTTTTTTGCTCCTTACTACATTGAGATTCAAAAAGAATTTAAAAAGCAATTCGGAGGGGATTTTACAATTTCAAAACCTTCATTCATTCAAAAACTATTCGGGGCTAGGGTATGAAACTAATTCAAAAATTTGGGCTAATTCTTTTTCTGTTTGGATTAGGAACTTTTATTATCATACCTTTTTTAGGTAGTTATAGCTTGAACAAAGAGCTAATTATAGCTAATACAAGAGAAATCCATCAAGAGACACTAGTAGAAGTGTTAGCACCAATGTATGGTCAAACATACAGCTCCAACTTTGATTTCTTAGGTACCTTTAATGAATATTTTGAAGGGTATAATGATGAGCTAAAAGCTCAATCTCAATGGGATGATGTGATTTGGGATGACTATTCATTTGCTTTCGCCCTAGCAAGTTTGGAAAGTCCGGTAAAAGACAAGCCTTGGCTCTTCCTTTTTCTTTCCATTGGCTTGGCAGTGATTGGGGGATTGCTTTATAATCTACCCAAACATCAGGATGAGCCTGATGGCATTAAAAACAATGGTCTTTTCCATTCCTCTCAGAAGAACAGAGGCATTGTAGGAATGCTTACCGGATCTTTTTTGATTACTTTCTACATAATATTGTATTGGTTTCCTGCCTATCTGGTGAATTTGGTCGCTATGGTTTCCCCGATGAGTGAACTGATAAGTGGGCATCCTGCGAGTCAATGGTTTCTTTATGGTTTGATCTATACGCTTGCGATTGTTGTAATGGGAATTCGGATGTTTCGGAAATACCGAGGTAATAAATACCAGCAGATCCGCACAGCCTCTGTGATGTTTTTTCAGACAGCATTCGCCTTTCTCATTCCCGAAATCTTGGTATTGCTAAACCAACCTTATTTTGATTTTAAAAATATCTGGCCCCTGGATTATGATTTCTTCTACGATTATCAGATTAGTGCATTTCTAAGCTCCGGTGGAGTTGGGATGTTTATGTTGATTTGGGGTATTTTGTTGATCGTCGTGGGAGTTCCCACATTTACCTATTTCTTTGGGAAGCGATGGTATTGCTCTTGGGTTTGTGGTTGCGGGGGGTTGGCGGAGACGCTTGGAGATCCTTTTAGACAACTTTCCGATAAGTCTTTGAAAGCTTGGAAATATGAAAGATATATTATCCATGGGGTTTTGGTTTTAGTAGTTGTCATGACTACTGCGACCATAGTAAACTATTTTTCGGGATTTAGTTTTCTGGGAAATGTGACCAATCAGTTACATTCGTTTTACGGATTTGCCATTGGCTCTACATTTGCAGGAGTAGTTGGTACCGGTTTTTATCCATTTATGGGAAACAGAGTTTGGTGCAGATTTGGTTGTCCACTCGCTGCTTACCTAGGAATAGTGCAACGATTCAAATCCAGATTTAGAATCACTACTAACGGCGGACAATGTATCTCTTGTGGGAATTGTTCTACACATTGCGAGATGGGAATTGATGTTCGCGCTTATGCTCAGAAAGGTCAAAATATCGTACGATCAAGCTGTGTTGGATGTGGGATTTGTGCCGCAGTTTGCCCAAGAGGGGTGTTGAAATTAGAAAATGGATCTGAAGAAAACCGTATTAATGATTTCCCGATTCTGATTGGAAATGACTCAGTAAAGTTGAATGTATAAATGTTTTTAGTATATCTTTCGACAGGTGTTTATGCCTTTGGAATGCTGTTTATTTTTATTTACAGCTTGGCGCAGGGGCATTTGCTTTTGAATTTCCTGAAATCCCGAAATAAGATAGAGCCTGCTACTTATATTCCAGAATCATGGCCTTTGGTGACCGTTCAATTACCGATTTATAACGAACTCTACGTAGTAGAGCGACTTATTGAAGCCGCTGCCAAGATCGACTACCCCGCAGAGTTACTTCAAATTCAACTCCTGGACGATAGCTCGGATGCTACAGCCCAGTTGATTCAAGAGAAAATCAAAAACTTCCCAGGGGTTAATTTTCAATACCTCCACCGAACCGATCGTAGAGGCTTCAAAGCAGGAGCTTTAAGAGCAGGCTTGGCAAAGGCGTCAGGTGAATTTATCGCCATTTTTGATGCAGACTTTATTCCTGACTCTGATTTTATTTACAAGACTATTCCTTACTTCAGATCTGAGAAAATAGGAATGGTGCAAACGCGTTGGACTCATCTCAATGAGAACTATTCATTGTTGACTAAGCTTCAGGCGTTTGCGCTGGATGCGCATTTCTTGATCGAGCAGATCGGGAGAAACACGCAACATGCCTTTATTAATTTCAACGGGACGGGAGGCATCTGGCGAAAGAGCTGCATTATCGATGCCGGTAACTGGGAGGACGATACGTTAACTGAAGATTTGGATCTAAGCTATCGTGCGCAACGGAAAGGCTGGGAATTTGTCTATCGAAGAGAAATAGAGTCTCCCGCTGAACTCCCGCCTATTATGTCAGCCATCAAATCCCAACAATTTCGGTGGACTAAAGGGGGTGCAGAATGTGCGATCAAACATGCTAGAGGTGTTTTGAAGGAAAACTTGCCTTTTTCTACCAAATTCCATGCAATGGCACATCTGTTCAATAGCAGTATTTTCATTGCAATAATCTTAGTCAGTCTTAGTAGTATAGGAGTATGGTGGGCGGGCCACCAAGGTTTGATTTCCACTGGGATTTTTAGGCTAGCGGGTGTCTTTTTAGTAGGCTTTGTCATCATCGCCTGTGTCTACTTAGTTGCCTTTTTTTACGGTAAAAAGAATTTCTGGAAAAGCTTATTCGAAGCCCTATACGTGTTGCCAATCTTTCTTTCTGTATCGATGGGACTGGCATTGCACAATAGCCGAGCAGTTTGGGAAGGATTTTCCGGAAAGAAATCACCTTTTATTCGAACTCCAAAATTCAACTTGGAATCTGGCAAAACAAGACTAAAGGCAAATTCGTACTTAGTCTCAAAAATCCCTACCATTACTTGGTTCGAAGGAATATTGGCCTTGGTTTTCTCCGCCATGGTGGTCATACATTTGAGTACCGGATCTTATGAATTACTGCCTTTTCACTTGATGCTAGCCATAGGATATGGACTGGTTTTCTTCACCTCATTCCGATCATATGGGCTTGGAAAATAAGAATTATAGTCCCACTATAATCGTAGATGTGATTATTCCAGCGTATAACGAGGAAAAATCACTTCCAAAAGTCTTACGGGATATCCCAAAAATAGTCAGGAATATTGTGGTGGCTAATAATAATTCTACAGATCGAACAGGAGAATATGCAAAAGCTGAAGGTGCTCAAGTCGTATTTGAGCCGCAAAAAGGTTATGGTAAAGCCTGTCTTACCGCTATGGACTGGATTAAAACACAAGAACTTCAGCCGGATATCGTTGTCTTTCTTGATGGAGATTACAGTGATTACCCTGAAGAACTGATGCTGCTGATTCAGCCTATTATTTCTGGAAATGCTGATTTAGTGATAGGCTCAAGAACTTTGGGCGAGCGCGAATTTGGATCGATGACTTTACCTCAAGTATTTGGGAATTGGCTAGCAACAACTATGATGCGCTACATTCAGGGGGCCAAATTTTCAGATTTAGGTCCTTTTCGGGCCATTCGATGGGTAGATTTGATGAAGTTGAATATGGTCGATGAGAACTTTGGCTGGACTATAGAGATGCAGATCAAAGCTCATAAAGCTAATCTTCGCTATACTGAAATACCCGTAACTTATCGAAAACGAATCGGAGTCTCAAAGGTAAGCGGGACGGTAAAAGGTGTATTCGGTGCGGGATACAAAATAATTTTTACGATTTTTAAGTATTGGTAATCGTATCTTATTCAGAAGCTGTGTAAAAAAAGGTATATGAAAAAATTTATTCAATTCTCCCTACTAGTATTCATTTTTGCCTCCTGTAATCCGGAAATCAGAAATGCAATCGACGAGAAAAAATTCGCCAGCCATTGGTATCAGGGAAAGGCTGAAATTAATGTGTTTGACCTGAAGCAAATGAGATATGGAGAATCTCGTAAAGGCAAAGCAGTAATGATTTTTGTTACAGAGGATTTTTCTAAAAGGAAGCAGGTGAAGTTAGATGATCCAAGCGGCGCGGGAGCAGATGCCCAAAAGGTGCTAAAGTTGAATATGACTCGGGAGTTTATCACAGGAGTATACCCTTATACTACCATGCTTTCGGTTTTTACGCCCATATATGAAGAAGTCAAATCGCCAAAGCTTGTCACTTCTGTCACAGAGTGGTGTGGACAATCTTTCATCCAGCTCAACTGGAAAAATAATGCCTATCAAGCGCAGCTTTTTTCCTATTTTGAGGATGAGGGCGATCAGAGTGTTAAAGTGAAAGCACAACCAGAAGATGAATTATTTAATTTAATTCGTTTAAATCCTGATCTCATCCGAACTGGGGAAAGACAACTTATCCCAAGCTTGATTTACCAAAGGTTCACTCACAATCCACTTCAAGCTGAGGATGCCGTGATCAGCAAAAAGAAATTTGGCTCAGCTCAGGCTGAGGTTGAAGTCAATTATCCTGACTTGGGGAGAACTTTGATTATTCGATACATTAGCTCCTTTCCGTTTGAAATTATTTCTTGGGAAGAAATTCAGCTAAAAGAGGATGGCGAGAAAGAAATCACGTCTGCTATTCGCAGTAAAGTTTCTATGCTGGATTATTGGAATAGAAATGCAAAAGTAGATGAAGTCCTACGGCAAAATCTAGGCCTTTGAACTCAAGATTCAGCATCGGCCTGCTAGTTCTTATCTGGCTGTTGATGCTGATTGGGATATATCATTTGGGGTATTTTGCCAAAAGAGTAGACTTTAACTTGCTATTCCCTGTTTTTTTTGGACTGTTTATTTGCTTACTACTTTTTAAATTTTTGTTCAAAGAGTTCTCCTGGACTTGGATTTTTATAGGAGGTATAGTGCTTCGTCTTAGTTTGCTCATGGCGATTCCCTTTTGGTCCGAGGATTATGTTCGGTTTCTTTGGGATGGGGAATTAGTGAGAATGTATTTCAACCCTTACCTCGATTTGCCTACCCATTTTCTTCAGACTCTCGGTGATGCGCAGAATCCCTATTTGGCTAATCTGCTCGATTTGATGAATTCCCCAAATTACTTTTCGGTCTATCCACCGCTGAATCAGGGCATCTTTTACTTAGCTGCTCTGGGCGCTGATAGGAATCCTTGGCAGGGCGTAATAGTAATTCGAATACTAATTGTCATGAGTGAGATCGGCGTGTTTTTCCTCTTGAAAAAGCTCTTTCAAGCATTTTCTATTCCTTCTAACCGGTTGATTTTTTATTGGTTGAATCCCTTGGTAATTCTAGAATTAACTGGAAATCTACATTTCGAAGGGTTTGTTTTGCTTTCGCTTCTCTTGGCAGTCTATTTACTCTGGCGGTCCCGACTTGCGAGCGCTGGATTTTTTTGGGGAATTGCAGTTGGGATCAAACTGCTCCCCTTGATGCTCGTTCCGGCATTTCTAGCTTTTACGAAAACTCGTAAATCTAATGGGTTCTGGATCGCTTCTTTTGTTGCGATTCTGATCAGTTTTGCCTGGCTACTGATCGGAGATTCTTGGGTTAATTTTCTCCAAAGTCTAAAACTGTATCAAGGTAAATTTGAATTCAACGCATCCATCTATTACCTACTTCGAGAAGTGGGTTTTTGGATCAAAGGGTATAATACCATAGCTACACTATCCAAAATTCTAAGTGGGATTACCTTGATTTCTATTTTATATTTTTCTTGGAAAAGAAGGCCAGAATCAATACCTGAACTGGTTGATTTATGGGTGTTGATTTATCTTATCTATTTGGTTTTGCAGCCAGTAGTTCATCCATGGTATATTATTCCTGCTTTTGGCCTAAGTCTCATGACTACTGGAAGGACTTTTCTGGTTTGGACATTCGCAGCTATTTTATCCTATCAGGCCTACGGTAATAGTAACTTTGAAGAAAGTGCTGTTTTGCTGATCCTCGAATATGGATTGCTCAGTACAGTCATTTTCTCTGATTATTTTCTCCGAAAAAGAAATTCTATTTTGCAGCTATGAATATGAAAATCATCGGTTTCATTCTCTTCGTAATCCTCTTGACGGGTTGTACTCCAAGTCCCGAAAAGCAGGCGGTCGAACTTCTGCAAAAGAGTATCAAAGCTCACGAAAGCTCAAACTCTTGGGGAAATCTGAAAGCTATTAAGTTTAGAAAATGGACCCGGCTACTCTATGAAAATGGAGAAGTGGAATCTGAAACAGAACAATTAAACGAGTTCCGACTGGTCCCATTTTTTGAAGGTAAAATCAGTTGGGAAGTTGACAGCATCGCTCATGTTTCCACCTGGAATGGTATAATGATGCGCTACACCATGGGAGGAAATGAGGTGAAAAACTCCAATTTCCTAGCCCAAAAGAAGAAAGATTTGGATGCGGCCTTTTATGCGCTAGCTCAACCTTGGAAATTGCTTGACGAAGGCCCTAAACTCAGTTATGATGGTCAAAAGACCCTCGAAAATGGAACGCTGGTGGAAGTCATCGTTGTTGACTATGGCGCTGAGGCAGATCAGTGGTGGTATTATTTTGACCCAAAGACTTTTCTGATGATTGGAAATGAGGTACAACTCAAGGATCATCGAAGTTTGATATATAATCTATCCTATGATGACTCTTCCGGAATGCTGATGCACGGGAAGAGGGAGAGCTATCGGGTCAATGACTCAGGGGAGCGATTGTATCTTCGAGCGGAATATCGCTACTCAGCGTATGAATTGGTTTTTAAATAAATAATTTTAGAAATGATAAGATTTAGTTTACTGCTTTTGGTTTGTTTGGGATTAGGATTTACAGCCTGCGATACACGATCTGAAGCGCAGCGAATCGTAGATGATTCTATTGCGGCCCATGGAGGTGATGATTTTTCAAAATCTCTTATCGAATTTGATTTTAGAAACATCCATTATAGGATTTTCAAGACCGAAAGTGAGTTTGAATACATACGTGAATTCTCAGATTCCACAGGACAAGTTATAGATGTCCTCAATAATGCAGGTTTTATTCGTACTGTGAATGGGCTGAAGATCGATACACTCGACCAAGAATGGATCGGTAGATATTCTAGATCTGTGAATTCAGTAGCTTATTTTGCTTTTTTGCCTTATGGACTAAATGACGCTTCAGTCATCAAAGAATATCTTGGCGAGACTACCTTGAATGATAAAACCTATGAGCTGATTAAGGTGGTTTTCCAACAAGAGGGTGGGGGAAAAGACTTCGACGATCAGTTTTTGTATTGGATCGGAAAGGATGATCATTTTATCGATTTTATGGCATACAGCTATCACACCGATGGTGGTGGAGTACGGATGAGGGAGGTCAAAGAAGTAATCAATGTAGGAGGCATTCGCTTTCAAAACTACCTGAATCTGAATCCGGTAGACAAAGAAACACCGGTAGAAAAGATGCAGGATCTTTACCTTTCTGGTGATTTAGAGTTACTTTCAGAGATAAATCTCGAAAATATTTCTGTCGTTCCATTAGAAAAATAAACTGATATGAATCCCAAGCTGCTGCTTTTTGAAAATCAAAAAAAGCTAAAGCTTGCGGCTAAGTTATACTTGTCTTTAGACCAATCGAAGCGCTTTTATGCGCTTTTTACCTATTGCTTTACTTATACCAAAAACTTCTCGGCAGTCACTCTGATTTGTACTGCGCTTTCCCAGCAAGGGATCGCCGTGATGAGTTTCGACTTCACTGGATTAGGTAGACCTGAGGGGAAATTTCAGGATAGCTCGTTTTATGCTACTGCCCAACCGGGATCTAGTGGAGGCTATGACCATGATTGCTGCTCCTGCCTATCCAGTCGATAGCAAAGCTACTGAGGATTCGGAGACGAAAGTGAATCAGTTCAGCCGTTTTACCCAACTCGGAGGAGATCTGAATGATGAGTAACGACAAAGACTGCTGGAAATTTCCAATCGATGTCCTGCGCATAAGATGCTTCAAAAAGAGATTATGATCCAAACCATGGTAATCAAATGAAAAGCTTGGCTAGAAATTCCTATTTATTTAGCAGCGTCGGATTGATTCTGATAGTTGTGTTTTCTTGGTTTATGATTCCAGAAGAGGAGCTGCTGATCGCAACAGAAAAATGGAAAGGAGTATGTTGGGTAGGAACTCGAGCAGCACTTGAAGGGTCTGAATTGAAGGCTTTGAAAGCTACCGGAGCGGATGCCATCTCTCAGACTCCATTTGGATGGCAGAGCGCGGTGAATTCTCCTGAAATCCAATGGCAAACCGTGAATGATAACGTATGGTGGGGTGAATCTTCCAAGGGCCTAAAAGCCACCTTGGATTCTTCCTCTGCCATGGGAATGATGAACCTGCTCAAACCCCATCTTTGGGTGCATGGAAGTTGGCCTGGAGAGATTGAGATGAAGACAGCGGAAGATTGGGCTACTTGGTTCGACAATTACCGGGGATTCATCTTGGATTATGCGATTCTAGCTGAGCAACAAGGTTTCCCGATGCTTTGCGTAGGGACAGAGCTGGAGAAAACCTCCCATCGAGAGCGGGACTGGCGGAAGGTAATTGAGCAGGTCAGAAAGGTGTATTCAGGAAAATTGGTCTATGCTGCAAATTTCACAGAGTTTGAAAAAATCAAGTTTTGGGACGCACTGGATTACATTGGAATTCAAGCGTATTTTCCACTTGCAACATCCCATAATCCCAACTTAAAGGAATTGACCAAATCTTGGGAAACTCACCTTCCCAAAATCGAAAAAGTAGTCCGTAAATTTCAAAAGCCTGTTTTCTTTACCGAGATCGGCTATTGTAATACCGTAGATGCAGCGATTGAGCCTTGGGTCTGGCCAAGTGAGCGAAAGGAGATCCAGCTTTCAGAAGAAGTACAAGCTTTGTGTTACCGTGCATTTTTTGAGACTGCTTGGCAAAAGCCGTGGATGGCTGGCGTGTTTTTTTGGAAGTGGTATCCAATTGCCCGCGGAAGAGATCCTGACTTTACCCCGCAAGGCAAAGCTGCCGAGGCGGTTATGACAGCGTATTTCTTAGGGGATTAAATAGAATAATCATACAATCTCCAATCGTGAAAGGAGCCAATTTTAATCAATGTCCAAGCTCCTAGCTATAGTCCAGAGAATGAGTCGAAGCTATTCTGAAGATGGATATAATGCTGGCATAGCTATAAAATACAAAAGGGGAGAATTTGGTATTTATTTAAATATCATCTACTTATATGAACTCAGTCGTACTTAAGCATACGATTCTTGGGTAGGTTTAATTGTGAGTTAGAATCAATAGATCAGCAATCAAATCAGCAGCTACAAAAAAATACAAGCGCTGATCGGGTAATTAAATTAGTGCTAGCAGTAGTAGTTAGCTTGACCATATTGGTTGGCTATTTCCCACTCTATTTTTTGATCAGTTTCAAAACCTGTAATACTGACAAAGTACAGCAGTTCTAGGACTTACAAGACTGTAGCCTAAGGATAATCTCTTCGATTTTTTATTTTAAGACAGATGATAAATATATAGTTTGTTTTTTTTATCTAAAATCACATCCAATATTTTTTTTAGAAATACGGATTTTCTTTTACACGTATATCCACAATTGCATCAGTAAAAATCAAAAAGTAGATTAATATGCGGTAAAAACTTGTATTACTACTGTACTTCGATCATCAGTCTTCCTGCCAGTTGAGCAAATAAAATTAGGTTAGTGGCATAATTTCGGATAATTATATTCTTTTAATAAAGGGCCTCCTAGAAATTTTTGATCAACTTAAAAGTAAGATCCTGATCATTCCTATTGAGTTAATTCTGATAAAAGGCAAAATCAATTAGTTAATTGGTAGTTGAAAATCCAAAGACTATTAATATTTTAGTAAAGCTATTTCAAGCAAAAAAATGCCCCGCAGAAAGGCGAGGCGCTTAATGTTTTCACAACGGAATAATCCTTATTGTGAATTGCTTTCAAAATGTTGGTTAAATATAGAGTTAAACTTTAATTTTTAAAACGATATGAAAAATATTCTTGGCCTTGATCTAGGTACGACTTCAATTGGCTTTGCCCATGTGATTGAAAGTGATGATCCTTTGAAATCAATAATCAAACAAATAGGAGTTAGGGTTAATCCGCTTACAACGGATGAGCAAACGAATTTCGAAAAAGGTAAGCCAATTACAATTAATGCGGACCGTACACTGAAACGTGGAGCTAGAAGGAATTTGGATCGCTATCAAGATCGAAGAGCTAATCTGATTCATGCTTTATTCAAAGCCAATGTCATTACAAAAGAAACTAAACTGGCTGAGGATGGTAAAAGCACCACACATTCGACTTGGAGATTGAGAGCTCAATCTGTTACAGAGAAAATTGAAAAGGATGATTTGGCAAGAGTACTTTTGGCGATCAATAAAAAGAGAGGCTACAAGAGCAGTCGTAAAGCTAAAAATGAGGACGAGGGGCAAGCGATTGATGGGATGGAAATGGCTAAAAAACTTTATGAAGAAAAGCTTACACCTGGTCAATTTGGTTATGCGTTGCTGCAAGCAGGCAAAAAGAATATCTCAGATTTTTATCGTTCAGATTTAGAAGAAGAATTGGATAAAGTGTGGGCTTTCCAAAAAAACTATTATCCGGAGATTTTCACCGATGAATTTAAAAAAGAATTGGAAGGAAAAGGGCAGCGGGCTACTTCAGCTATATTTTGGGTCAAATACCGGTTTAATACGGCCGAAAATAAAGGAACTAGAGAAGAGAAGAAAGTTCAAGCCTATAAATGGCGAAGCGAAGCTATTTCTCAACAATTGGAAAAAGAGGAAGTGGCTTATGTAATCACAGAGATTAACAACAACCTTAATAATTCTAGCGGATATCTTGGTGCAATTTCAGATAGAAGCAAAGAGCTTTATTTCAACAAACAGACTGTTGGACAATACCTGTTCAAGCAATTGCTCAAAAATCCGCACACGCAGTTGAAAAATCAAGTTTTCTACCGTCAAGATTATTTGGATGAGTTTGAACTAATATGGAGCGAACAAAAAAAATATCATCCGGAATTGACAGATGAGCCAAAAGTAGAAATTCGAGATATTGTAATTTTTTACCAGCGAAAGCTGAAGTCCCAAAAAGGATTGGTTAGTTTCTGTGAGTTTGAACGCAAAGAAATTGAAATAGAAACTGGAAAAAAGAAAATAATAGGACTAAAAGTAGCACCTAAGTCCTCTCCCTTGTTCCAAGAGTTTAAGATTTGGCAAGTACTTCACAACGTGTTAATCAAGAAAAAAGAAAGTAAAAAACGCATGGAAAAAAAGGAAAATCAAAGCAGTTTAGTTGAATCGGAAAAGGAAATATTTGCATTCAGTTTAGAAGAAAGAAAGCATCTCTTTGAGGAATTGAACTTAAAGGGGAATTTACCTTCTAAGACCGTTTTTGAATTATTGGGACACAAAATACAAGACTGGGAAATTAATTATTCGGTTTTGGAAGGTAATCGAACCAATAAAGCTTTGTATGAAGCCTACCTGAAAATACTCGATATCGAAGGATACGATGTCAAGGAATTATTGGAAGTAAAATCAAATAAAGATGAAGTTGAGTTGGATGACATACAGATCGCGGCATCTGAGATCAAAAATATGATCAAACAGATTTTCGAAATTTTAAAAATAGATACGGCAATCTTGGACTTTGATCCTGAACTAGATGGAAAAGAATTTGAACAACAAGCATCTTATCAATTTTGGCATCTTCTGTATTCTTATGAAGGAGATGAATCCGCTAGCGGAAATGAAAAGCTATACGAGCTGTTAGAAAAGAAATTCGGATTTAAAAGAGAACATAGTCAAATTTTGGCAGACGTTACCCTTTCAGATGATTATGGGAATCTGAGTAGTAAAGCAATCCGCAAAATATATCCTTATATCAAAGAGAACAATTATAGTACAGCCTGTGAGCTGGCAGAATACAGCCATTCTGCATCTTCCTTGACCAAAGAAGAAATTGCTAACCGTCCTCTCAAGGATAAATTGGAAATACTTAAAAAGAATAGCCTTCGTAACCCTGTAGTTGAAAAGATCCTAAATCAATTGGTCAATGTGGTCAACGCATTGATCGAGAAAAACAGTAAAAGGGATGAAAGTGGAAATATTGTTGAATACTTCAAATTCGACGAAATACGGATTGAACTTGCTCGTGACTTGAAGAAAAATGCCAAAGAGCGCGCCGAGATGACGTCGAGTATCAATACAGCGAAAACCAATCATGAGAAAATATTTAAACTTTTACAAAATGAATTTGGAGTCAAAAATCCAAGTAGAAATGATATCATCCGGTACCGCTTGTATGAGGAATTGAAAAATAATGGATACAAAGATTTATATACCAATTCCTATATATCGAGGGAAATATTGTTCAGTAAGCAAATTGATATTGACCACATTATTCCCCAAGCAAAATTGTTTGATGACAGTTTTTCCAACAAAACAGTTGTGTTTAGAAAAGATAATCTGGAGAAGGGGAGTAAAACTGCTTACGATTATATCAGTGCTAAGCATGGGGCGACACAATTAGCTGATTTTGAAACAAGAATAGCAAGTCTTTTTGAGATAGGTAAGAAAAATAAGGAGGAAGGTATTTCTAAAGCTAAATATCAAAAATTACAAAAAAAGGAATCTCAAATCGGTGATGGATTTATTCAGCGAGACCTTCGCGATACTCAATATATAGCTAAAAAAGCAAAGAATATGCTATTTGAAATCGCCCGTTCTGTTATTTCTACCACTGGAAGCGTAACAAACAGACTTCGCGAAGATTGGGATTTGATCAATGTTATGCAAGAGTTGAATTTTGATAAATTCAAAAAACTTGGATTGACTGAAATGGTCGAGAAGAAGGACGGAACTTTCAAAGAACGTATCAAGGATTGGAGTAAAAGAAATGATCATCGACATCATGCCATGGATGCCTTAACAGTTGCTTTCACAAGGCATAATCATATTCAATATCTAAATAACCTTAATGCCCGAAAACAAGAATCAAATAAATTACACAGAAACATCATCGGAATTGAGACTAAAGAAACACATGTAGCAATTGATGATACTGGCAATAAAAAGCGAGTTTTTAATTTACCCATTCCAAATTTCAGAGAACAAGCTAAAGCACATTTAGAAAATGTATTAGTATCCCATAAGGCCAAAAATAAGGTCGTCACCAAAAACAAGAATAGAACAAAATTAAAAACCGGTGAAAAAATAAAAGTTGAACTCACTCCAAGAGGACAATTGCACAAAGAAACGGTTTATGGGAAATACCGGTACTACACAAGTAAAGTAGAGAAAGTTGGGATAAAGTTTGATTTGCCAATAATTGGAAGAGTCGCCAACCCAAGATATAAACAGGCGCTGTTAAATCGGCTTTCTGAAAGTGGGAACGATCCATTGAAAGCATTTAGCGGGAAGAATTCACCAAGTAAAAAACCAATTTATCTGAATGATGAAAAAACTGCGATACTTCCTGAAAAAGTAAAGTTGGTTTGGTTAGAAGAAGATTATTCTATCCGAAAGGATGTGACACCTGAGAATTTCAAGGATGAAAAATCAATTGAGAAGGTAATAGACATTGGTACCAAAAGAATCCTATTAGGTCGTTTAGCAGAATTTGGAGGAGACTCCAAAAAAGCGTTTTCTGAGTTAGACAAAAAACCAATTTGGCTAAATAAGGACAAAGGAATTTCCATTAAGAGAGTTGCAATTAGCGGTGTTAAGAATGCAGAAGCTTTACACTATAAAAAGGATCATTTGGGAAACGAAATTTTAGATAAGAAAGGAAATCAAATTCCAGTTGATTTTGTGAGCACCGGAAATAACCATCATGTAGCTATTTACATCAATGATAAGGGTGAAATACAGGAAAACGTTGTAGCGCTCTTTGAAGCCTTGGAAAGAGTAAATCAAGGTTTACCAATTATTGATAAAACATATAATCAATATTTAGGCTGGGTGTTCTTATTTACGATGAAGCAAAATGAATACTTCGTTTTCGCTAATACTTCTACAGGTTTTAACCCCAAAGAAGTTGATTTATTGGATTCTAAGAATATGCTAGCTATAAGCCCGAACCTATTTCGAGTGCAAAAATTCACTAAAAAAGATTACTTTTTCAGACATCATTTTGAAACTACGGTTGAAGATAATTCAAATTTGAAAGGTACTACTTGGAAACGTGAAGGTTTATCTGGTATTAATGGAATTGTAAAAGTTCGTTTAAATCATTTGGGAGAGATAGTTAAAGTTGGAGAATATTAATATGGTATTAGCATGATCAAGCGGACACTTTTTTTTGGAAATCCAGCTTACCTGAGCACTAAGAATGATCAGTTGATCATTTCTTTTCCTGATAATAAACCGGATAAAACTGTTCCTATAGAAGACATTGGAATCCTAGTCTTGGAGAATCAACAAATCACGATTACCAATGGACTGCTCTGCAGACTCACAGATCGAAAGGTAGCTTTAGTCACTTGTAATGCTCAGCACTTACCCGATGGACTTTTACTTCCCATGCATGGACATACGGAACAAGTGGAACGAGTTGGACATCAATTGAATGCCAGTGTACCGCTGAAAAAGAATCTTTGGCAACAGACTGTAACTGCTAAAATTGAGAATCAACATGGGTTGCTTAAGGAAAAAGGGAAACCAAGTAAGCGAATGGAGTATCTGGCAAGGCATGTGAAATCTGGAGATACGGGAAATTATGAGGCGCAGGCCGCAGCTATTTATTGGCAAAGCTTATTTGATATACCCGATTTCAATCGAGGTCAATCAGGCATTCCTCCAAACAATTTATTGAATTATGGATATGCGATTCTAAGAGCTATACTAGCCAGAGCACTTGTTTCTTCGGGTATGCTCCCAAATGTGGGGATTTGGCATCACAATAAGTACAATGCCTATTGCCTAGCAGATGATATTATGGAGCCTTATCGTCCTTTTGTTGATTTGGTAGTTTCGCATATCGTAGCGACAGAGGACAATTACGAGGAATTAACGGTTGAGTTGAAAAGAGAATTGCTCACCATTCCTGCTTTGGATGTGATGATCGATGGACAGAAAAGTCCGCTGATGGTGGCTGCCAGTCGAACTACTAATTCACTATACGAGTGTTTTGCAGGAATAAGTCGAAAGATTATTTACCCGGAATATGCATGAAAATTATTATTCAAGACTTAATCAGTATCGAAATTTGTGGGTCTTAGTATTTTTTGATCTGCCGACCGAGACGAAAAAAGACCGGAAAATCGCTTCCTCCTTTCGAAAGAAATTACTGAATGATGGATTTGCGATGTTTCAGTTCTCGATCTATATGCGATTTTGTGCCAGTAGAGAAAATGCCGAGGTACATACCCGAAGGGTGAAGATCAATCTCCCACCAAAAGGAAAGGTCGGTATTATGCAGATTACAGATCGGCAGTTTGGAATGATGGAATTATTTCACGGAAAATCAATCGTTGAGAAAGAGCAGCCTATACAGCAGCTGGAACTTTTTTAAAATTTCTGTAAATTTTTCTAATCCATCGTGATGGATTAGAAAAGCTAATCCAACCGATTCCCTGTTACTAGACCCGAAAATCTTTCATTTTTTACATTTCTAAAAATCGATATAAAAAACAGCATACCAACTACTTAGCGCAGGGTATGCTGTGATTTGCCTAGGAAAGTAACATTTTGGAAGCAATTCACAACGCATTTCTGTAACCTATAATTCTTCTCCAAGCTGTGATTTACCTAGGAAAGTAACATTTTGGAAGCAATTCACAACGTTGTCAATTATATTGTATAGTAAATTATTGCTGTGATTTACCTAGGAAAGTAACATTTTGGAAGCAATTCACAACGTAAGGTATGTAGCTGACTTTGACGACATCGCTGTGATTTACCTAGGAAAGTAACATTTTGGAAGCAATTCACAACCGAGCTTTCGTGCTTCGTTCTGAGACATGAGCTGTGATTTACCTAGGAAAGTAACATTTTGGAAGCAATTCACAACTAGAGTTTTCAACTGCTTCTTTGACCGCTGGCTGTGATTTACCTAGGAAAGTAACATTTTGGAAGCAATTCACAACCTGAATCCAGTTTAAAACAGCCAATTAGTGGCTGTGATTTACCTAGGAAAGTAACATTTTGGAAGCAATTCACAACTATCGTTGCACTGCCTTGTCTGATATTTGCGCTGTGATTTACCTAGGAAAGTAACATTTTGGAAGCAATTCACAACACAAACTTGCTGTCAATAAAAACCAAGAAAGCTGTGATTTACCTAGGAAAGTAACATTTTGGAAGCAATTCACAACTGGAGTCTGTGGCTTCACCTTTCGCCTGAGCTGTGATTTACCTAGGAAAGTAACATTTTGAAAGCAATTCACAACAGAATTTATACAAAACAAAAAGGATAGCGCCCGAGTGGACACTACCCTTTTATTTGATCCATTGACTCCTCAAAATGGAAT
>Ga0222647_1000094_pt1 | contig 47961 bp, 33 predicted proteins | sample AntAcemetagen333_FD_179864 | JGI IMG/M metagenome (GOLD analysis project Ga0222647, IMG submission 179864) | Saline water microbial communities from Ace Lake, Antarctica - #333 | ecosystem: Environmental > Aquatic > Non-marine Saline and Alkaline > Saline | place: Antarctica: Ace Lake...
GGCTCAATTTCAGGCGAAGGTTGTTCCGGGATGTAGAAAAAACAATATTATCGGCAGAAGCGATGTTACAAATAGCCTTTATCTCCTTTATTGTCAATAAACTATAAATCCAAAACATACTCTAAGATTACAAGCAGGTAAGTTTCTATCATAAATGAAACTTAACGCCTTATGATTACGCCCAAAATACTCGACCAAATCTCACAGGAGAGTAAAATCCTCTTCATCAAAGCAGATCAAAACTATTCGGTTTTCCATTTGGCAAACGGCACGAAGCACGTGTCGGGTTACACGCTGAAATTCCACTCCGGCTTTTTGGACGTTAACAACTTTATCCGCCCCAACCGCTCCATCCTGATTCACAAATCTTACGTACGCGGCTTGAAAGAAAAGGGTAAAGCCAACTACGCCATCCTAAAAAACGGTCGGGATATTCTAATTTCCCGGCGGCAGGTCAAAATCATTCAGCAAGAATTAACCTCCCCTATCAATTCATAAAACGCTCCAAACTCAATAGCTATGAAAAAATTACTACCCCTAATTAGTTTGATCTTAGTACTTCTCACTACGTTTTCAGGCGTTTTACAGGCACAAGTGCTCAACGACGACAAATTCAATATAGAAGTACACTTTGTCAAAGGTCAGATGTCTTTTCCAGAAGGAACAACGAGCTCAGATGTAACCATGATTGGTCGGGCGGTGCCAAGAAATGGCAATTACAATCCAATTTTCAGCTATGCACAGAATGCGTTAAATAATCCCAAGAGCTGTTATACGTACAAAGCAACTGGAGGAGATCCGGGTACTGGAAATTATTGGAACTATGGCCCGATAGTGGACGAAAATATGGGAACCTTAATAGACAATGCCGATCAGTTTTTTAAATATGAAATCAGAAGTTGGAAGCGGCAATTTGGAAATACGGGCTGTATCTTCCAAAACGGCGACAGCCGAGCAGCGTCTCGCGTTTGGTCAGTTTCTGCCCAAACCACCTATCCCAGTTTAGAGTGGTACGAGTACCCAGTAATTGAATACGATGACCCCGGCAACATAGGAAAACGCAGAGCAGTTATAAAATCTACTTGGCGATACGCCAAAGGTGAACGCTCCGCACCCCTTGATTTTGGGCCAGTTGCTGCCAATCAAACCCTTACCCACACTAACTCCAACCGAAGTGCGGTAGCAGGTGCGAACGCCAAACTTGGTTATCAAAATGATTGGACTGCGGCTAACGGCGTAGAGTTTTCAGATAAAAACGACGTTACCTATACTTTCAGCGTTGATGACTCTCGAACCGTCAGTATTACCACAGCTTTTAACTCAACAAATTTTGACTCCAAGGTACATTTAGTAAGCGTAAATATTGATGGTTCTTACGGTAGTTATATAACCGGAAACGACTCCAGAACAAGCGGATTAAATAGTGTAAAAGGAGCAATACAGAACTATACCATCTGTAAAGGGAGCTATGCCATCATTGTGGAAGGTGGCAATGATCAACCTGGAATAAATACGGGTGACTTTTTCCTTGTTTTGGATGTCTCAAACGTCTACGTTCTTGGAGGAACTATCACCGGAGGTGGCTCCGTACCAAACCCACAAGAGTTTCCGAAAATAATGACTTCCACCACCGACGCAAGGGCTGGTTCGGTTAATTACGTTACCTGGGAAATAAAACCAGCGAGTGGCAACTGGCAATACCTCAGTGGTACAGGAGCGGGTGGCGAAAATGCTCTTCAGTCTTATACTTTCAACGGAACTCGGTCCCACAATGCACAACTATCCGAAACCACTTCGTTTAGAAGAAGAGTGGACAACCGCTGTTGGGATATAGCCGCAGGCACCAACTCAAAGATTGCCTACTCAAACGAGGTGACATTCACCGTATATCCTGCCAATGGCACATTGTCTGGCAGAGTTTTGGACCGTGACAATATTGCCGTGCCGGGGGTAACTATCACCGCAACCCGAAACACGGCGATTGCCGAAGGAGTGGCAAATAAAGTGTACACTACCACAACGGGTGCTGACGGCCGCTACTCAATCCAACAAATTAATTATGGCCCATCAACCGTAACTGGTAGTTTCGCAGATTTTACCATTACCCCCTCCGAAGGAGCACACGTTTTCAATGCTCCGTCAGAAGATAGAACCCTGAATCAACCGATACCGCAGCAAAGCAACATAGATTTTGTTGATGAAACGGCACTGAGTATTACGGGAAAAATCACGCAAGAATGTACAGACTGTATCGGAGCAACGGCAGGAAATCCCGTAATATATAACGTAAAAGATGTAGCTTTTTTGGTGGATGGAAATTCGTCTGTGTACAAAACAATTGCCGATGGTACGTACGCGGTATCGGTAGATGCCTCCGGGGACTATGTAATCAAACCAGTTTTTGGAACGCATCAGTTTACTCCTGCCGAACGAACCGCAACCGTAGATGATCAAGTTGCCATACAAACACCAAATATTAATTTTAAAGATATTACAACGCACCAGATATCAGGGTACGTTCGGGCGGGATGCAACGAATTCATCGGGCAAACCACTTTGCGTTTTACACAAGTCCTTTCCAATGGGAACAACGGGCCATTTATAAAAGACATTCAGACAGCTGCCGGCTCAGGTTTCTATACCATCAACTTACCAGCGGCAAAGTACAGCGTTGCCGTAATGAGCCTGACACCCGATCCTACAAATATCGACCCCCCAAACCCGCCTACGGTTGTTAATTTCCTAAACGCCTTACCTACCGATTCACTCACAAGAGATGCTACAGAAGCAGACAAAACGCTTGATATGGTGTATCCCCGTCCACCAGTCCTAGAGGTTGTCGGATTAGATAACGTCTGCACCAGCACTACTCCATTCGCTCTAATTGAACAGAACAAAATAAAGGTACTCACCGTAAAAGTATGGCAAGGAGCAGCCCGCACCTGCCCGGCAAAAGATAGTATTGTGTATGTGAATTCCAACATTGAGCTTGATGATCAAAACAAGGAATATGAACTACCAAATGTAACTGGTGAAATCATTTTGGGATTAAAAGGTGGTACCCCCAACATCGCATCGCCGTATTTCAAAACCTTTGATGTGCAATACACTGATATTTATGATAGAGCCGCAACCGGAATCACCAAAAACGTAGCGGTAACCGGAATAAAAACCCCTGTGGGTCAAACCACCTTCACAACCGTAACGCCCCAAATCCCGTTCAGAATCCTCCACGATCCGCAAGGCGACCAAAGCTATAGTTTTTGGGAAAGCAACACAACCAGCGAAACCGCTTTTAGATTATTCAGGACGGAGAGCGATAATAAAAACATTTGGGCGGAGGTAAAAATCGGCCGTGAATTCGAAACAGGAATCGGAGTTTCTACCGAAACGTCTATTTGGGGAAGTGTAAATGGCTCGATGGACGTAGGCGGCTACAACACCACCGAAAACGAATCAATCATGTCTATTTCTACCACACAAAATATTTCAACTGCTAGCAATGACGAGGTGGTCGGCAGAAAAGGAGATGTTTATATCGGTGCCGCGATGAACCTCAAATACGCAAGAACCAACGTACTGAGCTACCAAGCTCCTTGTACGTTAACCCTAACAACTGACGTGATAGTAGCCCCCGATGGTTTTGCAACGGAGTATATTTACACTGAAAGTAATATCTTGGAGAATATCGTACCATCGTTAAAAGACTTCGCTGCCAGTACAGCCAATACTCCAGCACAAACTAATTTTTATCGGAATCAAATACGTGTTTGGGAGCAAATTGTGGGCAATAATGCAAAAAATAAAAAACGAGCAACTTTCGAGAAGAATATCTCGTTCGACGGAGCGGCAGGAGCAATCAGCTCAACCACTACCACATCTTCTTCCAAATCCAATACAATTGAGTTTGGCACGGAGATAAACAAAGCACTGGCGATTGAATTAGGCTTTGAAGTGGGTGGTTCCGGGGTTTCGGGTGGTAGTGTGATCTCAATGAAAATGGAAACTGGCAAAAGTCAAACAACGGCAACGACCCAAAGCACCACCACGGGTTACGTACTTGACGACAATGAGAATGGCGATATTTTCTCCATTGATATCAAGAAAGACCCCGTTTACGGCACACCAGTTTTTGAGCTTGTAGCGGGAGAATCAAGTTGCCCGTGGGAAGAAGGTACCGTAGCACGGGATGCCATGCAATTGGTCGCTTCACCTACTACAGTTCCCAACATTGCCCCCGACGGGGAAGCAGAGTTCACTTTACAATTAAGTAACGTAAATCAAACCAGTGAAAGTCGCACGTACCTCCTTACATTCGACCAAACGAGTAACTCTGGTGGTGCCGAAATTAAAATAAATGGTTCGCCTGTGGTTGGAGGGGTCGGGACGCCCTTTACAATCGGCTCCGGCAACACAACAGAGGTAATAGTCAGAGTAAAACGCGGATCCCCCACATCCAAAGTGTATTCACATACTGGACTAACCTTCACATTATCTGATAATTGCGGCGGAGAGGTCAATAAATCAGTAGCTCTGAATGCCTACTTCAACAGTCCGTGCAGCAACATGACATTATTTGCCCCAGATGATAATTGGGTCAATAACTCTAATACGCTTCAAGTTCATTTAAAAGATTACGTGACAGCTGACTTAAACAGCGTAGCCTTAGAATACTCCACCACCGGAGTGGGCGGTTGGGCCACGGCATTTACCAAAACGAGTGCGGAATTAGCTGCGGACGGAAACGCCGGAACACTCGTAAACTGGGATGTAACAAACATTCCTGAAGGTAATTACAAACTACGCCTTAAAACGTTGTGCGGTGGGTCAGCAAACCTACTTACTTATTCAAACGCGGTTACTGGTATTTTAGACAGACAAACTCCGCAACTTTTAGGTATTCCAGAACCTACGGATGCCAATTACGTAGTGGGTGATGTCATCTCCGCTCAGTTCACAGAGAAACTAGGATGCTTGAGTTTAAACAATACCAACGTATTGGTGAAAAACCTGACAACAAACACAACCGTTAACGCCCAGTTGGGTTGTTTTGAAAACGGCATTTCAATAGTACCGTTGAGTTCTTTGGGAGTGAATGGAGACAGCGTTCGGGTGACATTACTGAATATTGTAGATACACACGGGAACGTAAAGGCGACGGCGGATTCGTGGAAGTTTATCATTGGAACTTCCGTGGCAGCCACAGGAAATTTGGCTCTATCGCTAAAGCCGGCATCGCCCAGCGTAGTACTTTCACAACAAGAAAATACCGCAGGAACGATGGATTTATACTTTAGCCTTCCGGTAAATGCACCTAATGATGTTTTGATAAATTATTCCGTTTCGGAAAGTGCGAGTAGTGCTAACGATTATACCGTTTCCTATTTCCCAATAAATCAGCCGACCTCAACCAGTTTTAACGGGACTTCAGGAACAATAACCATTAGAGCGGGGCAAAAAACAGCCATCCTAAAAATTGATCCAACCTCAGATACTGATACCGAACCAAACGAAACGATTATCGTAACCCTTTTAGAAGGTGGTGACTACGGCATTTCAGCCGATTATACGCTGACCGCGACCATCCTGAATGATGACGGCGAAAATTGCGAAAACGGCGGCGTAGCGTATCAGCTGGCTAACAACGCAGTGAGTAATACCAGCCTCACAGCGGGTACGTACCATAAATCACTTTTGGAGACAGACGGGAAGGTGATTTCACCTACCAATGTAGTGATGAAAGGGGCAAGATCCATTGTAATGCAGCCCGGCTTTGAAGTTCGGAGCGGAGCAATATTCTCCGCCCAAATCGAAGACTGTCCCGAATTAGTTACCACAAGTGCGTACAGCGTTGCCGTGGCTGATAAGCCCGTAGCAAATCAGTTCCAGTTCGTTTCGAGTGTCACCTCAACAACTACCGTTCAACCTAATGTCCAGTTTGAACCAAGCATCACAACCGCTCACGATGCAAATAAAGTTTACTTTGAATTTACGTTAGAAAAAGACGAGGTAATCACGCTACAACTATTAGACAGTTACGGAGCGGAGAAAGTCAGGGCAATTGATAATCAGCTGTATAAGGCTGGCACATTCACCGTAGAGATTGAAACGGAGTCCCTAAAATCGGGCACTTACTTTATCAAACTGCTTAAAAACGATAAGAAGATATATCAGCAAGTAAATATTCAATAACCCTATTCTACGGTGAAGTAAACAGTGGATGAATTCTTTCATCCACTGTTTTTTATTTAATCAATTCCCATTATATTTTTTGAATAAATTTACAGAACTTTGAGAGCATATTTTACTTATTCAACTCGTCTCAAAGTCCTCTCCTCTTAGGAGAGAGTTGGGTGAGGTAAATTACAACAAATGAAAAAGCAACTTTCAATACTCCTATTGCTCCTTATTCCCTGTTTCGGTATTCAAGCCCAACTCTCCGCCGACGACGTACAAACGTTTACACTCGAGAACGGGATGAAGTTTTTGGTGGTGGAAGACAATTCTATCCCCAACGCCAATATGTACTTATTCTACAAAGTAGGTAGCCGCAATGAATACCAAGGTATTACGGGCTTATCCCACTTTTTTGAACATATGATGTTCAACGGAGCGAAGAAGTTTGGTCCGAAGGAGTTTGACCGCACCATGGAATTTAACGGCGGGGCAAACAATGCCTACACCACAAATGACGTAACGGTTTACACGGACTGGTTTCCGTCAAGTGCCACCGAGACAATTTTTGACCTCGAAGCAGATCGTATTTCGAGCCTCAGCATCGCCCCCGAAATGGTAGAAAGCGAACGAGACGTGGTATTGAGCGAACGCAGCACCGGACTTGAAAACTCCAAATGGCGGTTATTACTACAAGCCGTTTCGGCAACTGCTTTTCAGGAACACCCGTACCACTGGCCCGTAATTGGCTACGAAGACGACATGAAAAACTGGAAGCAATCCGATTTAGAGAAGTACTTTGAAACGTATTACGCTCCAAATAACTGCGTTGTCGTCGTTTCGGGAAGTGTCAAACTCGACGAAGTAAAACGTTTAGCGAATCAATACCTCGCTCCCATTCCCGCTCAACCCGAACCTCCCAAAGTGATGATTACCGAACCACCGCAAACCGGCGAACGCCGCATAACGGTGCAAAAAGACGTATCAACGCCATCGTTGGCAATTGCCTATAAAGTACCCGAAGCCAAGCACGAAGATTATTACGCTTTATCTATTTTAAGTAATGTTCTAACGAGCGGAAATTCGTCCCGATTATACACCGCTTTAGTGGACGATAAGCAACTGGCAACGCAGATTTTTACCTACTTCGGAGAATCTTTTGACCCAACACTTTTTCAGATTTTGGCAACGGCAGCAAAAGACGTGGACGAAACAACGTTAGAAAACGCCATTTACGAAGAAATTGAAAAAGTAAAAACGGACGGGATTACCGAGCGAGAGTTGCAGAAGATCAAGAACCAGAAGTTGATGCAATTCTACAGCCAAATCGAAACCATCAACGGCAAATCAAATAATATTGGTACGTACGAGGTCTTTTTCGGAGATTACAAAAAAATGTTCAACGCCCCCGAAGCTTACAATAAAGTAACGGTTGCGGATATTCAGGAAGTCGCTAAAAAGTATTTCAACAAGCAAACCCGCACCGTTGGGGTTGTCAAAGCTGATACCAGCGACTGATTTTAGAAGGTCATGCTTTGTACCAGTTCGTGCCGCCGAGGCCCAGCGTAGTCAAAAACATCCTCGTAGCGGTCTTCGAGAGCCTCAGACTGACAACTTCACCACAAATCATTCAAATTTTTAACCGTTTTAAAACTTCCCTCCTCTTAGGAGCGGCAGCCGCTACTGGGACCGAGGGAGATAATCACAAATGAAAAAATACATATTCCTTTTATTCGCAGTCTGCTTCACCAGCACGTTCGCTTTCACTCAGGGCTATCAACTACCCGCGTATCAGCAGCTCAAACTACCAAACGGGCTGACCGTTTATTTGATGGAGCAGAAAGAAGTCCCGCTGATAAACGTATCCGTTATTTTACCCGCCGGAGCAATTTACGACGGTAAAAAATCTGGTCTTGCCTCGTTGACCGCCACGGCTTTGCAGCACGGAACTACGAGCATGACCAAAAGCCAACTCGATGAAGAAACCGACTTTATCGGGGCAAATATCAGGACAAATTCCTCTAAAGAATACGCCGGACTTTCCGCTGAGTTTGCGGCGAAAGACAAAGATAAAGTACTCGGAATTATTCGGGATATTTTGTTGAATCCGACGTTCGATTCCGAAGAGTTTGAGAAAGAGAAGAAACGCTTACTCGTAACTTTAGAACAAGAAAAAGAAAGTCCGCGAAGCGTATTACCTTCGTATTTTGATAAAATGATGTACGGAAATCACGTGTACGGAAACGTTATTCAAGGGCAGAACTCAACCGTGGAAAACCTGACTACTCAGGACGTAAAGAATTTCTACGCGGAGAATTACCAACCAAATGGTTCCGCAATTGCGGTAGTCGGAGATTTCAAAACGGCGGAGATGAAAACGATACTGACAAAACTTTTCGGTGAATGGAAGAAAGGCAGCAAATCCAAAAGTGATTTAGCCACTCAGAAAATCAGTAAGCCAACGCAAAACAACGTCTTACTCATCAATAAAGACGATGCCCGCGAAACCACATTTTATATCGGTTCTCCGGGAATTAGCAGAAATAATGCTGATTATGTGGCAGTTGACGTGATAAATACGCTTTTCGGTGGGCGTTTTACTTCCATGTTGAACGACGAACTACGGGTAAATTCAGGTTTAACTTACGGAGCAAGAAGTAATTTCAGTGCGTTGAAAAACGGCGGAACGTTCAATATTTCAACGTTCACCGCTAATAAAACCACCGAAGCCACAATTGATAAAGCCCTCGAAGTATTAGCAAATCTGCACAAAAATGGCATCGACGAAACAGCACTGGCATCGGCAAAAAACTACGTCAAAGGTCAATTTCCACCCGACTACGAAACTTCTGGTCAACTGGCACGTTTACTCACGCAAATGTACTGGTACAATTTCGATGAAGCATTCATTAATAACTTTGAAAAAAACGTGGACGGCTTAACGCTCAACAAAGCAAAATCTATCATCAGCACCTATTTCCCAAAAGACAAACTGCAATTTGCAGTCGTAGGAAAAGCCTCCGAAATCAAACCAATTCTGGAAAAATACGGCAAGGTGAAGGTTGTGGAAATTAAGGAAGAGATTGAGTAAACTGAGGTAAGACTCCCGTTGTTCTTGTCTTTTGCAAACGATTTTGTCGTTGTTTTCTTAACTTTAAAATCTGAGAAAATGATGAGACGAATAACTTTAAATATCCCTGAAAACAAATTTGCTTTCTTTTTGAGATTGGTTCGTTCACTGAATTTTGTTCAGATTGAAAGTGACACAACTTTGGAAGAGAAACCAACTAAGATAATGATAAATTATGATTTGAATTGTTATTATGAAAAATTGAAGGGTCGGTAATACAATCTTTCAATATTCCCCGCTCTGCTTAGTCTCCTGACTAAGCAGAGGTCTAAAGCGGTCTCCCGACCGCAGTTGAAAATTTAAAATATTATCAAGATATTAAAAACGTAGTAGATACATCAAGAAAAGAGGGCAAAAAAGATGAGAGTCAAAGGTATGTCAAGTTCCGACATTCAGGAATTAACCAGATTGACTATTCAGGAAATTGAGAATCTTTGAAAAATCAGTCTTTTACGTCATTCCCTCACCCCCGCAAAACCCTCTAACTCAGCTTTTTGGCGGAGATGATGACGGTGGTGGATTTCTAGCATTTGGTACCATTGTTCAGCGTTCAACCAACCAAACGCAGGGTGGTTCGCTTTATACGTTCCATCGTCTTCCGCAACGCGTTCCGTAAGAGTATCCGAATCGGCTATAATTTTGCTAAAGCTTCCCACGTAACTCCCTTTTTCTTTTACTTCCATCTTCATCGTACTTTCAGAAACGGGCATTTTCACTTTTATGGGCGGGAAGCCGTTGTACTGATAAGCATTATCGGCTTTGGCGTTCATTTCGCCGCCTACTTGTCCTTTGCGTTTATCAAGGCAACGCATGGTATTTGCCAAAAAAAAGTAATTAGCGGACAATACTAAATGCTCGTATAACTCTCCCAAAGACCAAATATCGTCGGCTTCTTTGTGGGTAAACTGCTCATCAGTATAATTTTCGAGGGCGTCTAAATAAGGGTTGAGGGTTTGGTGAAGGGCGACGTTGATGTCTTGTACGGTCATGTTTGAATCTATTGATGAGTGAGTTACGTTGTTTAAATATACGGCCTTTGATTTACAGATTGCGAAATACTCCATGAACAATTATCAATATTCAATTACCAATTTTTCTGTAATGCGGATAAAACCTTTATTTGCGGCACTGATTATATTGCTCATATCAATCAACGAATCTTCCGCTCAGGTAGAAAGTAAATCGTTTGATCGGCTGTTAAACTCCATGCTTTCTAAAGAAGTCCCGACGGTTTCGGTAAGTGAACTTTCTAAAGAAAAATTCGATAAGTTGATACTTTTAGATGCCCGAGAGAAAGATGAATACAACGTCAGCCACTTAAAAAACGCCCGTTGGATTGGTTACGGTGATTTCAATATGCAACGGGTTTCGGGTATTCCGAAAACCGCACCAATCGTAATCTACTGTTCTATTGGTGTTCGTTCTGAGAAGCTTGGAATAAAATTAAAGAACGCAGGCTTTACCAATATCCGTAACTTATACGGCAGCATCTTCGAATGGGTAAATCAGGAAAATCCCGTTTATGATAATTCAGGAAAACGCACGAATAAAATCCACGCCTATAACCGCGTTTGGGGCGTTTGGCTCAACGAAGGCGAAAAAGTTTATTAAGCCTTTAGACATTCACAACTTCTTAACACGCCGTTTACTTTTCGTTAGCAATCTTTCTCTTTGACTTACGGTCTAACTTCCATAATTCGTCGCTACAAATACGGGACGAACTTGAAGAGTTTATTAATTAAAACTAAACCGTAGAAACCATGAGAAATTCAGTGAAATTATTGACAGCCGTTGCGGCACTTGCAATAAGCAGCATAGCGTGTAATACGAACCAATCACCCAATACAGCGAATAACTCAACTAAGGCGGATTCATTAAATCATGCGTTGGAAGTTATCAAAACCGAAAACGCCATTGCGTTAGCACAGTTGGAGCGTCAGGAAATAATAGCGAGTTTATCAGCCGAAGAAATCCCCGCCGTATCACCGATAAATACGTCGCCGCCTACCGTCGTAAAATATATTGAGGTTCCGGTTCAAGCCCCAATTCTGGCCTATAAAAATGCTACTCCGACTCCAGAACCAGACGTCTATTCAGAAACAAGTTACGAGAATGAGATTGACGTTCCAGTTGTAAATACTTCTGAAACCATCCCGCAAATCGAAGAAAAGAAAAGATTAAACGCGGTAGCTAAAGGTGCTATTATTGGTGCGAGCGTTGGAGCCGTTGCGGGAGTAATCGTTTCTAAGAAGAAAGGGAAAGGAGCTATCGTTGGTGGAATCTTAGGAGCTGGAGCGGGTGCCGCCGCTGGAAAAATTATCAAGAACAAAAAAGACGTAAAACCTGGTAATAACTTTGATAAGTTACTAACCAGTACTACTTTCGGATATTAGCTAAAATAAAAAAATGCCGTCGGCAAAGCTGACGGCATTTTTATGTCTAAAAAGTTATGGAATTTAGACACTTCTTAAACCGCCAAAAAAATGACTACTAATTAATACTCCCGTACTATTCACGGCTATCAAAAATTGTTGCCCCGTAGATACCTGCTTAAAAATAACCTATTCGGTGCATTTTTATTCCTCAAGTATCCTAGCTGCTTTAATGTTAAAGTAGCTTGTTTCGGGGAGGTCGCTGCCTTATGCCGTAAACGGAAAGTACCGCGGTTTCCCAACAATAGGCGATTCCATGCCGCCGCTCGAAGGAGGCTCGTTCGTAATCGGACGATTCATTGAAGAACTGGATGAAGTGAAAGACGGAAAAACGTACGTCATTCTGACCAAAACCGAAGGATTAGTTTACAAAAGAGCCAGAAATAAAATAGCCGACGAAGGAGTGTTACGTTTGCATTCTGACAATGGAATATAGTTACCTTTTAATGTAAAGGCACAAAGCATTCAGGCGGACCTTGCGATTTTAAAACAGCAATCGTTGAATTAAGTAGTACAAGTATTATTGAAGCAACGGTCGTTACAGATTTACAATAATTTACGGCGAATGCCCGGACGGCATAATAAGTGATATAATATTTATCAAAGAAAAATGTATATTTGTCTAAGAAGAAAATTCTGGACTTATGAAAAACCCTCTGTTAATTGCATTTATAGTAGTAGCAATCCTGAACTTTCAGAGCTGTACACAGCCCGATGAAATTCTAATGGAAAAACAAGCGACGTTCGATTTAATTCAGGATAAAATTCTGACGACTAATTGTGCCGTTTCGGGTTGCCACGCTTCTGAGCAAGATCCGAGCTTTATTGAACACGGATTGGTTCTAACAAAAGGAAATGCGTACGCAAACCTGCTGAATAAAACGCCAAAAAATACGTCTGCCCGTGAGGATGGACTACAACTTGTTACACCCGGCAGTGCCACTAAAAGTTTACTTTATCAGAAATTATTGTACGATTACGGCCACGCTAATCATACGGGTAAAACCTACGGTAGCGTAATGCCGCTCGGCAGTGATTTGCTTTCTAACGGACATATAAATTACGTTTTGCAATGGATTGAAGGCGGTGCCCCCGAAACTGGAAGCGTCGCGGAGGTTTCATTACTTTCTGATAATACCCCTTCGCAAGCGGTATTTTCGCCATTGCCTAAACCCGCCGCCGGAGAAGGTTACCAAATGACACTCGGGCCTTTTGAGGTATATCCGTTTTTTGAGCGGGAATTCTTCTTTCATAAGGAACTAGGCAACAAAGAACCCGTTTACGTGAACCGGTACCAAATCAGAATGCGACCAGGCAGTCACCACTTTATCCTTTACGGGTTTCGGGATGATAACCGCCCACCAATGAATATAATTCGGGATTTACGACGCAAAAACGGCTCATTAGATTTCAACACATTTGCGAGCATGCAAAACCATATTTTCAATTTCGGAGGAAGTGAATCTATTGAGGATTATACTTTCCCTGACGGAACCGCCGTTGAATTACCCACGAATGCGTCGTTTGACATGAATTCGCACTATTTCAATAAAGGTGAAAAACCGACGACGGGTGAAGTGAATATTAACCTTTATACCATTCCGAAAGAGAAAGTTACGAAGGCATTAAAAGTACTGGATTTGGGAAATACATCATTGAATATTCTACCGAATAAAAAGACAGTACAAACCAAAAACTTCACCTTCGACCGAAACGTAAAAATTGTGATGTTATTTTCGCACACGCACAAATTAGGAGAGAAGTTTGAGATAATGGTAAAAGGCGGAAGCCGCGACGGACAAGTAGTTTATTCATCCGCTAATTGGGAACATCCCGAAAAAATTAACTACGGCAAGCCGCTCGAAATCAAGGCTGGAGAAGGATTAACTTCCCGCATTACTTACAATAACTTCACCGATAAAACCGTTCGCTTCGGATTAACTTCTGACGACGAAATGGGCATTATCTTCGGTTACTATTACGAGGAGTGAGACTAAGGCTTAAGAAGTGAGATACAAGATTAAACTTTGGCCGACAAATTAATAAAGCCATCGAAATGTTTCGATGGCTTTATTAATGACAATCAATGAAAGTAACTTGCAGAGTTGAGATTTTCAAGCGTTTTACGATCTCTCCAATCTCTTATCTGACTAAAAAACTTACTCGCTCCGTTTCGGACGAGATTTATAATTTGCCTTCTGGCGGTCTTTAAAGTTACCTTGCTTATTACGGTCACGGTTTCCACCGCCACTTGGTCTTCCACCCGAGCGATCACCACCACCGCCACTTCCATCTTGGCGGGAATTTCTTCCTCCAAAACGTTCCGGCTTAATTGGTTCCGTCGAAGCATTTGGATCTGGCTCAAAACCATCAATTATGGCAAGTGGTATTTTCTCTTCGAGTAACCTTTCAATTCCCCGCAAAAATGAAGTTTCGTCCGCCGCAACAAGTGAAATGGCTTCGCCGCTTGCTCCTGCACGCCCAGTACGACCAATACGGTGTACGTAATCTTCTGGTACATTTGGCAATTCGTAGTTCACCACGTGTGGCAATAACGGAATGTCTAACCCACGAGCTGCAATATCAGTCGCAACTAAAACTCGGACATTTCCATCTTTGAAATTATCCAAAGCCTTTGTTCTCGCACTTTGGCTTTTATTTCCGTGAATAGCCGCTGAAGAAATACCACTCTTGGTGAGCTTTTCACTTAGGCGATTTGCCCGGTGCTTAGTACGCGTAAAAACCAAGACTTGAGACCAATTACCATCGTTGATAAGCTTCATCAATACATCCGGCTTTTCTTTGGTATCTACCCGATAAGCAAATTGCTCCACTTTCTCAGCGGTAGTATGCTCAGGCGTTGCCTCTACCATTTCAGGATTGCGTAAAATGCCACTCGCCAGTTTCTTTATTTCTTTCGAAAACGTAGCCGAGAATAACAAATTCTGCCGATTTTCGGGCATGAGTTGCATTACGCGGTTGATATCCCGCACAAATCCCATATCAAGCATTCGATCGGCTTCGTCTAGCACAAAAAATTCAATTTGTGAAAGCGAAAGGGCTTTTTGTTGATACAAGTCCAGTAAACGTCCCGGCGTTGCCACCAGAATATCTACTCCTTTACGAAGCGTAGTAATTTGCGGGTTAGCGTTTACTCCACCAAAAATTACCATCGAACGAATATCAAGAAATAAACTATATTCTTGAATATTATCGTAAATCTGAGCGGCGAGTTCACGCGTGGGCGTGAGTATCAATGCCCGAATGGGACGCTTGCCGCGAGGTTGTTCAGTTTGTGACAGAATATGGAGCATCGGCAGCGTAAAACCAGCCGTTTTCCCCGTACCTGTTTGGGCAGAAGCCAATACATCCCGACGATCTAATACGTGCGGGATTGCTTTTTCCTGAATGGGCGTAGTTTCGGTGTAGCCCTTCTTGCTGATGGCTTTCAGTATCGGCTCGGATAAGCCTAAATCTTTAAATAACATAAATTGAGTTTCCGGTCATTAGTAATTGACCGACGGCGATTTTGCCTGATTAAATTAGCATTAAGAAGAACGCAGAGAGGTGCTTTTTACTAAAAGGGCGTTACGCCAAAGCAAGTTATTTCTACGTTTTGAAACGTAAAGGTACGATTTATTTGGTTGGGAAGTTATGAATTGACTAAGTTGTGGGTTAGTAGATTCGAGTTTCACTTATTGATTATACTTTTCACAAACGAAAATAAATGTGTAATTGAATCTTCCGCGGTCAGAAAAATAGCACGTTAGATACAACTAAGCCTAAGCAATTTGACAACAGATTTATTGTCAACTACCTTTAACGACAGTTTTGTTGTCAAAAACTCACACACTAATTTCTAAATCTGTATCGCTACCTTACGAAAACCGATTACCTTTAGGTGAAACCCAAAACCTCCTCCCCCATGCGTGACCTACAATTTCCTATTAAACTTATTTTTAACGTTTCGACGTTCTCAAATGACTTTTCAGTAACGGATGCCAACAATCGAATCGTGGCTTACGTAAAGCAAAAACTGTTTAAGTTGAAAGAGGACGTTTCGGTTTTTAGCAACGATACGATAGGTGCTAATATAGCTTACAAAATTAAAGCCGACCGCTGGATCGACTTCTCGGCGGCGTATAGTTTACAATACCCCGACGGTACAGAATTAGGCAAAGTGGCTCGTAAAGGCTGGCGATCAATATGGAAATCGAGTTACGAAATTATCGACCAAAACGAACAGCCACAATACCATATCGGTGAAGAAAACGGTTGGATAAAAGTAATCGACTCGCTACTTTCGCAGATTCCATTAGTAGGGATTTTTTCTGGGTACTTCTTTAACCCGTCTTACGAGGTAACTGACCGAAACGGTCAGATTATCGCACGACTAAAGAAAGAAAAATCCTTTTGGGGAAGACGTTTTGAAATCACAAAGCTCATAGACTTTGACCAAGACGATGCCGAACGAATCATGTTGAGTTTAATGATGATGATTCTTTTAGAACGTAACCGAGGGTAATTTACTCTATTCCTCGATTCAGGAAGTTGACAAAAGGTTTGAGAACTGTAACTCCTTTGAGGCATTCTTTCATAAAATCGTCTGACGTAACTTTTTTGTCAGTGTAACTTCCGAAAGCCGTAAAGCTTTTCCACTTTAACCACTCGATAGCTGGATTATCAGCATCGTACCCTTTTGGCGGGCGTTTTAGGGAAAGCTTTTCCTCTACTGCAATTTCACCGTAGTAATCGACAAATGCTTTGTCGGTGACAATGCCTTCAAATTCGGCTAAATTGTAGTCAATTTCTTCCCGAATTTTCTTCAACTCTTTGGGTTCTACCATATAATTTCCGCCGCCCATAAATGTGCCGTTGGGCTCGATCTTCAGGTAATATCCCGCCGTAGGTGCTTTTTTACCGCCTTTATTAAAGGAAATTCCCATGCTGATTTTATACGGAGATTTATCTTTTGAAAAACGAATATCCCGATTAATTCTGAAGATACACTTTTTGGGTTCTAAATCCGCCAATGTGGAATCAATTTCCACGGCAGCTTTCAAAAATTCAGTTGCAAACTCAATTATATTTACCTTCGCAGTTTCGTAACGTTTTCTGTTTCCATGAAACCATTCGCGGTTATTATTCTTGGCTAAATCTTTGAGAAAAGTCAGGGTTGCGGCGTGAATAGTTGTCATTTTTTAGATTGGTGGTTAACGATGGAAGAGTGAATTATAACTTATGGATACGACCCACCCCGTCTGTCGACTGCGTCAGACGTCTACCATACGACGGTCGCCCCTCCGAGAAATAGATTTGCCTATTCTACGAAACAGGTACAGTAAATCTCTTAATCAACTAATTGCCTTGCTAAAATATCAATTCCTTCGTCAAAGGTTACGGGGTCATAACCTAACTTTGTGGCCTTCTCTAAGATAAATCCGGTTCTTGGCGGGCGTTTGGCGGTTTGCTTAAACGTGCTACCGTCTGCTTCGGCGATGAGGGACTTATCCAGTTGGAAGTAATCAGCGGTTTTTATAGCCATCTCATACGGAGTCAAAAAGTCTTTTCCCGAAATATTGAAGATTCCTTCGGCTTCTTTTTCGGCAATTAATGCACAGCCTTTTGCTAAGTCTTCGGCAAGAGTTGGGGTTCTCCATTGGTCGGTTACCACGTTTATATTCTTACCACTTTCTAAAGAACTTTTCACCCACAAGATAATATTTGAGCGGCTCATGTCGTGGGCTATTCCGTACACCAAAACGGTGCGGGCAATTGACCAACGGATATTTGAATGCAGCAACACTTTTTCTGCCGCCCATTTGCTCCAACCATAAAAACTTACGGGATTAGCTTCGGCGGTCTCGTCGTACGGACCATCGGCACCATCGAAGATAAAGTCGGTAGAAAGATGAAGTAAAAACGTATCAGTTTGCTGACAGGCTTCTGCTAAATATTCCACCGCTTTTACGTTCTGTTGCCAACACGCTTCTTTTTCCGTTTCACACTGATCTACGTTCGTCATGGCAGCAGTATTTATAATCACGTCAGGCGACGTTTCGTTAATGACCGCTAAAACTTGTTCAGCGTTTGTAACATCCATCGGTCGGAACTCATAACCTTGGGTAAACGGAAGTCGGTTTTTCCCACGTGCGGTAGCAATAACCGCAACTTGGTCATTTCCAATAAGTAACTCAACCAATTTTTGACCGAGTAATCCGTTTGAACCTGTTATTAATATTCTTTTCATAAAATTAATTGAACCCCTTCGGAATGCAGAACGCACCAACAATGGGGAGAGGATTTTTCATCTTGAAAGACGAGTTCTACTTAAAAATTTGCTGGCTTATTGACCTACTGACCAACCATTGTACCCGTATATTTTAGTAATCTTTTTCTTTCGCATTTCTTCGACGCTGACTTTCATCTCAATGTCTTCGGTTGGACGGTTTGCTTGGTCTTTAGATTGCGTAGAAATTTTGTCGATTACGTCGAGGTTATCAATCACCTGACCATAAACGGTATAGTTATTATCCAACGTCGGATAACCGCCAAGAATCATGTATTCGCTGCGTTGATCGGTGGTATAATTCATTTGATTACGTTTTTCCATCGTGGTCAATTGCTCGTCGGTGTAGGTTGTTCCGTCTACGATATAGAACTGAACTGGGTTTGACATCTTTTCCGGATTGCCTCCGCGAGCGGCAGCAATTGCCCCCTTTGTGTGGATGTGCTTTGAGGTGAATTCGTACGGTATCTTTTCCATGCCGCCATCACCAAAACCTAAACGAGCACCTGCTGCGGCACTGCGAGAATTCGGATCTCCACCCTGAATCATGAAGTCTTCGATGATACGGTGAAAGAGTAAACCATTATAAAAGCCATCTTCCGCCAGTTTTATGAAATTGGCTTTGTGCAGCGGCGTATCGTCAAATAATACCAAGTGCATGGTCCCGAACTTTGTTTCGAGCGTTACAAGTTTATCTTTTTTGAGCTTCCGCTGCGTTACACAAGATGATATTGCGGCTGCGGCAAATAATATAAGTAGTGTATTTCTAAAGAATATATTTTTCAATTTTCCCGTTGTATTTTGATTAGTTTCCAAAAGTAGAGAGATAAAGTGGTTTTTAGTAGTGAGTGAATGGGAAGTTGGGGTTAGGCATATACTTTCTTTGTTTTTAGCTATCACCCACCGAACCACGGCGTCCCCGTCCGACTGCTTCAGGGCATCTCAACTGAGCGGAAATTTATTCGTACGTATTATCTCCTAAACTATCAGAATCCTTCCACTTCGGCAGCTTTCTTTTTCTCTTCCTTCTTTTCTTTTTGTTTGGGAGTAAGTACGAGTTTTTTCGGATCTACTGGTTTCTTTCCGAAGTTTTCATCGTCAACACCACCATACGTTGCCAAAAAGCGGCGACGGAACGTAATAGGTTCAGCGAAGTCAATCGAGATAACTTTGTAGTCTTTATTTTTCGCTCCTTTGTCTTTTTCAGCAACCAACTTATTGAACGAATCATTTGACGAAATAACGCCCATTTCGCCGTCTTTATAGCCTAAGTAGTACCAATTCTCACCCGATACTTCTAAGAAAAGGTAAACTTCATCTCCTGACAGCGGATTTTTCTTTATTTCCAAATAACCACTTATCATGGCGTTTACATCGCTTTCGCCGATGTTTGAAATACCGATTTTGCCAACGCTGTAAAAAGAGTTTATTTCTGGATTCCACTTCATCTTCAAATCACTCAATACCATCGTTGTGGCAAATTTGGGCGAAAACTTAAACATTGGCAGGTGCTGTTTGTACAACTGATCACGGTAGGTTTTCGCATCCTTCCTGCTCACAAACTGCGTCAACTTCGACATAAATTCTTCGCTCTCAAACGGAATGGCACTTTCGTTATTCCCTTCGTCGAGGTTCGTTTTTATGATGGTAGTTGCCATACTTGCTGCCAGCTGCTGCGAAAGTGGAAACTCGTAAAGCATCATCATATCAAAGGCGTAATCATTTGAGTCGAGGTTGACTTCGGCAAATCCAGCAGCGTCGATATATTTACTACTTTCGCCACCAAGCATGCTAAACTTCCCTTCGGTACGGATAATGCCTTCATCATCAAGTAATTCGTAGCGGTTAGTTTGCCGCCTAGTTTCCTCGGGAACAATAACAAAACGCTTATTGGGTTCGTCGCGACGAAAGTTTCCGGTAGCCACAAAAATATCGTCATCTTCAGGGCTTAATTTCTTTGACAAGAAGGTCGGGTAAAGTCCGTTCGTACCAGTATTTGCTTTAACGTGTAATCCAGCAAATAACCGCTCGTCGCCATTTGAAAGCTGCTCGTTTACATTAATCGTAATTTCCTCTGACTTATCTCCTTGATACGTAATCCAGGTTCCACCGAGTTGTGGGTATTTCTTTAGTTCGGGAATTACGTACCCGTCTAACGTTAAGTTTTTCTGCGGGGCGAACATCGAAATATCGCCTTTATAGAGCATTTTAGGAGAGAGAAAGAGTCCATCCGTTACTTTCACGGTGGCATTAGCCACGGTTGACAATGTCACACTTTTATCCTTGACTTGTCGACTTTGTGCTAAATCCCGCAATTCAAAATTCCCCATTTTAATATTGAATGTATCCAAGCTTATGTTCACAAACTGATACGAAGCATCGCCCGTAAACTTTTCTTTTGAGACAATCCGAATATTTCCGTTTGTCAGGTTATGATAACCGTTGAGTGTGTCAATTGTCAAGCTGGCGTTGATAAATGGTTGCATAGCGGCGTTCCGCTGAATGGTCACTTTGCCTTTATCGGGCGTAATTCGAGCATCAGCAGAAGTAATGAACGGCACGCCTTCAATATTGAGCGTCATAGCGTCAATATTATATTCGGCGGTACTCCCGCTAAATGCAAGACCAAGTTGATCTTTATTCGTAGAAGAGAAGGTTGTGTTCTCTACATTTCCTTTCATAGAAACGACCTTCTTATTAATGTCCCACTTTGCTCGCCCGATATTGGTTCGGTACGCTGCCGACGGAAATTCAAGAGACGCCCGCGTGGCGTCGCCGAAGCCCTCTTCGTTAATCGCGATTTCAACGAGGCTATTGACCACATTAAAATTCACGTTTACGTTTTCTCCCAATAAAACGGGTTTTGCTGATGCCACCGCAGATTTAATTTTGAACACGGAGCGATCAGCCTGAAAACCAGGTTTATCAAATTTAAACTCGTCAGATTTAGTTTCAGAATCAGTTCGAGCGAGTGTTCCAAGTCCGAATAAACCGCCCGACCTCACGAGGAGTCTTCCAGTAAGTGTTGAAGTGCCCTCATAGAATTTGAAACCTGCTTTAGAAGCCACCAACATACTGTCTGCTTTGGGTAACCATTTCAACGAATAGTTATTCACTGATACTTGCGGGAAGTACGCCATCTGTGCGTTTGCCGTTTCTTTTATTTCTCCAGTTTCACCCGTGGCAAGTACTGAATCAGAATAAAAATTTACTTGGGTAGCATTAAGTGAGGCCGCCAAATGGTTGATTTTACCAGACGCGTGCAACCCCTTAGCATCCATGCTGAGTTCCGAGTCAAATTCCATGGAAGATTTATCACCATAGATACTGTATTTTCCGTTCGGCACTTGGTGCTTAAAACCAAACGAAACATCAGGCATGACCACGAGTTGCTCTTTGAATGGTTTAAAGATATTATCGGAGTGAAATATTCCGTCAAACGCCAAGTCTTTCACATTAAGACTGTCATTATCTACTTTCGGAATATCGAAATATACTTCCCGGTTGAATTGCCCGCCTTTCCGATTCTCCTCGTCAAAGTAAATCCGCAGACCTTTTTCCATGACAAACCGTGGATATTCGGGTAAATCCATTTTACCAGATTTATTATCTGGTCGATTTAGGTATAACATTCCCGGATTTTCATAGCTCACGCCGCCGCCTACCAACGTTTTCCCACCTTCTTTATAAATGGCAATCGGGATAAAGTTTATCGAGTCAATTTCATTGAGTTTAACGGCAAAATTATCGTAGTCAACTTCTAAGTTTTTACCCGAAAAGCGATAATTTTTCACGATTAATTGTCCGTCAAAAGAAAACTTGCGGGCTTTTTTAAATTGCAACGTATTATCGTACGGAATGAAGTAAATGCCAAGGTCATCGCTCAAGCTAAAACGCTTCGTTCCACGAATGGTGAGGTCTTTTGTCTTTAAGTCAAGCGTTCCGTTTGCGGTAGAATCATTACTCGAAAAGAACGAGGGAATAAGCAAGTCATCGTAGTCTTTTTGTCCCATGAACGCCCGAATATAATGGATGCCTTTTGCCGTAAGTTTAAAAGTTTTACGGACTGGATTATACAATAGTAACCCTTGCTGAGCCGTAGACATCAATCCACCCTGAAATTGCTGTGCTGGCCGACCAACACTGCGGGCGATTTCCTCCACGGTAAATTCAAAGTCCTGCGTTTTACGCACGTAATTATTTACCAGAAGTAACGGATTGAAGCCTGCCATACCGCTCAAATCCTGCACCCGCTTTGGGTTAAAGAAGTTAAATGATTCAAATAATGCCGGCACCTGATCTTTTCCGGCTACGATGTAAAAATCCATTTTCTGCGTGGCTAAATCCCACCGGATGGCATCACACCGGATGTCCATTTGGTGAAAAGTATCGTTATAAGACGAACCCTGAAAAATACCACCCTCTAGCTTATTGAGTTTAACCGAAAGCTCTTTACTGTTGTATTTCAGCTGCACACCGGGGTGCGAAATAGAATCTCCTTCTAAATAGGCAACAAAACTCGCCCGATCGGCAGTTATTAAAGAATCATTCAGCACGAACTTTCTACTTATCGCCTTAAAATGGTACTCGTTAGGCTTTCTCACCACGATTTCTGAAAACTTATCCGCCAGCGACGAGGATAAAATAATATTTCCCATGAGAGAAAAACCACCTCGATAATCGACGTATTGCTCAATGTTTTTGACGTGGGCATTTGCTTCGTAAGATTTAAAACGGGGATAAGAGTTCATGACTCCAGCGGGGCGTTTGCCCGCCCGAAATTCAAACACCCCATCAATCGGAGCCGTCAGGCGGTCTGGATAAGTGAGTGTTACGTCTTCCGCAGAGAAGCGAGGGTTCATTACATCGAGTGAGTATTCTTTTACCTCCGCCACAATCTGCGGTAAACCGACATTCTCCCACGTAAACTTTCCACCTTTCCCAATGAATTTACCAGTTTGCCAAACAATACCTCCCGTAGTATTTTTCAACACGGCGGAATCGCTTTGCGTAACAATTACTAAGTCCACGTTTTTCAAATCGGTCAATAACCCCACGGCAGTAGGTAGTTGAATGTTCTTTTTCAGGATTTCCAACTCGATACTTGAAGGTGAACCTGACCAGTCATCATCAGTTTCTTCCCGGTCCCAATCGTCAAACATGCCGGAATCTTCTTCCCCTTTCGGAGCATCCGCCTTCGCGATTTCAGCAGGTTTCTCGGGGTCAAAGTACTGCACAGTAGCTTCTTCAAAATGCAACTTGTACGAACCATTTAAAGCATATAACGTATTATAATTCGACTTATAAATAATCCGAGTGCGAAAAAACTCATTCAAGTCTTCAAAGCTTTTACTGGCTTTTTGCATCGGGGTAGCTGCTACCACCTTTTGCAGAATTGACAGTAAGTCAGTAAAGCTTTCAGCAGAATTCCCTTCTTCGGTTAACTTGAAATCAAGCAAACGTAAATAGAGGTAATATTGCGGCATTTTATGACCGCGTTTTGCCATATCTAACGAGGTGGCAATGAGTACTTTCTGCTGATTGGGCGTATATTTAGTTTGAAATTGCTCCGCAAAAGTTTCCCCCAATGCAATAGCAAACGAGTTGCTACCCATTGCCATAACGATTTTCATTTCAGTAGGAAAAGTCTCTACATTCTCTGAAAGTTGAATGAGCTGAGAATGAGCCTTTGAACCACAAAAAAGCGAAATTATAATAAGAAACGACTTTAAAAAAATGCTGGCGTTAATTTTCATAGGTTTGGGCTAAATGATGTCGATTTTACTCTCGATGGCTATCGAGATAGATTTCCGTCAGAAGTTCAACTGCTTTTTGACGAACTCCAGTCCAAGTCAGTGTTCCAAATGTACCTAACTATAAAATCGTATATAATTGAACATCCAATTAGTGCTTCTTAAAAACGATTGCTGCCCACTGATTCTTACTTTTGGAGTCAATTTTTTCGAGACCGTTCTTTTGAGCAACCTCCTGAATACCAAGCTCATCATGTTTATAAAAGCCACTAACTATCAGATAACCGCCAAGCTTCATAAAAGTTGCATAAACCGGAATTTCGTCGAGTAAGATATTGCGGTTGATATTTGCCAACACAATGTCATAAACGGCAGCTGGCTCGTCTTGGATTGTACCCAACCGAACATCCATGTTCGGAACGTTATTAAGCTGCTGATTTTCTTCAGTATTTTCCACCGACCATTCGTCAATATCAAACGCTTTAATTTCCGAAGCTCCTAATTTAGCAGCGAGAATGGACAAAATACCCGTTCCAGTTCCTACATCAAGGACGGTTTTGTCTTGGTGATCAATACCGAGTTGCAGCTCCATGACCATTGAAGTCGTTTCGTGGTGACCCGTCCCGAACGACATTTTAGGCGTAATGACAATATTGTATTCAAAACCAAGATTTGGTGCATGAAAAGCCGCTCGGACGTACACTTTATCAGCTACTTTGATTGGCTCAAAGTGCTTTTCCCACTCAGCATTCCAATTTTGTTGGGCAATGCCTTTTATGCTATACGAAATGGAAGTCCTGTCGGCGTAGCTTTCCAATAATTGCTTCACGGCAGCATCCTGGAAATCAGGTTCAGGAATATAAGCTTGCACGCCGTCGTCGGTTTCAATAAATGAATCGAAACCCAGTTCGGCGAGTTCAGCAATGATTATTTCCACGAAATCATCTTCCGTGGTGACGGTTAGTTCAATGTAATTCATGGGGTAAAGATAGTGTTGATGTTGGATTCTAATTTTCAAAAACTGAGAAATTTGACAATAGTTCTATTTTTCGTAGTTTAATTTTTAAATCTAGAATATCCGTTCTGTTTTTGTTTGTAGAATTTAATGAATTTGTGAGAATTGTAACTTTTGCGACAATTAGAAAATGTGAAGAAAAGTATCAGTTGCGTTACGTAGTTGGTATACTAAGACGAAAAATGCAAATTGGAGTTCTTTAGTAGATATAAAGAATACTTCTAATGGTGTTGACTACGTCACAAATAGTAGATACGTTTTTAACATAAAAGGCAATAATTTTCGATTCGTAACCATCGTTACTTTTCCGTCAAAAAAGGTATATATTCGTTTCATAGGTACGCACAAAGCATGCGATAAAATAGGCTATAGAACCATCTAATCACGCGAAAAATAAACACTCAAAAAAGGTACCGAGCAATCACAGAACGTATAGAAGAGTTACTTCAAGTTGTTGGAAGTGAAACTCCCATCGATGATAAAGATTTCATCGAATTGGATTTACTTTCTGACTTAGTGGTAGATTATGAAGAAGATATAATGCCTACTTTATCGCCAACCCTCTCCGAAGTCATCAATCTCAGAATGTACGAAATGGGTTTAACTCAATTAAGATTATCTGAACTGCTGAATATCAGCCCCTCACAAGTAAGCGAATACCTTTCAGGCAAAAGCAAATCAGGCAAAAGCAACTAACACTCAAAGTCGCTCGTGAAGTCAGCAGAAAGCTAAATATTAGTGCATCCATTGTTTTAAGAGTGTAATCCCTTAAATCAACTTCCTCAAAAACGCGTAAACCGCTTTTGTATTTTTCAAGCGGTAGCGGGCTACGGTTTTCTTATTTCCGACTTTAATGGTTACGGCGTTTTCGGGTAAGTCTTTAAACATAAATTCGTCGGTCCAGTCATCTCCCATGGCGAGAATATAATCATGCTCGTGTTCCATCGTCCACCTTGTAGAAGCACGTCCCTTGTTTACTCCGCTCACTTTTACTTCCAGCACCTTATCGCCGTCCATAATTTCGAGGTCGTGGTTGGCGATTAATGGTTGAATAGTAGCTTTCAGTTCACTGGCTTTATTTTCCCCCAAAACTGGGTCGACGTTGCGGTAATGCCACGCCAACGAGTAGTTTTTAATTTCGAGGCTCGAACCTGGCGTTCGGTCAATAAAACGTTCGATAATTGGGTAAATAACTTCAAACCAACTGTTGGAAACCTGCTCCAGAATTCGCCATTCCTCGTCGCCCGTTTTTTGCCAAAGTCCATGTTCGCAAATCAAGGTGTAAGGTTTATGCCCAAACCATTTAGTAAATATTTCTTTATCCCGCCCCGTTATGAGCGTTAGGTTATTTTTAGGATTCTCTTGGAGTGCGTCTAATATTTCAAACAGTTCGGGCGTGGGTTTGGCGTCTGAGGGTTTTTTAAAAAACCTCGATAACGTACCGTCGTAATCCAAAAATATCATTCGTTGTGAGCTACTATGGAAATCACGGACGAGTTCTTTTTCAACCTTCTCGTCTATCTTAGTTGCCTCCTGAGCCTGCTGCCACGTCCGCATATCGGTGAGGTTTTGCAGAAATTCTGTTGCCCAACGTTCTACATTGTAACGAGAAATTCGCTCCCGCATTACTTTGTTCCGCTCTTTTTGTTCTTCCTCCGGCATTTCTATCGCCTGCTTGATGGCGTCAGATACTTGATCAAAGTTATTTGGGTTGATGATGAGGGCTTCGGTAAGTTCGTTTGCCGCTCCCGCCATTTCACTCAATATCAGCACCCCGGTATCGTCAGTCCGGCACGCGATATATTCTTTCGCCACGAGGTTCATCCCGTCCCGAACGGGCGTAATCAAGGCAATATCGCAGGAAGAATACAAATCAATCAGGTTCTCAAACGGCATGGAACGGTAAAAATACCAGATGGGAGTCCAATTAACATCAGAGAACTTTCCGTTTATCCGCCCAACTAATTGATCAATTTCGTTCTTCAAATCTTGGTACTGCGGCACATTTGACCGGCTCGGAACGGCAAGCATCACCAAGCGGACCTTCCCAGCGTAATCCGGGTATTTTTCCAAAAAGTATTCAAATGCCAATAACCGATTCGCGATTCCTTTGGTATAATCCAAGCGGTCTATGCTCAGGATAAAAGAAGACTTTCCTTTAATCTCAAAATGTTTGTCAATGCTTTGTTGAATTTCCGACCGTTCGCTCTCTGATCTTTCTTTCTGAGCCAACGCCGCCGAGTTGAATTTCTCGTAGTCAATTCCCATTGGAAATGCCTCCACCTTTACCAAACGGGTATCGTACAGAATGGTGTTAAAGTTCGTTTCACAACCCAACAGCCGCTGCACGGAACTCAAGAAATGCCGCTCGTAGGCGTAAGTATGAAAACCAATCAAGTCCGCACCGAGCATTCCTTCGAGGATTTCTTCCCGCCACGGCAGGAGGCGAAAAACCTCGTAAGACGGGAACGGGATGTGCAAGAAAAAGCCAATTTTCACGTCCGGCTGTTTTTCTTTGACCATGTGCGGCACTAATAATAATTGGTAATCTTGCACCCAAATCTGATCGCCGAGGGCGGCGTGTTCCAAAACCAAGTCGGCAAATTTTTGATTTACCCGTTTATAGATTTCCCAATCATCGTTATCAAATTCCGTAAATTCGGTAAAATAATGGAACAGCGGCCAAAGGGTTCGGTTACTAAAACCGAAGTAAAAACCGTCCACTTCTTCTTGCGTTAATGATACGGAACCACACTTTTGTTCCACCAAAGCGTTTTCAACTTTGGGTTTCATTGTTTCGTCAATCTCAGAATCAATAAGTCCGCTCCAACCAAGCCAAATCCCATTACCTTCGGCGTGTACCGATTTAAGGCCCGTTGCCAGACCTCCTACACTCGGGGAAGCGGTTACTTCACCGTTTTCAATAGCGAGTGAGAGGGGTAATCTGTTGGAAACTATTATTGTTTTGCTCATAATTATATAAAATATCTTTTATCCAAAGCTAAAAAAATGTGCTCCATTAGTCTAATGTAGCAAAGACAAATCTTTGCTAACTTCATTATTCTACGTTGAAATAGGAAAGATTGGAGAGCCAAATCGGTATTTATAATGTTAAGCTTCATTTTTATCCCCAAATTGACTTATTTGTCTTTTTCTTATATTTACCTTATTGACATATAAATGACGAACCTGGATTACGGAATTATTGGAAATTGCCAGAGTGCCGCCCTTATTAGTAAACACGGAGATATTGAATGGTGCTGCCTGCCTCAATTTGATTCCGCTTCTGTTTTCGCCCGAATTTTGGACGAAGAAAAAGGCGGAAGTTTCGATGTATTAGTTGATGATTCGTATAAAACCAATCAGAAATACATAGCAAATACTACAATTTTAGTAACTGAATTTGACAACGGCACTGATGCTTTCGAATTCATCGATTTTATGCCCCGCTATAAGGAAGGTGATGATAAATACCACGCCCCCGCCGAAGTGGTTAGGTACGTAAAAAAGGTAAAAGGAGAACCTAAGTTTCGGGTTAAATACAACCCAAAATTGCTTTACGCAAAAGAAGAAGTTTACACCCAAAATAAAGGGGAATATATAAAAACGAAGACCAAGACTGGCCCCTACGATTCTGTCTATTTGTACTCTTCTTTTGATTACGATACCATCCTGAATGGTGGAGAACTCACTTTGGAAGAAAACGCTTATTTTTTAATTAGCTATAACGAAAAGCTACTTCAACAGAGCGTAGAACGCGTATATCTCAAAATGCAACGTACTCGTGTTTACTGGCTAAACTGGTCGGAAAACACCACAAGTTATAACTTTTATAATAAAGAAATTTTGCGGTCAGCATTGACATTAAAAATGCTAACGTTTGACAAAACTGGAGCCGTACTTGCCGCCGCTACCACATCACTTCCCGAGACAATCGGCGAAGTCAGGAACTGGGATTATCGCTTCTGTTGGATTCGGGATGCGAGTATGGTTATCAAGGTTGTATCAGGATTAGGGCACGACCAAGTTGCCGAAAATTTCCTGAAGTTTATCGTCAGCCTCGTACCGAATAAAGACGAAAAAATGCAGATTATGTACGGCATTGATGGTCAAAAAAAACTCACTGAAATAATTCTTGACCACCTTGACGGTTACAAAGGAAGCAAGCCCGTTCGTATCGGAAACGCCGCTTACGAACAAAGTCAAAATGATATTTATGGTATTTTGATGGACGTTATCCATCAGTTATTTGAAAAATTCGAGAAGAGCCTTTTTAACAGCGAAGAGCTTTGGACAATCACCAAAACCACCGTTGATATTGTCAAAAACAATTGGCAAAAAGCTGATAAAGGCATTTGGGAATTCCGAACCGAAGAACGACATTTCACCTTTTCAAAGTTACTTTGCTGGGTTGCCGTAGACCGAGGAATAAAAATTGCCGACCTACTGCACAAGACCAAAAAAATGGAGAAGTGGAAAAAAATGCGGGAAGAAATAGCCGCCGAAATTCACGAAAAAGCCTGGAACGAAGAAAAGCAAGCCTTTGTGCAATCGTACGGCTCTTCAGATTTGGATGCCTCTACCTTATTGATGGAAAGTTACGGCTTCATAGACGCCATGGATTCCCGGTACGTAAGCACCGTGCTTGCCACCGAAAAAGAACTTTGTAACGACGGGTTAATGTACCGCTACAAAAACGAGGATGATTTCGGTTTGCCATCTTCATCGTTCACGATTTGTTCTTTTTGGTTTATCAACAGTCTTTATAAAATCGGACACAAGAAGAAAGCCAAAGATATGTTTGACCAATTACTATCTTACAGCAATCATTTGGGACTTTTCAGCGAAGATATTGACTTCGAAACAAAGCGTTTGCTCGGTAATTTCCCGCAAGCGTATTCACATTTGGCATTGATAGAAACCGCCATCAACTTCTCTGGTGGTTCGTCGGAAGAGAACGATGTGATGAACTTGATTAAGTAGTAAACCTATTTTTCATATAATTGACAAAAGCCACGTTTCAATGTGGCTTTTGTTTGTTCAAACGGTAGTCGAAAATGTACCAACCTAAAAATAAAAAAATCAATAGGCTGACACTAATAATTGCGTAGGTGGATAAAGTAACCGAATACTTTTTTGTTAGTACAACGTACATGGAAACTACCATGACCGTAACAATTGCCCAATTAAGGTATTTCCAAAATGGCTGTACCCTTTTCTGACTTTTCACCCGTCTTTTCAAGGCAATCCAGATACCCGTCAGTACGAGGCCAGAAATTGCCATTCCCGCAATAAACCAGATAATTTTGGTAATTAATCCACCCCAGTTTCCGAAGTGAAGCGGATCAGCAATATCATTTAACCACGTAGTAGTATTCAATTCTTCCGCTCGTTGCAATTCAATAACTTCATAAGTTAACGGATGAAGATAAACCTGGTTTGCCCGGGCTCGTACTAGCGGCTCGTCCGATATTCCAGTGAGGTAAAGTACATCGTCGTTTCCTGATGGAGGCACAATATCTTTTACGTCGAGATTTTTGATGGCTAACTTCGCCGCAGATTCTGCTCGGTCGTAGTCGATACGGTAACTCAATTGATACAATTCCACAGAATCGAGTTGCATGTCCTGTACAACGGGTCCTCTTCGGTTAGCCGTTTCGTGGATTCCTGCGGTGTTTGTTCGTTCCAAAAAATACCAGATTCCAGTAATAGAAAACAAAATCGTAAACGGTACCGACCAAACTCCCGCCAAACGGTGCAAACTTCGAAAGAATACTAGCGGACTACTTTGTATCTTTAACTCAAATAATTTCGTCCACCACTTTTTGTAAAAAAACAAGGCAGTAGCCGTAGCGATGAGCAACATAAAAGAAAAAATTAGCACCAAGAAATAGCCAAATTGAGCAAAAGGCATGAAGAGAAAATAGTGAAAGTCCCGAAAGAAACGTTGAAAAGTAATGTTTGACTCGCCTTGAACTTGTCCAGTGTATGGATTTACAAAAACGTAATGCCGTTGACCCGCAATTTCTACGTGAACAATCTGACAGGAATAAACCTCGGTAGCCGCTGGCCAAAATAAGATTTTACCTTGTGGATATGCTTCACTGATGTTCGCCGCAATCTGATTTCTTGACGCCAAAACTTCGGACGGCGTTGCCCGAGTTGACGGATTAAACAGCCAATCCATTTCGTGACTGAGTGTGGCTGCTGTCCCCGTAAAACACACAATAAAAAAAAAGATACTCAGATTGATTCCAATCCAGCCGTGAATCTCAAACAACAAACGCTTACTCATTTTTCACCCCTTTGAATTATAAAAAAATAGCCCGAAAATTTTCAGGCTATTTTAAATTGTACATCGTTAACCATTATAATGTGTAAGAAATCGTTCCCAACCAACTTCGAGGTGCACCAGGAAACGCTCGTAGATAGTCATAACCACCAACCCAATGAGTTTTGTTGGTTAAGTTGTTGATATTAAGCTGTAACCTTACCTTTTTAACGGTGTAATAAATTCCGGCATTCCATAATTGGTAAGACGGAAATACTTTAGGATTTTGCCCCGTTGGTACGATAGAACCGAGGCGTTCGCTCACAAAATTGCTACCAAGTGCAAGTCCCAGTCCAGATAGGTTTCCTTTATTAACCGTATATTTTGTCCAGAAATTACCCTGATGTTTTGGAGCATTTGGCTTTTGACGATTCGCTTCGCTTTCGTCATCACTCACCGTTATTTTTGCGTCGTTGAAAGCATAGTTAGCTATAAAGCTCCAATTGGTGGCTAACTGCCCGATGACATCAAATTCGAATCCCTTGGCTACTTCTTCTCCAATTTGAATCAGCTTTTCTGGATTTCCCGCTTCACCAGCGTTGTACAATTGTCCGTTCACCGTTAAGTTATAAACCGCCGCCGAAATGGTGAGGCGTTGGTCCAGCCATTCTGTTTTTACGCCCGCTTCCAGCAATTCGCTTTCGAGTGGATTAAACGGACCGCCCGCCAACGGATTATTAATCGCCGAAGCCGACTGTGGTTGGTAACCCGTCACGTAAGTTGCGTACGCATTGATATTTTTCGTGGCACTATACACTAAACCCAAACGTGGCAAAAAGGCATTTTGGGTAACTTCCATTTCGCTTTCAGTATTATAGCTTTCTAAGTCTGTAAAATAATCCTGACGTAAACCGATTAACACCTGAAATTTCTCGATTTGGATTTGATCTTGTAGGTAGAAACCTTGCGTTCGAAGAAATGACGGGTCGTAATCATTTACGCTGTAAAAGTACTTCGACATATCCCGCAAGACGTACGAGTTGGCGGCACCAAGACCAAAATGCGGCACGTTCGGTACTGGGTTCCCCTTCGCATCCAACAAGTAATTAGCAGATTTCGCAGGATTGTAAGAGTTGACTGCTCCGTCATTTTCAGCGTTCCGGTATCCCCTCGCCCGCAACTGCGAACCTCCAGGAAGTTGCTCTTGCTGAGCGTAATCATAGCCCAGTAAAAACTTGTGTTTTATTTTCCCGGTCGAAACGTCGTAATTGAGGTAAGTACTTACATTATCCGCATTCCAGTTGCGTTTACGGATGAATACCTGCATTTCTACCTCCGACGGAATAATTTCGCCCATACCATCTTTAGCGTACGTATTTGCCGAGCGGTGTTCAAGTAAATCCTCTCCGTAGTTTGACCGCATATACGACGTATTGAACGTCAGGTTTGGAGCCAGTTTTTGGGCAAAGTTCAACGTAAAATTATACGTATCTTCTTTCAGGAAATCATTTACGCTGTTCAAAGAAGTCGATATAGGCGTTGAGAACAAGTCACCATCGCCGAGAACGGACTGTCCGCGGTCAAGGCGAGTGTCAGATTTTTGAATGACCAGATCGGCGTTGATACGGGTTTTTTCGTTCGGAATAAATGAAATACTCGGAGCCACGATGATGTTTTTGTCAAACTGCAAATCTCGGAACGAGCCAGAGTTTTCGTAACCTACGTTCAGGCGGTACAAAACCGTTTTGTCGCCGTTCAAGGGGCCGGTAAAATCCGCAACCGTACGAAAAGTCTCGAAACTACCAAACGTTGTACTGATGGACTGATACTGCTCATCAAGCGGCTTTTTAGTTACCCGGTTAATTGTTCCACCCGCCGAAGCATTACCAAACATTGCCGAAGCCGGACCTTTAATAACCTCCACCCGCTCAATATGCGGGATAAGTTGCTGCTTCCAAAAACTTGTAAAAGCTCGCTGACCGTTTATCAACATAGACGAATTCCCTTGCCCCTTCACCCGGTGACCACGAATCGTGATATCATTATAAAAGGAATACTGATTTACGCCACTCATATTTTTCACGATATCATTTACCCGAAAAGCCGCCTGATCAAGCATCAATTCTTTGGTAACGTAGCTAATGGATTGCGGAACGTCTTTTAAGAGCGTGGCGGATTTCGTACCAATAAATGAAGCCGAATTTTTATAATCGGTTTCTTTCCGACCAACGACTTCGATGGTTTGCAACTGCTCCGCAGATTCCATCAACTTTATATTAAGAATAACGGGTTGCTGAGAAATAATCACGGTTTCTTCCTGACGTTCGTATCCGATTGCGGAGAACGCCACCTTGTAAGTTCCCGCAGTCAACTCACCTAATTCGTAGAACCCATTTTCATTGGTCATCGTGCCGATATTTGATTTTACGACCGCAACGGTTACGCCCGGTATTGGCTGGTTAGTAGCATCCGTAGCCTTTCCAGTTATTTTTTGCCCAAACAGTAATGTAGGCAGCAGCAGTGCTACTAGTAAAGTTAGTTTCATGGTTCTATTTCGTTTCGAAAACAGTTTTATGGTATGTTATTTTGCGGCTTGACCAACAAGGTCAGCAGAAGCATCTTGCAAGAATTTATCTAAAATTTGTACTGCTTTAGTGTAGTTTTCTTCACTACTCAGATTCTCTTCCTGTAAGTTACCGAGGGTAACGTAGAGCAACTTTGTGCGTACAAAAGTTTTCAATTCAAAGGTGCCTGGCTTACTTTCCATTACTTCTTCCCAAGCTTTATTTATGCCTTTCCAAAACACCTGATTATCACTCCACCATTTCTGAGCAGAATCGCATTTTTTAACATCGACTCTTTGGTAAGTATTGTAACCTTTCTCAGATGCTATCAGCGTACGATTGTTTCCTTCCCGCTTAATTTTATCGTTATCTTGCTCGTGGGTGTAACCGTCTTCATGAATAGAAATTCGGTTTCCCCGCGACATAATATTATAGTCTTTGCGTTTGGTATATTCTCTTCTTGGAAGCGGCGAATCTGTCACATCCTGCCATTGAGAAATGCCGTTAGCGTGCGTCCAAGTGGCTATACCTTGATAGCGGGGTTCGTCGGTGGTACCAGATATTTTCTGAGTCCAAGTTGCTTTCGCTTCTTTGGCGTTTGCAGTAATTTTACTCCACTTGCTGTCGCCTTCAAATTGCAGCAACTCACGGTTCTCAAAAAGCCAGTCTTCCCGCCAATGTTTGATTATCATGGTATCGTTGATGACCAACAAGTGTTGGATTACGAATTTGTCTTTTGAAACCTCAATGGGCAACGCCAGTTCCAACGCCGAAGCAGTATATCGGTCATGGAATTCGTAGTCGTTAATCGGCGAGAAAGTCTCAGCGTATTTAAAGTCAACTTCAAAACAACCGCAAAGCTTTTTTATCGCTTCAACATCACTTTTCTTTTGGGCAAAAGTCGAGGTCGAAACCAATAGGATTATTAGTAAAAATAGGCTCTTTTTTATCATTTTATTCACTATTATCAGTTTAGACTTATTAAGTAATTCTTTCTGTATAAATTGGTTATGGCTTGCGAAGTCAAGCGTTCGAGCGAAGAGTACTCTTTCTCGGTAAAACAGAAATAGGTATTTTCGAACGGGGTCTGTAGCACAATTTTCTTGTTATTTCCCACGTGCGTTTCCATTTTCCAAACGTTGGCTTTGGTGCGAAGCTGCTTGCTGAAAGATTCCAGATCGGGCAATGTCATTTGCAGATAGATATTTTCAAATACCAAACTCATACGTTGGCAACACGCACACTCGCTGATGTATCCCTCCTCGCACGTACTTAGCATTTTCAGGACTTTTGAATTACACATAATTAATAGGTTTAATATTGGGTTGATAAGTTCACTCAAACGTTTTACTTCCGTCGGGCTGATACACGTAACGGAAGGTATAATACCTACTCTTCGATGTTGGCGTGACAATCATCGGCTTATCTTTGTAATAGCTCAGAATTTCCATTTTGGCAAACTTGCCTTCAGCGGTGCGGATAAAAATCACTTTACCAGCAATTGGGGTGATTTCATTATTCTGCGGATTGTAGGTGTACCATCCTTTCCCTGATCCCGTCGGGATTGCCAAAGACTCGTTAGAATCAGCCGTAAACGAAGCTGAAGCATCCAAATTTTTCATTTCACTGAATATACCGTTTGCCACGTAAGCCCCACCTTGTCCCAATCCGCTTGCACCGCCATTGGTGATGATAGTTGTTCCTTTCAGACCGATGTCCCAATTAGTAGAAGTACTATCACTTGACGGTACAACTTTATTATCTTTCAAATTGTAAAATGTGAATTTACCGGAAAATTGCGGCCGCCCTGTCATAGGATTAATACCCTGTCCCACGTCGGCAGGAAGATTCTCTACCGTGCTAGCTACAACAGGCTCTTGCTTTTCAACAGCATCGTCTTCGCACGACGAAAGACCAATAAAAAGGATAGCAGCAACTGGTAATATTTTGATAATTTTCATTTGTTTAAGGAATTAGATGTATGATTTAGAAAAGTTATTTATAAAGAGTTTCCTACCAGAACTTCGATGGTTGTATCCATTTTGTGCGTAACCCGTTCGTAGGCAATACCGTTGTTCGTACCCGGAGTTTCATCAAACCACTCAGTCTCTATTAGGTACATACCAGACTTATTCGGCTTGAAAGTAGCGTTGCCCATTCGATCGGTGGTGCGTACCTGCATCCACCCCTCGGGATTAATTATGGTAACTTTAGCTTCTCGGTATCCACGATTGCCTTTTTTTGCCATAATCAAGTATTCGTCGCCGGATTTTGTAATATCCATATCCAAAAACTGACTGTTTTTTCCTGAATGAACAGCCAGAGATCCCGCAGTTCCCGACAGCGTAAATTCTTTACGGAGGTATTGTTTGGGCAACGCAATTCCAAGTTTATGAGCATGCCAATTTTGCACCCCACGGGTATCATTTATGCCCAATACCTGAAACTCCCCGCGTGCTTTCGGAGTATAGTAACCCACCCAATATTCATCGGTTTGCTTAGTTTCAACAAATGTACTGTCGCCGTTTGGAGCAATAACCCACACCCGAATATCTTTCATTTTATCAAGCGGATGTCCTTTCTCACGCCTATGAAAGGCATATTCGCCGTAATAAAGCCGAACCTCCAACGGTTTATTGAGTTGCGGAGTAGTGGTGAATTCAATCCAATAACTGTGAGCTTCGGAGTTGAACGCAAACCCTAACAGAATAAAGCTCAGAACGTATAAAGTCTTTTTCACGGTTAATTTATTTTCAGTTAAAGTTCAGTTTTTTTCCTTGACGATTTTCAAGCCTATTTCGGTTAACAAATTGGTCAGCTTCAGGTCGTAAAGTATTCGCTTTTCGGGTAAAACTACTGTTATTTGATTCATTAGAAAATCAAGTTCAAAAGCGAAGATTCCGAGACCGTTCAGCTTTTTCTTGAGTTCTTCTATTTTATAGGGAGTCATATTTTGCAGTGTAGTTTTCATGTTTTTTTCTGAGAAATACGATACTAGATGATCGTCCAGAAAATACGTCAGGATAGTGGTAGTGATGGTTTCATTTAACGTCTCGTTCCACGTACTATATCCCTATGTTTTCACTGAACTAAGCGTAAAAAACACAAAAGAAGTAGGTGTAATTTTCACTATACTTATTTAGACTTATTATAAATAACGTCACAAATGTAATATTTTACTAAGTACAAACACAAGTGTTTGTGTGTATTTATTTAGAATTATTCTAAATAACAAATACCGAAAGAAATTCTTGAAACGTAAAGTATCTACGACTTACGGAAAGCAATTTGAATTTTACGTCAAGTTCATCACACGGTTTTAATTCGAGAGCTAAAAAAAGCTTCGCTCCCCAAGTTCACTTTTGGGGAGTACTTTAACTGAGGTTTTAAAATTTGGGTTTACTGAGTTTATGCAACTTGAAGTCAGTTTACAATCGAAAATCACAACAAGCACACTAATATTTTAAATTAAAAACGCAGAAAAGGGCGGTTTTTAGAATGCTATTAAGTAAGTTCATATACCTATTTATTCAACTATAAACCGTTTTCATGATTTCATACATATGCCTTGCAGCGAGTAATTCGTTGCCTGTGGGGTCTTGGATGGTGCAATTTGCAGGAAGGTTGCATCCGCTCTTCGTCCATTTTCCCGTTAGCCTCCTTTTCTTGGCTGGTGTGCTCAAATTATTCGAAAAACGGATTAAAGGTGCTGAGCAAATAATAAACTTCCTGATTATCATCGGGTCGGGCAGTGCTATTTTTGCCGCGGGACTTGGGATTTTGCTTGCCTGGCAAGATAGTTACAGCGGAGAATTACTGGATTATCATCGCTATTCTGGCGTTTTATTAGCGGTTGTTTCTGCCGGACTAGTTTACGTTACCCTCAAAAAACCAGACGCTACTAAAACAAAAAACCTGCTTCTCGCATTGGCTTCTGTCGGCACAATAATTACGGGGCACTGGGGAGCAGCATTGACCCACGGAGATACGTACCTGACAGAGGTATTACCTTGGCAAAATGACCAAGAAAATAGCCTTCCCGCTGGCATTGCCGTTGGCAACCCTGACGAAGACGACGATGTGAAACTCGCGATTCAAGTAAGGACAATTTTTGCACACAATTGCTACAAATGCCACAGCGAAACAAAACAAAAAGGGAAGCTAAAGCTTGACGAAAAGGAGTTCATTTTTGCGGGTGGAGAAGGTGGGGAAATCATCGTTCCGGGTAACGCGAGTGAGAGTGAAATTTATCGTAGGATAACCCTGCCTGTTAATCACAAAGAATCAATGCCCTCAAAAGGCAAGTCACTCGCAAAACCCGAGATTGAAATCATCAAATATTGGATTAATAAAGGGGCTCCGTGGCCGAATGACATGGGCAAACGATCCGTATTCCCAAAAGCCGAACTTGCTCCAAGAAACCCACCTTTACCGCAAGGAACCCACAAAAACCCCATAGATTTATGGGTAAACGATTACTTCGACAAAAATAATATCGCGTGGAAAGGTAAGGTAAATGACCGGACTTTTCTCCGCCGTACTTATTTTGATATAATCGGTTTACCACCTTCATTTGAAGAAATTAAAGTTTTTGAACGCGACACTAATCCGGCGAAACGAAAAAAAGTCATCGACCGATTATTATCACAAAACAATGAATACGCTCAGCACTGGATTACCTTTTGGAACGATGCCCTCAGAAATGACTACACCGGAACCGGATATATTACCAAAGGCAGGTTCAATGTTAATCACTGGCTCTACACGTCGTTACAAGAAAACAAACCATACAATCAATTTGTCAGAGAACTCCTCAACCCAACCGAAGAATCAAAAGGATTTATCTCCGGAATACAGTGGCGTGGGACGGTCAATGCAAGTCAACGCACCGAAATGCAAGCTGCTCAAAATGTGGGTCAGGTTTTGCTAGGTCTCAATCTAAAATGTGCCTCGTGTCATGATAGTTTTGTGAGTGATTGGAAACTGGAAGATGCGTACGCTTTTGCAAATATTTTTGCCGAAGAAAGTCTCGAAATCGCACGCTGTGAAAAACCGACGGGAAAGTATGCGAATACTAGTTTATTGTGGCCCAGTTTGGGATCAATAGATAGCACTTCATCCAAAAAAGAGAGGCTCAGGCAATTAGCAGACGGACTCGTTCAACCCGCCAATGGAAGAATGTATCGAACAATCGTGAATCGGATTTGGGCTCAGTTAATGGGACGTGGTATCATTGGCACTGTGGATGAAATGGACAACAAACCCTGGAGTCAGGATTTGCTAGACTGGGTCGCCGTCAATTTTGTTGACAACGGTTATGACCTCAAAAAGCTACTCTTCTTAATTATGACATCTGACATTTACCAAATGGAAGGTAACGCGTACGACGATCCGGCAGTTGTATTTAAAGAGTCCTATCAGTTTAAAGGAATGCTCAACCGAAGACTCACCGCCGAGCAATTATCTGACGCCGTAAGCAAGGTAATTTATCCCGTATTTAATAAAAGTGATTATGCGTATGATCCAATAGTCACAGCGGGGTACGAACCAACGGGTCAATTTATTACACGGGCTTCGTTAGTTGAAAATAACGCTTTCTTAACCGCTCTCGGCAGACCGAACCGCGAGGTTGTTACTACCTCAAGACCCGTGGAATCGAGCTTATTACAAGCACTGGAATTTACGAATGGAGTAAAATTAAATAATACCCTCGAGGCAGGTGCCGAACGTTGGAAAAGAAAATATACTTCCTCCAATAAACTGATAAACCGTACGTATCAGGAGGCCCTCGGAAGGAATCCTACTAAGAAAGAGTTTACAGTTACGCGAAAGGCTTTGGGAGATAAACCAACCATTGGCCAAATACAGGATTTCTTTTGGGCAGTAATAATGTTACCTGAATTTCAAACCATTTATTAATATGGAAAAGTACTGGACCAGAAGAGATTTTTTAAAGAAAAATGCGGCGGCAATAGCCACGATGGGAATGGCAGCTCCGCTCAGTAGCTTATTACAATCCTGCGGCGGTTTGACCAGCAACGCGACGGCAGACTCGGTCATCCTATTGTTTATGGCGGGCGGCATGGCTCATACAGAAACGTTTGATCCTAAAAGATACACCCCATTCACCACTGGGATGCAAGCCAATACCGTGCTTAGTACATTTAAACCTGTACCTACTATTCTGGATGGTATTCAGTTCTCTGAAGGCCTCGAAAAAATTGGGCAAATTATGGACAAAGGTTCCCTGATTCGGTCATACGTAGCAGCAGATTTGGGACATATCCTACATACCCGTCATCAATACCACTGGCATACATGTTATGAGCCTCCGCAATCGGTAACAGTACCGCACATCGGCTCGTGGATTTCTAAAGAGTTAGGTCCGTTAAAAGAAGTTATACCCTCTTTTATAAATATTGGACAACGATTCGAGGTTGGCGAAGGAGAAGAGTTGAAAGCATTTCACAGTGCTGGATTCCTCGGCAGCGAACACGGACCTTTTTTGATTCCAGATCCCACAAAAGGTTTAGATAGTGTGCGGCCGCCCACGGGGATGACCACTAAAAGGTTTGAAAGTCGCAATCAATTGTATGAGAAATTAATCAAAGAAAGTGAAATGGGCGAATTTGGGAGCGGTTACCAAAAAGAATCGCTAAAACGCTCCATGGAGCAGGCGTACCGGTTATTAAATTCACCGGAAGCCAAGGCTTTTGATATTTCGCAAGAACCGAAAGAAAGTTACGACACTTATAATACCGGAAAATTTGGATTAGGCTGCCTGATGGCAAAAAGACTGGTAAACGAAGGAGCCCGATTTATTACCGTCACGTCGGAGTATGAACCTTTCATGAACTGGGATACGCACGACAACGGGCACACGAGGATAAAAGAAATGAAAGAGCGAATAGATGCCCCGATCACCCAACTCATCAAAGACCTGGAAGAAAGCGGAAAGTTAGAATCAACCATCGTAATTGTGGCGAGCGAATTTAGTCGAGATATGCTCACAGAAGGCAGACCAGATCTGAAAGTAAAAGACCAAGTGAACGTACCGGATATCATCACCGATATGAAGAATTACGGAATGCACCGTCACTTTACAGATGGCTGCTCCATGCTAATGTTTGGCGGCGGAATTAGAGCGGGCAACGTGTTTGGCAAAACTGCCGACGAAAGACCGTGCAAAACCATCGAAAACCCCATTAAAATAGCCAGCATTCACCAAACAATTTATCATGCGTTGGGCATTCACCCCGAAACAAATTACGAAATTGAAAAAAGACCTTTTTACACCACACCAGACGGAAAAGGCATTGCCGAGCAGGGTCTTTTGAAGGCACAGATCAAAAGCGTATAATCCTCAAAATTCCCGCTCCCCAAAAGTGAATTTGGGGAGTTTTTTTGTTGAGGGTCAGGCAAATTATACGTCAAAATTATCGTACGACAATTTCGACGTACGATAAAATCATCGTAAGTTTACAAAAAAGAATAATGACACCATATAAATTGCCACCAACTACTGGTCCAATCCCCGTTGCCAAGGTAGTTGGGCGAATGACTGAAATAGAAGAAATCTACGAATTAACATTGACTATGAGCGTTGTTATTTCGATGATTAGACGAATGGGAAAAACGCTTTTACTACAGAAATTTGCTCATATAACAGTCAAGCAAGATCGAAAGAATAAAGCTATTTGGTTTGATTTGATGAAAGTCAATGACGTAACGGAATTAACAGATTCATTAATTGTGGAGCTAACCAAACATCAAAAGAATGGGTGGCTGAAAGTTCAACTTAACCGATGTAAAGAGCTATACAACAAATTCAAACCGGATGATGTAAAAATTTCCACCGGCGACCCTAATTTTCCAGATATCTCATTTAAGTTACCTGCATTTGAAACGGAGTGGAAAAAAGTACTTACGGCTTGCATTGAAGATTTGGCTGACAGAACGGCGGAAAAAGATGAAGTGTTGACTCTAATCTTGGATGAATTCCCGTACATGCTTTGGCAATGGATTTTGGACGGAAAAGTTCAGGATGTCATTGAGTTACTAAATTTATTCAGAAGCCTCCGAATGAGTTTACAGGAGAAGGGCAAAATACGCTTTATAATTTGCGGCTCAATTGGTTTAGATGTTGTTTTGAGCCACCTCCGCAAGGAGTATAAATACACCGCCGAACCGTTTAATGACACCAAATCTTACGTTTTGGAGGCAATGTTAGACGCAGACGCTCAATTTCTTTGTGAGTGTTTAGCCTTATCAGACTTCACTTTTATTGAAGAAAAAAGTATCTGTATAAAACTTATTTGTGAACAGACAGAAAACCTACCTTTCTACATCAACAAAATTTTTGAAATACTCCGAAGTACTTCAAAATCAAAAATAAGCGTTGAAAATATTCGCGGAGCAGTTGATAAATTACTCACAGATGTCAACGACGATGATGTTTTTGAGCAATTGGATACCCGAATTGCCAGCTACTATCCCGAAGAAGAAGGCAATTTAATGACCTCAGTTTTAGATTCTCTTTCTGAATCTAAGACGCCAAAAGACGAAGCAAGTATAATTAGAGAGTTAGATTTTCCGCCAAAAGAAACGAAAGCTACCCTTCGGACTTTGTGCAAAGACCAATACCTACATAGAACCGTCGAGGGCGAAACAAAATATTACCAATTCAAATATAACCTCTTTAGAAAATGGTGGAAACTCAACAAGGCATAAGCACTTTTTTATCTTTTGGTGCAAAGAGTGTGAAGCCCGAAATCTTAGAAGAACTTTTGATTGGGCGACGAGACGACATAGACTATTTGACGAAATCCGTCAATGAAATTGTTAATGACGGTGCAAATCACCAAATAATTCTTGTTGGGCAACGTGGTATGGGTAAAACCCACTTAATGCGTGTTTTGTACGAACGCTCAAGGAAATTTTTGAAGGAAGAAAAACTGGTTATCGCCTATTTTTCAGAAGAAGAATACGGCATTGCGGGTTACTTAGATTTCCTGATTCGGATTCTGAATGCGTTTATACGGTGGAATGATAACGACAAGGAAAGCCTTGAACTTAAAATGGATGTCCTGCGGGAAACACACCCCGGCAACCAAATAGATGTAGCCGAAAAGATTATTGTAGAATATGTTGGCAGCAACCCATTATTAATATTAGCCGAGAACTTCGATACTATCCTGAACGCTTTGGGTAAAGACGGACAAGGGAAATTACGTTCGTTTTTATATCGTCATAGCCGCACGAGTATCATTGCTACTTCGCAAGCCCTCATTGCTGATTTAGGAAAAGAAGACCGCCCTTTCTATAATTTCTTCACAACCATTTACCTCAAAAAACTCACCTACGAAGATTCATTGGGTTTGTTACGGGCATTGGCAGAATTAGAAAAGCAGGAAAATGTCATTGAGCATTTAAAAGGCAAGGGCATTGCCCAAGTACGTGCCGTGCATGATTTGGTAAAAGGCAATCACCGCTTATTGGTAACATTTTATGAGTTTCTGAAAGCTGATACGCTGGCATCGCTTTCTAAGATATTCATGAAAACCCTCAACGATTTAAAACCGTATTACGAAACCTACATCCGATTTTTACCGCAGCAACAGCAGAAAATTCTGCATTACGTTGCCCTTTCTAAAATGCCCCAAAACGGCACGGAGATAGCTAAAAACTGCTTCATCGACTCAAAAACGCTCTCCAAGCAACTCAGCGAACTCAGCCGAAAAAATCTCATTGAATCCATAACTGACCCCGATGATAAACGCAATAAACTCTACGATATCGCCGAACCGTTGTTACGCATCAGCATCGAAATTGGCGAACACCAGGAAGGCATTTCTGCCCTGTTTATTGATTTCTTGGCGTTGTATTATTCGTTTGATGAACTCAGCCAACAAAAAGATAAGTTTCAGAACTTATATAAATGCGAAACCGACCCACTCTTGAGGCAAGACTTGTGGCATGATGTAAAGGCAAGAGAAAAAGCCATTCATTTAAAAACTCAATTGGAGACAAATAAGAAGTGGAGTAAAGCTTATTTGAAGATGATGGAAAAGTATGAGAATGCTGATTGGAAAGGAGTGATAAAGGTTGCTAATAACGTTGTTGACATTGAAAGAGGTAAAGCTTATTATAGTAACTTAGCCTATGCACATTATGGGTTGAAGAATCTTCAAGAAGCACTTACAATTCTTGAAGAAGCTGTAGAAATAATTCCTGACGAAAGTTCACTTTGGAACGACTTAGGAATAGTTTACGGTATCATCGGGGACACTGAAAACGAAATTTATGCATTAAAGAAGGCATTGAGTATTCAACCGCATACGGAAGATGCTTACTTTAATTTGGGCATGTCTTATATGAATGCATTTAGATATGCCGAAGCAATATTAATGTTTGAGAAATACGTTGAAATAAAACCTAATCCTTTTATGGCTCACTACTATTTAGGAAACGTTTACTCAGCTGTAGAAAATAATATCAAAGCGATATTTTCGTACTTAAAAGCTATTGATACAGGAGTTGATTTTACTAAAAACAACTTGATATTTAAACAGATTGCTTTTTTGTATTTAACTCAAGCATTTAATTTTGTCCTTTCTAATATTCAAAGTATTGATTTTAAAGATTTTAAAAAACTCGAAAACATAATCTTGAAAGACTATGGCTTCCCCCCAGAATTAGAAATCGTGTATCGCTATTTGCAAACCTACCGTCGTTACGTGTTAGAGAGAGATGAGAAGGCCTTGTTAGAATTGCCCAAAGAGCAACGGCAGTTTTTTGTAAAAGAGATTTTAGGAAAATAACCCTCAAAATTCCCGCTCCCCAAATTCACTTTTGGGGAGCTTTTTTGTGGCTAAAAAGTGGTTCAAAGTAAAATGTTTTTTTTTGTTTTTGCAACATTGTTGCATTTATAATCTTACCTATTCTATATTTGCAACATTATTGCATTTATAAATCAATTGAAATTCATGGAGAAGAGAATTTTACCCATTGTATTCACAGCAACAACTACATTTTTTACAACTTCCTGCAATAGGGAGCCCGTAGATACTAATCCATTGGAAGATACCGCGGCAAAAGAGATCTACCTTATTGATATTGGCAAAATGAAATAAAGCCGATTTTCGAGAGTAATGACATTATGCAAGCAAACGTGGGTATAGATAAAAAAAAAACGGAATCATTACCCACACCAGAAATATAATTTGTGAAGATATTATCAACGGGGATACACTTAAATCCAATTCGGGAGAAGTATTAATAGTCAACATTTTGAGCCCATCTAATCAGAAACTCTTAAAGGTTTCGAACGTGCCTTTCAGAATTAAAAAAGTTGGGTATGAGAACAACAAAGCACACTAATTTATGAAAACTTTCTTCAATAATTCCAATTATATGGGTATTGCAAGTGCCACTCTTTGCGTAGTACACTGCATCCTTACACCATTCCTCCTGATTATTATCGCTAAATACGAATGGTGGGAAAACCTGACCTACTTATTCTTGGCTGTTAGTTTATATGCCGTATATGAAGCCATTAAGGCAAAGCCGCCCAAGTATATTCTTTCACTGATTTGTGGTAGTTATGTATTATTAATCGCATTCCTGCTGTTGGAAGAAACCTGGTATTTGGCAGAGCCGCTAAGCTATATCGCCAGTCTCGGGTTGGTAATCGGCCACGTGTTGAATGTTCGACACTGTAAAAATTGTATCAATGAGTAAGTACTAAATGAAATAATAGTAACCCTCAAAATTCCCGCTCCCCAAATTCACTTTTGGGGAGCTTTTTTGTGGCAGAAGATTGATTGAGTTGGTAGCTCAGGTTCAGCCGAACGACGTTTGTTTCGTAGATATAATTAGTTGTAGTATAGAACCCTACACCCGAAGTGGTAATGCGTTGTTGATTAGTTTTCATATTACCCAACGCAATATTTTGCCACTGAACTGAGGCTGATAAATTCTTACTTTTGAAGGCTTTGGTCAACGCTAAATCAGGTAAAAAGAAACGGGAGTCTTCACCCTGAGCGGTAACTTTTTGGGATAGGTAACTAAGGTTGAATTGCAACCCAAAATCCTTTTTAAACTTGAACGTCTGCGACGTATTAAATGAATAAACCACGCTCGAGTTATTCACCAGAACTGAATTTTCAAACAAACTTCCGTTGATGCGTAGTTGGTAGATATTCGCTCCAATATAGCTGTTCCACCACTTAACAGGTTTTATGGTAAAACCCGACTCTGCACCAAGCAAACGAGCTTTCCCAGCGTTGGTATAAATGCGGTTTAAAATGGTATCATTATAAATGCTGTTTACGCGGTTTACATAATTAGTAATATCCTGCCGATACGCCGTTAAAAACACCGAACCCGCATCAAAGTCTTTAATTAATCCGACTTCTGTTATTCCAATAAACTCGGGAAGAATATTAGGGTCACCACGTTCGAGGGTTTCGGAATGTTCGCGTTCGGGGAAAGGGTTTAACTCGTTATTAGTAGACCGCTGTACCCGCCGGCTGTACGCCGCTTTCAACCGAAAATCATCCGTCAAATTGTATAGTAAATTCACCGACGGGAAGAGATTAGACAGTCGCAATTCCTGCGGCACATTCGTCTGATTATCAACGTATTTCCGATTGGAATATTCATACCTTAAACCAGCGGTATAAGCCAGTTTTTGAATCGCTCCGTTAACTTGCGAATAAACGCCGTGAATGACATTTGTTACATCAGTAATGGCACTAAAATTCTGATTCGTGACGAACATTTTTGTAACAAGATTTTGATCTTGGTACAAAAAATCACCTTCCTGAGATTGATAACGAAATTGATAGCCGCTTTCCCACAAAACCTCACTAATATTTTTAGCGTAATCTGCTTTCACCCGAAAAGCGTTCAACGGGCTGCGGTTCGTGTTTAATACGTACTGCAATGTATCCGAGTAGTTGTTGATATTCAGGTTTCTATTTTTCGTAAAACCTTCGAAAACGGCTCGCTCATAAAGTCCCGAAATACTGATTTCGTCTTTATTCGGAGCGGTATAAGTATAATCTAAATTCCCCAGCGTAAAATTTCCCTGACGCAACACAAGGTTAGAATTGAAATAATTTATTCTGCCAACAGTTTGTCCATTTTCCAAGTCCGTTTTACGGTTGTCATACGTAATATCCGCCAAACGAAATTGCTTACGCTGACCGTTATAAAACCCTGCTGACCAATAACTTGATTTGCTTGGCGTATAGTTTATTACTCCCCGAACAGCATAATTGTACTTTTTAAAACTTCGCTCTCCAACAGAAGGAAACTCCGTGCGAATTCCGTTAATTTCTGTGAATACATCACCGTCGCGTTGTCCGGCATTATCGTTGCGTTGATAACTTCCTGAAAGGGCTAAATCGAATTTATTTTTTCGAAACGAATACGACGCATCGAGTCCGTGACGTTGCGGCTCTTCAGCTTGATAGTAATTACTTAACCGCGGCAAACCGTATTGGATATTTACGGCGTAAGTAGAACCGTTTATCGCTCCTTTTTTAGTGATGATATTGATAATTCCCGATTTGCCATCAGCATCAAACTTGGCAGACGGGGCAGTGATTAACTCAACGTTTTCAATGATATTGGCGGGCAATTGACTCAAGATCGTCGCAGCGTCTCCAGTTACGGGTTTACCATTCACCAAAACTAAAAAGCCTTTGGAGCCTCTGACGTTTAATTCGCCGTTAATGTCTACGCTAATCGAAGGTAAATTTCTCAAAATATCCACCGCCGTTCCGCCTTTAGCATTTTGAAACTTATTGGCTTCGTAAACCTGTCGGTCAATTTTGTGAATCACGACAGATTTCTCACCATTCACTTCCACCATTTTTAACAAATTCTCGGACGGATTAAGCAGTATTTTTCCAACGATTACCTCTTTCTCATTTTCGATATTAACCAAAACGGCGAATGATTCATAACCAATGTACTCTACTTTTAGAATGTATTTTCCTGCTTGGGGAGCCAAGATCCGGAAATTTCCTGCATCGTCAGAAAGCTGTCCGCCCATAACTGTAACGGAGTCTGCTGCCGCCCGCAACGAGACGCTTGCAAAAGCTAGCGGATCGTTACTTGCCTTATCAAGAATCAAACCTTCCAACGAAAGCGATTGTGCACATAAACTATTAACAGTCAGTATAGAAAAATATATAAACAACCCGTAGTGCATTTAGACAATGCAGGTTTTTAAGTTGTTGATTTTCTTACCTTGCCTTAAGTTTATGAGTTGAATTATTGTCAGTGAAGTGATCTTCGTAAGTATCCTTGTTTTGAACCCAGCG